>Ga0247840_10006037_pt1 | contig 17747 bp, 12 predicted proteins | sample LaCruzMarch2015__FD_192404 | JGI IMG/M metagenome (GOLD analysis project Ga0247840, IMG submission 192404) | Freshwater microbial communities from meromictic Lake La Cruz, Castile-La Mancha, Spain - LaCruzMarch2015_17m | ecosystem: Environmental > Aquatic > Freshwater > Lake | place: Spain... | reverse complement strand
TTTATAGAAAAACGAAAGATGATACCAATAGACCCGATCTGAGGTTGTGGATTTTCTTTCGATCTGATGCTTTTATAGCGGCATATTGTTGTGCAATAATCTATTTTGGCTATGACGAATACAAGGCATTGTTTGATAATTCAGTTTTTATTGGTCTGTTTTCTTCATTTAGCGTTTTGCTAGGATGCTATGTTGTTTTTCGTTATTTTCAAAGAATGGAAATCAGCCATTTAGCCCAATCTTAAATATAGAATTGTCAGAATTCCCGCCTGGAGCGAATACGAAGTCCGTGGTGCGTTCTATGAATGGTTTAAAAGTAAGTTTTCTTGGAATAAAAGCTTCAATAAAAAGGAGAGTAGAAATGGAATCACTAATACATTTTCTTGATGAATTAGAAGAACGTAAGATTTACTATCGTTTGAACAAAATCAGAGATAGTATATTAGTTGAAATTGCAGTTCCAGGAGAAAGATGGGAAGTGGAGTTTTTCGCCAATGGTGAGATTGAAGTAGAAAAATTCTTGAGTAATGGAGAAATTCTAGGTAAATCAGAACTGAAGACACTATCTGAAAAGTTTTCTGACTAAAATCGGATGACTGCAGTGGTTATATTAGAGAGCCCAAGAGTACTCAGACCACAGTCTTGGCAAACTCACCGGGGGGTCACGATTGGGTGTACCTAAGCGTTGACTAGAATGAAAAGAATGCTCCACCTGGAGCGAATACGAAGACCGTGGTGAGTTAAACGCCTTGAGGCTGGTTATTAGGATTTCGATGGTTTCGTCAGTCACTCCACAAAAGTCGAAACATGCCACCAGACATAAAAACAGCAATAGCTATGATTGAAACTGATAAAAGAGGAAAGTCATACAAAACTGAAGGGGAATGGTTTTCATGGAAATATATACAGCTATAAGTATTATTTTTCTGTTAGAAATATTCATAATAAACGAGTCATATCTTTGTTATGAAGTAGTTTCAATTTTTAAGACACCAACTGAGGATAACAAGCAACAAATCATTCGGAATCGTAAGTATCTTCGATTGTCCATCGCAGAGATAATCGTCGCAAATCCATTATGGTTATTTGTGATTGATAAAATCAAAAGCATCGGAACATTAAATATAGATAATGGATTGATTCTGTTGATTGCTAGCATGGTTGCAATTTCATCTGTATTTCATATGATTTATTGGATACCAAAAATAACAAAACATGATGAAACAAAATTCAGATCTCCCTACAACATGATGGGTCTTGCAGCCATCAGGTTCGTCTTTTATCTTTTCTTCGGAAGTGCTTTACTATTCCAGATCAACGTACTTCTTGGATATTCACCATTGTTGACTATCGTTGTTGTTGTAGCAGCATGTGCAATGGGAGTTGGTATTCAGAAATTCATTCGGATTAGGTAGTGATATTCGGGTAATGTTATTGCATTATTGGAATAGGTCGTTTTTTGTAGAGTCACATTGTCTACTTTGTATGTGCTCAAAGTATGGTTAATATCAAATTCTTAGGTGTAACAAAAGTGTAACGTTTTCCCCGAAAACTATTGTTTTTTATCGATCTTTATTTAAACGATTTATCAAAAAGCCCTTATTTTATATACGTTTTATCATTTTCGATAACGAAAAATACTCAAAGTTTAGAATCCTGTTGTCGGCACCATTTCACTCTTGGCCCTTATTCTATAAGGGTTTTTTGATGGTCCAAAGTGCCAGGTGTAACATAAGTGTAACGTTTTTATAAAAAACGATAAAAAAGAGAACGAAAAACACTCATAGTAGGTAGACTATAAGACCACAAAGATGGATAATGAGAATATCTAGATAGAACTTATATCCTTTTTGGGATGAATAATGGGGAGAGGAACAATGAAACAAAAATCAAATTGGGAGACCATTGCAGTAAGACTACTGTATAAAGGATACATTCCGATATATTTGGTTGCAAGACTTAATGCATATATTAACAATAACTTCTATTATCTAGTCTCAACGCTAGCTATAAGTGCATTTGTTACAATTTTCTTATTCAGAAGATTTCAACAATACTTGAAGTACTATTCAAAAAAAGATGCAATAATATATCTTTTAGGTGAGATTATTCCAATCAGTATTGGTGTGATCTATATTTTGATGATGGAAAAATACTATTTCAGCATAGTGCACGGAGTGAACTTTATATATACATCATCTCTGGTTGTGTTTTTTATTCCCTCTATAATCGCAGATGTGAATGTTGAGAGATTGAGAAAAAGTTCTATTCCACAACAATGACTTTCATCCATCGAATTTTTGAAGCTAGACTATTTAGAGAATTCAACCCTTCAAAAAATGATGTACTCGTTTATAAAAAAACATAGTGTATAAATTGAAATTTTGACTCAGACCACGGTCTTGGCAAACTCACCGTGGGACACGATTGAGTGTGCATAAGTGTTCATACTAGAATGTGGGGAATGCTCCACATGGAGCGAATACGAAGACCGTGGTATTATCTGCCAATTGTTGTCGTCTTTCCCGTCATTCTGAGAGACACGATTGCACCCAGCCCTTAAGGCTAATACTCGTCAACACAGAACGCTTCCCTAAGAGTCCCGGATTGACAGAAGCGATGAACTAGTGATGTGATGCTAATAAGGAGATAACCATGAAGATCTATGAACTGATCCATAAACGACCAGTAGATGAAACAACAGACCATTTTGAAACAAAGCAAATCGGAATTTATTCTTCATATGAGAATGCTCATGCTGTTAAAGAGACATACGCTAAAGAGTTAGAAGGATTCAAAGATTATCCTCAGTATTTCGAAATCGAGCAAACCGACGTTAAAGGTTTGAACCTTGGCGATACTGTTGTTTATCAAGTTGAATTTGAAATCAACAAGGGAGACTATGAATTGATTGGAACCATTGGATTCTTCCCCATTCTGGAAGAAGCAGAGCAGGCAAAGAGGATATACCTAGCAGCCTATCCCAATATACCCGAGAGTGCTATTACAGTAGGTAAATGTATCATAGACAAAAGTTATTGGGTGGATGGATTCTTTACCTATACCTATTAGTACTTCTTAAATTATTATATATGCGCTGATTGTATGGATTAACGGATGAAGAAAAGGGATAATGACAGTAGTCGTGTTAGCGTCTATCACCTAAGAAGTCGAAACAGACCAGTTGTCGGTAAAATGGTATATGACATTTTTGGAAATGTTGTTAATAATTCATCTCAAACACATATTCATTTAACTATTGAAAGTATTGTTTGGTTAGTTGCTTTAATACCTAAACACAAATAAATGGAGGTGATGATTTGAATTATAAAGAAGCATGCGATCCTTTTTGGGGAGCGATCATTAAAAATATGGAGCTTAATCTTATTAATGAGGTAATAAAGTTTGATTTAGTAGTGATAAATGGAGAAACCCAAGCGGATCATACCTTAGAATTTAGGGACTATGAATCTTTGATTTGGATTGAGAAATCCCCATATACACATGAAAAATATGTTTTTAAAAGTTGTGATTATTATGAATTTACTGCCATCACTTTTAGAGATGTTCATGCAAATTCAGACGACAAATGGTTGAAACACTATCCGTTAGATTATAATATTATCATTGAGATTTGGGAATCAGCCCTATTGATTAAATAAAATATGGTATTTGTTGATGGAGTCTCCTTTGAAATCCAATCGTCTCAAATTGGAATAGGTCGACATTTGTAGAGTAACAGTTGTACATTTCCATTGTTACGAGACTTGAACCGCAAATAGTTCTCAGGTGTAACAAAAGTGTAACGTTTTTCTCGAAAACAATTGTTTTTTATTGATCTTTATTTAAACGATTTATCAAAAAACCCTTATTTTATCAACGGTTTATCATTTTCGATAACGAAAAATACTCAAAGTTTAGAATCCTGTTGTCGGCACCATTTCACTCTAGGCTCTTATTCTATAAGGGTTTTTTGCAGGTCAAAAGTGCCAGGTGTAACAAAAGTGTAACATTTTTCTAAAAAACGATTAAAAAGAAGACAAAATAAACACAGAGTTGATGGATTTTTAAGAGAATAAATGGGATAATGAGAATATATAGTTAAGTTGGAGAGATAATGAAAAATAGTGGGGTCTTTCTATACTTTAGGATTACTGGTGAACAGCTGAATCTGGATGAGATATCATCCTATTTTTCGTTAGTCCCGGAAACGATCTTAAAAAAAGGTGAAAAGAAAATCACCAGATTAGGCGAAGTAACCATTAAAGAGGATTGTTGGATGGATGGTATTGAACTTAAGCCTGAAGATAGTCTGAATGAATCAATAAGTCTCTTCCTTAATCGATTTAAGAACTTCGATAAAGAACTTGCCTTTTTAAGATCAGCTAAAATTAAACTATATATCGTTTTCTATCCGGATGACCGATATCTAGATATTGAGATATCTCCAGAGGTCATTAAAAGAATTGGAAACCTTGGGATAGAGTTGTCTGTTTCTGTTTCATCCTTGTTTGATATTTATAGTGGAAATGACCATGACAAATAGAGAAAAGATGATAAAGGAAACCAGGCAGTTGAGAACGAAATGAAATGAGCTGGATTCAAAGAAGATGGCGGTCTTTAAGTACTCCTAAAGTACTCAAGATTGAAAACAAAAAAAAGATAGAACCTATCGATGGTAGCAAACCGGATTTTCAAGGTGAATTCACGAACCTTCGAGCAACACGAACAGCCATTAAAACAGGATATAGAGGAACCTTGTTGATTAATGAAGGATATCTTTTTTCGGGTATTCAGCGTTTCGTAAATGGAGACATTGTCAACTACGGTGAAACAGTCAAATCGGATATTAATTTCGTAATGCCGGAAAGCCTTAGGGCTTCATTATGGATTGGCAGAGTGTTGCGTGTTCAAGAAGGCAATCGAATTGTCGGTAAGATTATAGTAAGAAAAATCTTCAATACAATCTTAGATCGTGATCTTGCATTCCCCTGTTCAGATCCACACCGGATATTGGAGGAGCAAGACATAGTCAATGCAGTGTCAAAGCTCAGATTGACAAACAAGAATCATCTTCCGATGGATATTGTGATCTTGAAAAAGTATCCCAAACTTTCTGGACAAGAAATTCAATTATTGGCTGATCATTTGGAGGGAGTTGACGCTAAAGCGAAGGACTGAAATAGTTCGAAAACCACGCATAGTAGGTAGACTATTGGATGTATAAAAGGGATAATGAGAATATCAGATGGTGGGATAAAACCTCAATATAAGTGTCGAAGCGAACCATTTTATAGTGGTTCTAAACATACATATCATCATATGTTTCTAAACGAAAGTCAGAGAAAACGGAGAAGGTGACATTAGGTGAAAAGATCGATTGAAAGATTTAGAAATATATTCGGGATAGTATCTCTGTTATTATTAGCCGAAGTAATGATTACTTTCACCATTTTTCAAGACCAATATGTGGCTCTTGTATACTGGAATTACTTCATATTGATCATCTGTGCATTTGGATTGGTTTGGGGTGTTCTCTATTATCAGATTACTCCTTCCTGGGTTGGAGTAATTTTGACTTTAATACATGCGATATCAGTCATTCTTCTCTTGTTTATAGCAAAATGGTTGGGATTCCCAAGATATGATCTACTGGGTATTCTGTTGTCAGCAGTAATTGGGTATATCATCTTTATCTACCGGGATAAATTAGTAAGTTTTATCCTCAAATTCGGTAAGCAAAAGTAGACGGACTAAGTAGACTTTAGTAGAGTCACATTGTAAAGGTATATGAGTACACTAACTCAGACCACGGTCTAGGCAAACTCACCGTGGGACACGATTGGGTGTGCCTAAGCATTCATACTAGAGCGTGGAGAATGCTCCACCTGGAGCGAATACGAAGACCGTGGTGCGTTCTAGGAATGTAAAAATAAGGTGCAGTCGAGCTTGGAGCCATTCGTCTATTAATGAGAAAAAACAGGAGTTTGATGAATCACCATGAAATACAAAGCCATTAATGAAATAAGTCATTTCTCATACCATGATGCTGAGATCACGTCGTTTACCATTAAGGAACATACAATGCATTGGATCGTAGATGATATCAATGCGACTACAGAAAACTCTCAAAACAACTTAGTTGAAGACATGCGTATTCTGGGATGCATCATTGAGTTTGAGAATTTTCAAGTTGACGAAATTATATTCAGTGGCTATTCGCAGTTTGATCAGAATAATACCTTGATCAGATCTGTACCGGCAAGATCTGCAGACGTCACTGAATTCGCAGCAATCCTTGACGAAACCATGAAATCCCAGTGTCGAATCACTGATATTACCGTATTACCCAAAGCAAGTGATGGAAGACATAGAATTAGTATTGGACTTGATGGTCCTGTTGGCTATTTTGATCTTGATATTTCATATAAAACGTTTGTAGCACAGTGGGATGAGTATTCGGGAAAATCATGGTATGAAGAGGACCGTTGGAAAAACAGAGTTTAGCTAGTGGTGAGGAATTGGAGTAGGTTAACTTTTGTAGAGTCATAATTTCGAAGTTCCTTGTAAACAAAGTGTGGTACATTTCTGGTTCTCAGGTGTAACAAAAGTGTAACGTTTTCCTCGAAAACTATTGTTTTTTATCGATCTTTATTTAAACGATTTATCGAAAAGTTCTTATTTTATCAACGTTTTATCATTTTCGATAACGAAAAATACTCAAAGTTTAGAATCCTGTTGTCGGCACTATTTCACTCTAGGCCCTTATTCTGAGTCTGCTCATCATAGCTGGTGGACTAGGCGGTGTGACAGTAGTGATTCAGAAAAAGAGAAAAGAGCTAAATCCATCATGAAAAGAGAGTTTTTCTCCTAATATGAAACTTGGAGTTTGTCGACTTTAATTCATCCACAAAAAAGAAATCAAGAAGACTTGATTTCTTTTTGTTTGAGTTGTATTAAAGCTTAACCACACAGCGAGCTTCGATATAGCCTCGTTCACCTCTAGGTTCCAGTTGAATACGGGGTCCTTTATCTGGGGAGAACTTATATCCAAAGGTTTCAGGTTGATAATCATCGATGGCATCCCAGACTTGTCCAATGGCTTCTTGAAAATCATCATCATCATCATAAGGCTCACCTTGAAAGAAAAGATATAAACAAGGTTCTAGATCTATCATCTCAAAGCCTTCAGGTAAAGGTTTACTATAGTCTAGTGGGACTTCTACACCTTGGACATAGTATGAAGTCTTAGGTTTGATCAAAGATTTTGGAAGCCACATTCCCATAGGTTCATTTAATGCTTCTTTTATAGACGATAGTATACCCCATACATCACAGCTGACTTCTTCACAATATTCAAAGTAATCTTTCGCTTTTAAGCCACGACAGATGATGGCTTTACGAGCTGGTCTTTCTATGATCTGGGTAAAAACGAATTGAGTTGTTTTCATGGTTGAATCTCCTTTAGGTTCTTTAGGCAACAGGAAAGGATGAAAATGAGAAATAGGAGGAGAATGATCACGATAGGCTTTGGGACTGATCCCGAATTGTTTCGAGAAGGCACGTGTGAATCCTTCATGGGAGTCAAATTGAAAATCTAATGCGATGGTCACAATAGGATCTTGATGGTCTCTGATTCTTAGAGCTGCTTGAGTCAATCTTAACTTACGAAGGTAAGTTAAAGGACCCATACCTAAGCTTGCCTTAAACAAATGGGCACAGTGATAAGGAGAATACCCACTGACCTTGGCCAAGGACTGTAGGGTGATCCTTTCATTAAGATGAGTTATTAAATATTCTTGTACTTTACGTATCGATGCGAGATTTTCCTGTTGACTCATGGTGACCTAAATCTAGTGTAGCATAGTGATTTAGACTTTCCTTGACTGTTTTTGCGATGTTTATATGAATGAATTTATATTGTTTATACGGCCTAACTAATATACATAGAAAATATAAATATTATGAGTTTATAAAAGATAGGTTTTAGGACCTATCTTTTAAATTTATAAGTTGATCTGTTGTGTAACCTAAAATTAGTATAGTAAAGTTTAGAGATATTTATGCGATTTATAAACGAGTCAAGTTTACGGTTTGATAAACTACTTATGCCTTTATACTGACTTCGATCTTATCGATCAATCCATCTCGACTAAAGAGAGATTGACTTGTTTCTTTGTCTAAGGCATCCTCGAAATGTTTGAGTGAGCCATCTTTGAGGGTGACTATGATCTGTTTATGATCAGAGAGTGTGTAGATCACAGGGATGGTACAGAAGGTGAATCCTAAAGAATCCTTTTCTAACCATATAGTTTCTTCTTTAGTGGTTCTTGGTAGTGCCCAAGCTTGTCTTTCACTTAAGAATTCTGATCTTTCTAATAAGACAGGGTCAAAATGAACCAATCCATCTTTTACCTTGACACCCAGTTCCCCAAAACGAGAGATGATGTCTTCTTTGACTTGTCCTGTTAGGCCAGGTTGTTGAACGCCCGCAAATAATGGGGTATGAGAATACGCATCGGTTGGGAAAGACCCATAAAGTTCAGGTGATTTCTCTAGTCCTAAGCCTGCTTTAGAGCTTCTATAGCCCTTTAGAAGGGCTTGTGCGTCTTTATTTAAGCCTTCCTTAGTATAAACATCCTCGAAGTTTTCTTGCGTCGCTAGAACCAATTTAGAGACCATATGCCAATAGATGGATCCTAAGCCTTCATACTTGTAGAAGGTACCAGAACGACCAGTAAAGGCGCGATGATTAAACAATTCTGAGAAGAGTTCTTTGACCTGTTTGATGTCTTCGTCTTTGTATTCTTTAGTGGCTTTTAAAGCTGCTTCTATGTCATAGCCATTTCTAAATCTTCCGTTGAAATGATACTTCCCATAAACATCTTTTTGGATAAAACGAGTATGTCCTAGTTTAACTTCTTCTTTTAAAATCGATGAAGCCATAACGGATGCTTCTGGGATCACATTCTTTTCTAAGAACTTAGGTAGTTCACGATTAGGATACAACATATAACTGTCTTGATCTTGACGATAGATTGAACTGTGTCTAAGGGCTTCTAATACAGCCAAGCTTTCTTGAGCGGATAAAGCTTTAGAACTTAGGACAGAGACTTGACCTTCCAACATCTCATAGAGTGAAGAGATACTGCAGTTTTCTTTCTCAAAACGAATGATATTGTAGGAATGATAGAGTCCATCTTCACGTCTATTCTTCTTAATGGAGTCTTTTAAATGAACCATGGTGAGTTCTATGAATTCTTTTAAGGTAGAGACAGATACGCTTGATTTCTTTCCACTAAAGCCATTTCCATAGATGGTATTACGATAATGCTCACCGATCTTTCCTAGATCATGAACGATGTCGAAACGTACTTCATCTGAGATCTTAGATCCTAAATGATGTTTATTTTGTTTAAATACTTTGTTTGTTTCATTGAACATACTTAGCACTTCTACTGAGATATCAAAGGAGTCTACATCAACTTCATCCATCAGTTGATCCATAAAGGCTTGGAAACGATGGATATAGTATAAGGTCACCATAGATAATCCATTACCTACCAAGGCATTGTTGGCATCATTCCATTCAGGTCTCTGTGTATTCATCCATATGCCACCTTCAGGAACATAATTGGAGAGCTTGGCCAATAAGGTCACCAAAAGCTTCTCCAACAAATTGACCTTATAGGTCTGATCATTCTTAAAGATCAGTTTCCCATCAGATCCTAGTGTATTTGTTTTCTCATGAACTTGTTTTTCAAGTTCAAAGTCATAATCGATACTGTTTCTTGGATCTTCAACCAAGGCATCAAAGCCTTTGATTCGATAAGGAACATTCGCATAGACGAAGAGTTCTTTATGAAGATAATCTTTGAGTTTCTGTGGATTATAGGCCATAGATAATTCCATAAGCTTAAGTAGATAGATGATCTGATGATCTCCCCAATACCCAATATTTGCCCATAATTCATGAGGACTCAAGACTTCCCAATCTAAACCATTCTTAGTGATACGATAAGGATTATACCCATCGGCTGTTGAAGCGTTCACAAACTTAGCGATGATGCTTTCAGTGAAGGATGGATAAGACATAGATAAGGCTTCCCAGTTTTGGAATATATCTCTCCAGTTACCTTCAAAGTTAAGTTTCTTACTGCCATCATCTTTTAAGATCTCGATACTGAATCTATTCCAAGGACGACTAGGATCCCCATGACGACGACTATAGGTCAAAGGTAAGTATTCTAGAACCAATCTTTCGAAATCTGGGGATTTCAAAGTTTGTACTCGTTTAAGTAGTTCATTATAGTTTATGGTTTTAGGTAAGGATTTTAAGAAACTGTGCTGTTGAGCGTAGATGTCTTTATTCCAGACATGGACAAAGGATAGTAGGTCATCGACTTCAATGTTGTATCCATCAGCGTAAACACCACCACGCATGATATTGAATAGGGTGTTTGAGAAATGTCTATAGCTTGTTTTCTTATTGGAGGTATATTGCATCCCATCCGCATTGAAGACAAGCTTCTTCAGTTTATCATCACCTTTAGAAACATCTGTATCTACATCTTCGATGAGGCTCTTATTTTCACTGAGCTCTTTGATGAGCTTGGCTACTTCTAGTGCTCCTTGATTAAGATCCGCTACGATGATCCATTCTTTAAAGGATTGAGCTTTAAGTTGAAGTGTATCTACGATGTAGAAAGATCCTCGTCTACCTTTAACGTCAAGTTCTGTTTCGATGTCTTGATTGTTTGAGAAAGCTTCTACTTGAATTTCTGAAAGAAGAACTTGAGGATGATCCAAACCTTTTGTCCAAACGGTCGTTGTCTTTAAGGATTCACTGGGTTCTGCTTTATCCGATAAGATTGAAGTCAATGAATATAGACCTAAACCTTTATCTTTGACCAATTCAGAACGTTTATATCCATCAAGTAGAGTACTTAATGAAGACTGTAGTTGAGTGTTGACCCCATAAGGTAAGATATTACGTATCCCATCTAATACTTTGACACTTAGGTCTTGTTTATCTAGGTTGACGATCTTGGTTTCTTTGATGAAACCATAGATATGACTGTTTTTCCAGGTATAAGAGGAGGATATTTTAAGATCATGGTTGATTTCTTCAAACATTATCTTATTTCCTAGGATATTTTTATAGATATTACGGGTTATTTTATAGACATTTCGATTATGTAGCGAAAACGGTTTCCACACATAATCCTTCCCATCTTTAGAAACGATGAGGATGGTTTGAGATCCTGTGGTTTCAAAGCTATCATGGATCTTATCATCAGTTTCATAAGGAAATAGGGCAGATTCAGCGTTTTTTCGTCCACAAGTCAATCCACCAGTGCTCGAAATGAACATCCAGTGATCGACATTACTCACAACGGTCATGAAGAAAGGATTCATTTGATCATAGTTTTCGATCTTGAAAAAGGACTCATTTTTGATCGTAACCGTATCTAAAGAGACTTTTTTGCTTTCTTCGTTTAACAGAGCACTACCAAAGTATAATTGTGATGATTTCATGAAGGTTATTCCTCTCATTTCTGTGTTTTTCACCCTATAGTCATTTATGGGCGGCCATTTTACCAAATGTAATGGCTTTATAGAATAATAATATCATAAAAAAGCGATTTTGTGAAAACGCTTTCGTTAAATTTTATTAATACGAAAACTTATATATATTTGGCTATTTTTTTCATTCGTCAAACCTATATTAATGAACATAGATTTAGAATTATAGTTAAAAAGAGACAGGTTGATTATGAAAGAAGATTAATAGGACTTAGAGTTTTAATAGGTGCATTGTTATGGTTGTCCATGACATCTTTTTGTGTCCCTGTGTATGCCTATCAAATGATCTCTATTACAACAGTAAATGAATTCTAAAAGTTCACAAGTTTTATGAAACCCCGTTAATAGTGTAGTCAAGTTCTAGATAAATACTGTTTAAAGACAAGATCAATCATCAATATTGATCGAAATTAAGATTACTAATAAGAATGAAGTCAGTGTCTAATCTCGTTTTTTTAGGTGTATAATTTAAACAAAGAAAAATGTGGGTTTCTGCTGTCTTATCATTGAATTCATATCAGCTGAAATGATACACATAAGGGGGAAATATGGGTAAACAATCCAAATTAATCAAAATGTTAGTTTCGTTTTTTATTGTGACTTCAAATTTAAGTTTCATTCCTGTACAGGCAACTACCTTCTCAAAAGGACCTGAAGTGCAACTTGATTTACCAAAATTCGTTCAAGTGGAAGCGGCTCGAACCAGTTCTTATGGGATCGATGAAAATGGGACACTGTATGCCTGGGGCAGCAATAACTATGGCCAATTAGGGGATGGGACACTCATCAATCGATCCATACCAGTTCCTGTCTTAGATCATGTCTTATCTGTCGTTACTGATGGTTATACGACTTATGCCATTCGTAAAGACCTTACATTATGGACATGGGGGATTTATCAAGTACCAAATAATGTGTCATCTATTTCGAAAATCCCAGTTAAGATCATGGATGATGTTTTAGAAGTACAAATAGGATTTGAGAATGCCTTTGCGATTAAGACTGATAGCACCTTATGGTTTTGGGGAAGCAATGAATATGCGCACCTAAGTCCTAATAGTCGAAGTACTTCGCCATTAGCGATACAACAAATAATGACTAATGTTTCTTCGATGTGTATTTCTCCGTTGTCTGCTTTTGTGATCCAACAAGACGGGAATTTATGGAGCTGGGGCTCTAACGAATTTGGACAATTGGGAAATATCTTTCCAGATTATGTGTATGGTCAACGAAATAATATTATGGATAATGTTGAGTCTGTATCATCATATTTTAGTCATACTTTGATCATTAAGAAAGATCATACCTTATGGGGTTGGGGAAGCAATGAATCAGGCCAACTTGGGATAGGGACAACCGTTAAATCTTATGTTTCAGTTAAGATCATGGATAATGTTGCCTTTGCGAAAGCTTACACAAAGAGCTCTTCAGTCATTAAATTAGACGGTAGTTTATGGACCTTTGGGAATAATGAAAATAAACAATTAGGACTAGGGAATACACTTAATCAACTTTATCCTAATCAAATACTTACAGATGTCGATCAAAACATCGGATCACATGGAGCACTCTTAAATGATGGTTCTTTATGGATGTGGGGAACCAACGCATCTGGTGAACTTGGGAATGGGACGATCATCGATCCTTCAGGTCCAATCAAGATCTTAAGCAATGTCATCGATGTGGCTACAACAGATGCTTATACATTGGCAGTCAAAGAAGATGGTTCATTGATGGTTTGGGGCAGCAATGATTATGGTCAATTGGGCTTAGGAACAACTTCAGCAGTGACCACAAAGGTCCCAACTCAAGTCATCTATTTTAGTACATACAAACAGAATGTAATCGCAACACCTGAGACTTTCCCTGTGGAGTTCAAAGGAAATACGACCAGTGGTACGCATTATGTGGTGGATTCTGAAGGGACCTTATGGGCTTGGGGAAACAATGACTATGCGACCATAGGAGATGGAACTTTAACATCTAAGACGCATCCACTCCAAATCATGAAGAATGTTACCTTATTCAAGATCAATGGGAATACACCTTATGCGATCCAAAGCGATGGTTCATTATGGACCTGGGGAGGCGTAAAGAAGAGCCCTGTCAAGATCCTAGACAATGTCAAAGATGTTTCCTCTGGTACAAGCCATATCCTTGCCTTACTCAATGATGGCAGTTTGATGGCTTGGGGTGGTAATTCTAGAGGACAATTAGGTGATGGGACAACTACGACTCAAACAACACCTATATTGATACTAAGCAATGTTAAAGCCATCGATGCGGCAGATTATCATTCCTTTGCGATCCTTGAGGATGATTCATTATGGTCATGGGGAACCAATACTTATGGTATCTTAGGAATTGGTTCAACTGCAGAATACAATGCAACGCCTACTAAAGTCATGGAAAACGTGGCTTCTATAAAATCATCGGTCTTGAATGCGACTGTACTTACGACAGATGGAGAATTTTGGATCTGGGGCGCCAGTGATGTTGCTTATGTAAACTCCAAAGTTCCTTTCTTTATTGCTTCAAATGTTAAGAGTATCCAAAATCCAAGATACTACATAACCAATGATAATGTTTTGTTTAAATTGACCCTAAATTACAGTGGGATCTATCTAAGAACCTTGACAGGGGATGCTCAATCGATTACCTCGAAAGGAGAAGATGTTTTTGTTCTAAAAATGGATCATACAGTTGTTGTCTATAAATATAGCGACTATTACAATAACCCTCCATTTCAGATCTTAGAAGGTGTTTCTCAAATAGATGGGGCATATGTTAGCTTTGGAGATGGTCGTTTCGAGAGCATAGTTTATTCTGCTGATTACAGTACGAAAACAGTGACTTCTATTTTTGATTTCAACATCAATAAATATACTTCATTAACTACGGAAGTTAATCTTACGGCTTTAGAAAAGACCTTATTGGTATTAGATTACGACCCTGAGTCCTTTGATAAGTCGATCCTTTATAAGGTAGTAGGAACAACGGATGTTGCTACCATCACTAAAGAAGGATTGATCACTGCACTTAAAACAGGAACCTTTACAGTTAAGATCACCAATCTAACAGAAACCATTACCTATCAAGAAATAGATTTCAATGTAGGTGCGAATGCTTTGCTTGTTGGAGTTACAGATCAAGGTAACTATAATCATGATGTAAAGATCTCTTTCGAAAATGCTACAGCGACTTTAAATGATGTAACTATAGAAAGCGGTACTTTAGTTAGTAATGAAGGCGAATATTCATTAGTTCTTACCGATCTATTAGGCAAAGCATTAACGCTTGAGTTTACCATCGATAAAACAGCACCGATCATTACATTAGGTGATTATGTGACTTCTCCTACGGCAGATAATGTAGTAGTCACCGCTACTACGAACGAAGGTGTTCTCAATACAGAATCGTATACTTATCTCGATAACGGGAGCTTTACCTTTGTAGCGGTCGATTTGGCTGGAAACAGAACTGTACAAACACTTGTGATCGATAATATCGTACGTAAACCTTCTCAAGTCAAGAACCTTCATTTTACTTATGTGGGCAATGGTCGAATGGATCTAGCTTGGGATGCCTCAACGATGATCGATGAATCTGCCTTACCGATAACCTATCGAGTCTATTATGAATATACAGGAACCTTTATATGGTCCTATAAGACCACAAGCTCTACCTCATACTCGATGACTGGTCTTATCAACGGAAGAAGCTATCAGTACTATATCGTCGCCGTTGATTCGAAATCTAGAGTTTCAGATGACTCAGCTAAGATCTTTAGTTCACCGGCACTAGATGTAGCACCTACAGTTCCGGGCTCATTTAAAATTACAGAACAAAAGGATGGGAAACTGAGCTTAAGCTGGAATGCATCGACAGATATAAACGAAAACTTAAATGGTTATGTGATCAGTTATCAGCTATCAGGATCTAGTACCATCTTAACTAAAACAGTTGATAAAGATACTACAGAAACAGAATTGACTGGTTTAAGCAATGGCAGCACCTATTTGATTAAACTGCGTGCTTATGATTCTAAGTCCTTATACTCAGGTTATACTGCGACACTTAGTGGTGTACCACAAGTTGCGACAGCTCCTTCTAGTGTTTTAGGTTTTACAGTAACTACGATCAATGATACTTCGGTTGGGTTTAAATGGAATGCCTCTACAGACATCAACTTGAATCTTTCTCATTATGTCATAAAAATTGTCGACAACGCTCTTCCGGATGAATCCACAACTCTAGAGATCAATGCTTCTACGTTGAACGGGTTGGCCACAGGTCTAGAACTAGGTCATGAGTATGAATTTAGCATCAGAGCCGTTGACTCAACGGATCTTACGTCGAATGCTTCAAATACACTTACAGTAACAACCATTTCTTCTGAAGCACCATCTCAAGTAACGGGTCTTAAAGTCACTTATCAATCATTGGGTTATCTCGAGTTAAAATGGGATCCTTCGACTGATGTCAATAATGATATCGTTAGGTATGAGATAAGTTATATTGATTCCTTTAGAATCGGTGGTAGATATACCGTTAGTTCAACGACTACCTCTAGAGGTATCTCAATGAATCTATTGTATTTTGGAAGTTCCTATGTGGATAGTTATGATTTTGAAGTTACCGCCATTGATTCACTAGGACAAAGATCAACTTTTAGTACGACTTTAGTGGTCAAGTTGACAGTAAAAGTGCCTCTAGTCGCTCCAGTTGGATTTAGTGTTGCAAGACAAGGCAATGGGACCGTAGTACTTTCATGGGATGGCAATTCAAGCATGAACCCAGGATTGAAACAGTACGTTATTACCTATACGCGTAGTGGTTATTCCACAGTTTACACTAAAGTCGTTTCATCATCATCTTCAAGTGTTGCCATCACTGGTTTAGTCAATGGGGCTACTTATAGTTTTAGAGCGAGATCCCAAGACACATTAAATGTATATTCAGCGTATTCTGCGACCGTTACTGCGAAACCTCAAATCGATGTTGGGCCAAGTGCTGTCACAGGACTTAAATTAACTTATATTGGAGAAGATTATTTTGAGATCTATTGGAATAAGTCAGTGGATCCTAATCTAGATGTGAAGAATTATCTCTTATATGTCCAAGATCAACGATCTCTATCCAATCCTTGGATTATTTATACCATTGATGGGACTTCTAATGATAATTTAATCTATGGATTTGAAACGAACGTTACTTACGCAATGAAAGTTAAAACGGTCGATAGTTTAGGAAATGCCTCAGCTTTCTCTTCCGTTATCACAGCAACTCCAGTACCTGATGCAGCTCCTAGTGATGTGAGTGGACTAAAGGTGATCAATCAAGGTCCGGCTTCTATAACTTTACAGTGGAATGCATCAACGGATGTGAATTTGAATTTTGATCACTATGAGATTTCTTACCAAAGTGTTGGAAGTGATATTTCAATGATCGTAAATTCACTGACCAATTCAATCACGATCAGTGGTTTAACCAATGAACAAGGCTATGAATTTAAAGTACGTGCCGTCGATACTTCTTTGCGAAACACAGAATACACCGATGTGGTCACCGCCACACCTCATCTCAACACAGCACCAAGTATACCTTCGACTTTGAAAGTCGAAAGACAAGGCAATACCGCAGTCGATCTATCTTGGGCTGCTTCTACAGACACCAATCTCAACTTGAAGTATTACGTCATTACTTATACAAGAAGTGGTTACTCAACCGTTTATACAGTGAATGTCTTACCGACAAGCACTTCCGTAACGATCAGTAAACTGGTCAATGGGGCAACTTATACCTTTAAACTCAGAGCTCTCGATACGACCAATCTCTACTCAGCTTACGCCAATATCGTTACCGCTAAACCACAAGTAGATGTGGCTCCTAGTGCGATCAGTGGATTCAAGATCACGCATTTAGGCAATGGGACTTTAGCCTTAGCCTGGACAAGTTCTAGCGATCTAAACTTGAACTTCAAAGAATACGTCATTTCCCTACAAGATACCAGCAGTGTTTCAAATCCTTGGGTCGAGTATAAGACAGGTTCAAATACCTTGACTATCGATGGCTTAGACAATGGGACAGAGTACGCCGTTAAGATGAAAGCCATCGATAAGATGAATCTATCTACCGCCACTTCTGTCGTCTTAAAAGGA
>Ga0247840_10006036_pt1 | contig 17747 bp, 14 predicted proteins | sample LaCruzMarch2015__FD_192404 | JGI IMG/M metagenome (GOLD analysis project Ga0247840, IMG submission 192404) | Freshwater microbial communities from meromictic Lake La Cruz, Castile-La Mancha, Spain - LaCruzMarch2015_17m | ecosystem: Environmental > Aquatic > Freshwater > Lake | place: Spain... | reverse complement strand
CACCGAAATTTACAAGCCTCACCCCGAGCGCATTCGCGACTGGGTAAGTAATCCAAAGGCAAATGGTTACGAAGCGTTGCACATTACTTTAATGGGACCACTCGGAAGGTGGGTGGAAGTGCAAATACGTAGCAAACGCATGAACGACATTGCCGAAAAAGGGCTGGCCGCACATTACAAATACAAATCGGGCGAACAGGATGAATCGGAACTCGATAAATGGATGAAAACGATTAAGGAATTACTTGAAAATCCGGAGCCGAATGCCATCGACTTTATGGATACCTTTAAGTTAAACCTTTTTGCTTCAGAGATTTTTGTTTTTACGCCTAAAGGCGAAATAAAAACGATAGCGCAAGGTGCTTCGGCTCTCGATTTTGCTTTTTCGCTACACTCCGATCTTGGTATGCGATGCATTGGGGCCAAAGTAAATCATAAATTGGTGCCGCTAAGTTACAAACTACAAAGTGGCGATCAGATTGAGATTATTACTACCAAAAAACAATCGCCCATGCCAGAGTGGCTCAATTATGTGTCAACTGCCCGCGCTAAATCAAAACTTCGTGCTTTTTTCAAAAAAGAAGAAAAACAAATTACAATCGAAGGGCAGCGAATGATTGAAGAGGTGCTCGCCAACAAAAATTTGAAGCCGGAAAATGAAATTATTGTAAAAATAATGAATCATTTCAACTTTACCGACCGAAATACGCTTTATTTACAAGCCGGTCGTGGTCTCATTCATTTAGACGAAATTGCCAAAATTACGTTCAAACCCAAAGACCAAAATGTTTTTATAAAATACCTTAAAATGCCTTTTGTGGGCAACGCCGACAATAAACAGCCTAAAACAGTGCCTATTGAAGGAGTTCTTGTTAACAAAATCGACCGTAGAAAAACCCTTATTCTTACCGAGGAATATGCTGGTTCTGTATACCACTTAGCCGAATGTTGTCAGCCTATACCGGGCGATGATGTGCTTGGATATGTGGATGATAAAGAAAGTCTGTTTATTCACAAACGTAATTGTCCCGAAGCGGCCAAGCTTAAATCGAGCTATGGCAAACGCCTTGTGTCGGTTGATTGGGCTACTCACAAAGCACTTTCGTTTATACAAACACTCGAAATTAAAGGTATCGACAAAAAAGGTGTTATGATAGATATTCTGAAAGTTGTATCCGAGAAATTTGGTGGTAATATTAGTAAAATCAATATCGAAACCAATGATGGCATTTTTGCAGGGTATTTTTCCATTGCCGTTCACGATACCGAAGACATTGAACTTCTGTGCAAAAATTTATTAAAAATTAATGAAATAAAATCGGTGCAACGGTTGTAATTTTCAAAGTGTTTATTTTTATTATTTGAACTTTAGCTACGCTGACCGTTGGCTCGCAAGTAAATTAATTGTATAGCTACCAATTACTGCTTTTTTAATAAAAACGATTCAATTTTCTCTGGTTCAGTTTCGAGAATATTTCCGATTACCACCATATCGGCTCCTGCTTGGTAGGCTGCTTGCAGTTGTGAACTATTTTTAATACCTCCACCCACAATTAGCGGAATGGAAAGTTGTGCTTTTACGTGCTTTATCATTTCTTCCGAAACGGATACTTGAGCACCGCTTCCGGCTTCAAGGTAAATGGCTTTCATTCCCAACATTTCGCCAGCAAGCGCAGTTGCAAGTGCAATGTCGTTTTTGTCGCGCGGAATGGGTTGCGTGTTCGAAATATATTCCACAGCACTTTTCGTACCACCATCCACCAACATATAACCGGTTGGAATAACCTCAAGCTCCGAATTGTGAATAGCAATAGCAGCGTTTACATGCTGACTGATAAGGTATTCGGCATTGCGCCCCGAAATAAGAGAAAGAAAAAGCAGGGCATCGGCATTGGGCGAAAACTGCGTAACATCGCCGGGGAAAAGTACCACTGGTATGTTGAGTTCCGTTTTGAAAGTTTGGATTAATGCCGAAAACGAAATTTTAAGCTGGCTTCCACCCATGAAAATAAAATCGGGTGTATGCAACTTAAGTAAAGGCAAAAGTTTTTGTAGATGTGCATCGCTGCATTTATCAGGATCGATAAGCACTGCGAGCATTTTTTTGCCCGCTAACGTGTTTTGTATTATTGTAGTATAAACTTGTGAATTCATAATGCTAATTATCAACACAATACACTAAATTAAACGCTTTGCTAATGGAATAATGTAGCGTAAATTCTTTGCCCGTAAGGGTGTGAATTCCTTTGAAACTACCTTCGTTGTCTACTCTAAAATTCATCACTTCGAGTTGCTTGTCGAAATTAACAGCCTCGTTTCCAATAATTTTGTACAACGCTTCTTTTGCCGACCATGCTAACTGCACTTTTCGCAAATCGTTGGCGTCGAAAAGGGACTTTTGTTCCGTTTTATTCAAAAATCGTTGGTATAATTTCGAAAACCGATCGGTCGGCACTTCAATATCAATTCCTACTTCACATGTTGGATGTGCCATAACAACAACCCAACTTCCGCTATGCGAAATGCTTATTTTCAAGTTATTATCTACACAAAAAGGTTTACCTTCGGACGTGTAATTAACTATTACTTCGCGTTCTGCTAAGATATTTAAGGCAATACGTGCAGCCAAAAACTCGAATTTACGTTTGTTTGTTCTGAGCTTTTTAAACTCCGGTACGTAAACTTCATAATTCGAAAGCATTTTCTTTAAATCCGTTTCCGATTCGGTAATTTCCCAAATCAAAGTGGATGCTCCTTCGGTATGTAATGTGCTGTATATCATTTTTCCCACTCAAAACTTTCCATTAACCGCACCATATCCTTGCGAATATAGTTAATAATCGGCGCAATGGAATCCTTATTGGGCACATTGTCGAAATACAAAGCACCGCGCAGAAAATGCCGTGTGCTGTCGGTGAGTGTAAATTGTAGATTCGAAGCCGTATTTCCTTTTAAATCGTACAAAATACCATGTACATTTTTTTCGTTGTTGCTAAAAGCTAACTCGCTGATATTATCCGCTTTAATACTGTGTTTATACACAAATCGGCGCGCATCTTCTGTCAACTCCCTAAAATTACCCTCGATAGGTTTGTAGCTAACATGCAGTGCTGCATTGAATTGCGGATAGGTGAGGTCGAACCAGTATTTTTCATGCGTTTGTGTACGCTCTACTATGGTTGCTGCATTCGAATACTCAAATCGGAACGGCATTTCGTTATCCAACATTTGATATTCGTGCGCAGGTAAATACACCCTGAAATAGCCATAAGGCTTTGGAGTATAATTTTGGCCGCAAGCCACGAAAAACAAAGTGATAGCTATTATTAAAATTTTGTGCATTATTCTTTCAAAAAAAACTATAAACTATTTACTGTAAACTATAAACTTCTTACTCTTCCTCTCTCGGGTCATTCTTAATATACAATTTCACTTTCTTTATGCGCCGATTATCAACCGCCATTATTTCAAAAACATAATGTTCGTAGTCGAAACGTTCCCCTTTTGTTGGTATTTCGCCTTTAATTTCCAAAATCAGACCTGCCAGAGTTTCCACTTCGCCCGATATTTTTTCGAACAACTCTTCATCAATATCATCTATCTTAAAAAAGTCGTTAAGCTGAATTTTTGCTTCGAAAAGGTAGGTATGATTATCAATTTTGGTAAATAATTTTTCCTCTTCATCGTACTCGTCGCTAATATCACCCACAATTTCCTCCAAAATATCTTCGAGCGTTACCAGACCCGATGTGCCGCCATATTCGTCGACAACTATAGCTAAATGCACTTTATTGCTCTGAAATTCACTTAGTAAATCGTCTATCATTTTTGTCTCGGGCACATAAAATGCAGAGCGAATTAAACTTTGCCAACGAAAATTGGCCGGCTTATCCAGATGAGTCAGTAGATCTTTGGCATACAGTACGCCCTTAATATTGTCGCGCGAATCGGCATACACCGGAATGCGCGAATAACCAACCTCAATTATCTTTTCGATTAGCTGCTTAAAGTTCATTTTCAGGTCAAAATCAACCATATCCACCCGCGAAGTCATAATATCCACCACCCGCTTATCGCCAAAACGAATTATACCTTCGAGCATTTCTTTGTCCTCGTCGCTGCTGCCTGAAGTTAGTTCAAGTGCCTGCGACAACTCATCTTTCGAGATATTATGATGTTTATGGCGTATTAATTTTTCATTCACAACATTTGTTGTGTTTATGAGTAAGCTTATTACAGGTGAAAAAAACCGACTCAATGCCAACAAAAATGTAGCTGTCGACAAACTGACAGAAACTGCTTTTTGCGAAGCAAATAATTTTGGAAGTATTTCACCAAAAAGCAACAATAAAAATGTTACAACTACGGTTTGGAAAATAAATCCGGCAAAGGGAGCTGTCGAAAAATCGAGTACTGCCGACGTTGCATACGCCAACAATAAAACGATAGTTACGTTTACTAAATTGTTCGAAATGAGTATGGTTGCAAGCAGTCGTTGCGGGTTTTCAATCAATTTACGCGCTTTTTGAGCATTGGCATTTTTCGAATCGTCTAATTCGGCAATGGCTTGTTGACCCATTGAGAAAAATGCAACCTCGGCGCCCGAAATGATGGCAGAAACTGACAAGAGCAAAAACGACACTATGAAAGCAATTGCTGATTCGGTATGTAAAGGTAAAAAATGAATTTCGCTCATTATGTCAACAATGAAAATTTGAAGATTTGGAAATTTGAAAGTTTAAAGATTCAATACATCAAGATTTATTTAGAAAATCATTTTGCAAAAATAATCATTTATTTTGTGTTTACTATCAACCTGCTACCGATAAGCATAGGCAAAACAAAATTTATGGCCCAAAGTAAAAATCCGGCAAAAGCAATTCCAACAATATTATCTGAAAATGCTCCGATTATTAGTACGGCATACGAACTCCGAATAGCAGCTTCGGAAAATGCCAACGAAGGCGTAAATGTTACGAAAAGATAGGATGTAGGTATTGAAACGAGAGCTTCGAACAGGCTTAATTCGACACCAAAAAATTGTAAAACACCAAAAAATTGTATACTAAAAACCATAAAGCGCAATACAGAATAGATAATAATGCGCATCAAATCAGTAGTTTCTAAATCCGAAATACGTTTAAATGGTTTTAATTTATTGTGATTGTTGAATAATAATACAATTTTAGGCAAAAAAAAGTATATTGTTGTAGAAATCAGAATAAAAATGGTTATAAGAATAAAATACTGCTGAAAATCAGACTTGCTATTTTTTAGAATTAAAAAATACCAGCCAGCCGCCGGCAATCCAATAACTGCAATGCTATAATTCTGCGTAAAACTATTTAGTAACGAATAAACAGCCGAAATTTTCCGATTTGCAGGGCTGATATAAAGCATTCGGCCTGCCATATCACCAATGCGGTTGGGAGTTATAAATCCGGTTGCAAAACCCGCCAATACAGCGTTTAAGGCTCGACGGAAAGGAATATGCTCTGTTTTTTCAACAATTTTTTGCCATTTGGCAGTTTCGAGAAAGATATTCAGTGGAAGTAATACAAAAACGATTAGCAACCAAAAATACTGATTCGGTGAAGGATGTTGAAAATGCTTTAAAAATGCTTCGTAATGCTCAAAAGTATAAAGTTTGTAACCCAAAAAACTATAGGTAGCGAGCAGTACGAACCATTTGAGAAACTGAAGGAATGAATTTAAAGATTTATGATTTTCAAACGGATAATTCATGACTTTTTAATCCTGAATGTAAACTTTTTTTGCGATATGTAGCTGAAAACGACGGTAAAAAAGGTTACAATCATTTTGGATGGAGTAGGGTAGACGAATAAAAAATCTACTAATAATTTCAATCCCAAATAGTTAATAAGCAAATTGGCAAGAACTACCGATAAATAGCGAATTATTTGAACCCGACCCTTGATAACGGAAGCAGAAAATGTTACGTATTTTTGAAGCAAAAAACCACTTGTAAACGTAATGGGAAAAACCAGTAACATAGCGGCAATATGTGAGCTGAAGGTAATTGGCCCAATATGTAACATTTGTTTATGGAGCAAAAAATGAAAGGTAATAAAATAAAGCACCCAATCGAACACCAAATTTGACACACCGGTAACTGCATAACGAAAAAGCCGTAAACTCATATAGTTACGAAAAGGCGGGTAGAAAAAATCGACCATCTCAGTTATTTTTCGACCAATGTATGTCAAAACTTTACGAGTAAATGCTTTTAAGTTCTCGAACATGTAACGAATTGTAGATTGAAGAAAATAGTTTTTTTGAACTATTTTGTGTACTTTTGTGCGTTCAAAAAAATTACATTTGCAAAGATAATACAATTACTAATTGATAATTCAGAATTTACAATTAATAATTGATAATTGACAATTGAATTATGCCCGACGACTATCATAGTTATGACTCAAGTACGCGCAAAAAAACACTTGGGACAGCACTTCCTCAAAGATATGGAAGTTGCACGTCGTATTGCTGCGAGCCTTCCACTCGACGGGCAACCAGCCTCTGTGCTTGAAATTGGACCCGGAACAGGCGTTCTCACACAGTTTTTACTCCAACAACCCAATATCACACTCAAAGCCGTTGAACTCGATGGTGAATCGGTTCAATATTTAAATCGCAATTTTCCACAACTTGAAGTTATCGAAGCCGATTTTCTGAAAATGGATTTAAAAACCCTTTTTCCGGATAAGTTTTTCGTTATCGGCAACTTACCCTATAATATCTCGAGTCAGATTTTTTTCAAAATGCTCGAAAATAAAGAATTGATACCCTGCTTGGTTGGTATGATTCAGAAAGAAGTAGCTGAGCGTATGGCCGCCAAAGCCGGAAGCAAAACATACGGAATTTTGAGTGTATTGATGCAGGCATATTATTCCATCGATTACCTTTTTACGGTGCACGAACATGTTTTTGACCCTCCGCCAAAGGTCAAATCGGCTGTTATTCGCCTTACACGCAACGATGTTTCGAAAATTGATTGCAACGAGCAACTTTTCAAAACAGTGGTGAAAACAGCCTTCAACCAACGCCGCAAACAACTGCGCAACTCATTGAGCCCGATTATTGCTAAAGATCATCCTATGTTTAACGATGTCTTTTTTAATAAACGACCCGAACAACTCGATGTGGCTGCATTTGTTACTCTTACAAACCAAATAGAAACTGCATTGCAGGATAAATTGGAAGTAAAGGCATAAAAAGAGATTTATAATCAGAATACAAACCTTCGGGTTCGATTGAAAGTCGCATACCCGGGATTCGAATGAAATAATCCGAATCCGCAAAAACATAGAAAGGACGCTAAACTATGTCAGAATTAAGGCTATTTTACCATGAAAATGGTAAACTGAAAATATCGAAAACCCTCGATATTCTTAAAAAAGTAGATCAAAAAGATTTAATTTGGATTGACTTGAACGATGTGCCCGATGCCATCGAAACTGAGTTGGAACAATTTCTGAAAATTTACATTCAGGAGGATGAGGAAATTGAAGAAATTGAAATGAGTTCGCGCTTTATGCAAACCGAAGATAGTGTGGTGGTAAATGCTGGTTTCCTACTCGAAAACTACACGCTTGAGCCTGTATCTTTTATACTAAAAAATGGCATTCTGGTTTCGGTACGCGATGTGGAGCTAAAATCGTTTACCGACACGGTAAAAAAGATATATGCCAATACCAAAAATTTCGCCACAGGCTATCATGTGTTAGTTACGCTCTTAGAAACACGTGTAGAATACGATGCCGATATGATTGAGGAAGTTACCGAAGAAATTACTTCGTTGAGTAAAACACTGAACTCTGAAGATGATTTGGATGAAGATATCTTGATTCGCATCAAAGACCTTCAGGAAAAAGTAATGGTAATACGCCAGAACGTTATGGAAAAACAGCGCGTTGTGTCGAACTTGCTGAAATGCAGCCTATTCCCCAAAGACCTTATTCAACGACTTACAATGGTTATTAAGGATATCAATTCGCTTTTCGAATACATTCGTTTCGGCTTCGACCGTTTGGATTACCTGCAAGATACTTTCCTCGGTTTGGTAAACTTGCAACAAAATAAAATTATCAAAATTTTTACCGTGGTATCGGTCATTTTTATGCCGCCAACACTTATTGCAAGTCTTTATGGTATGAATTTCAGATACTTACCAGAACTTAATTGGAAATACGGCTATCCGTTTTCAATTGGCTTGATGGTGCTGTTTTCAGCTGCTGTTTTGTTTTATTTCCGTCGGAAAAAGTGGTTGTAACAGTTTTCGAAGGACTGTAAATAGCAAGTGTCAGATTGCCATTGCATGAATACAAGAAAAACAATAGTTTAAGTTGCAAATCCCTAAAAAATAAGCCATTCCATTTTCAAAATTCAGTTTATAATTAATTTTAGCACATCCAAATAACTTTCAGACTAATATTTTTACGTATATTTGCGCTTTAAATAAAACAAAAAAAAATAACGTTTTATTAACTATGGAATTGCAAATCATACAGAATAAAATTTATGAAGTAAGAGGGCAGCGAGTTATGCTCGATTTTGACTTGGCGGAGCTTTACGAAGTGGAAACAAGGACATTAAATCAGGCTGTGAAACGCAATACTAAGCGCTTTCCATCTGATTTTATGTTTCAATTAAGTAATAAAGAATTTGATAACTTGATGTCACAAATTGTGATATCAAGTTGGGGTGGAACTCGAAAATTACCTTACGCCTTTACCGAACACGGCATTACCATGCTGGCAAGTATTTTAAGAAGCGAAAGAGCCATTGAAATAAATATTCAGATTGTACGTGCATTTATAGCGCTTCGTCAGTATGCTCTTGGATATGCCGAACTGAATCAAAAACTCGAGACTTTTATGCTCGAAACCAATATGCAATTCAGCGATATTTATCAGGCATTGACAGAAATGGCAAGTCAAAACGAAAAAAATCAAAAGCCAATAAAGCCGATAGGGTATTTGGCGTACGAAAAATAATAACTATGGAATTGCAACTCATACAAAACAAAATTTACGAAATCAGAGGGCAGCGAGTTATGCTCGATTTTGACTTAGCGGACATGTACGAAACAGAAACAAAGCGTTTGAAAGAAGCTGTTCGAAGAAATATAAATCGATTTCCATCCGATTTTATGTTTGAACTAACGAATCAAGAATACAATTCTTTAAGGACGTAATTTGCGACCTTAAAGAATTTAGGTCGAGGAGAGCATCGCAAATATTTACCTTTTGCTTTTACAGAACAAGGTGTTGCTATGTTAGCAAGTGTATTAAAAAGCGAAAAAGCAATTGAAGTAAACATACAAATAGTCAGAGCATTTGTAATACTACGTCAGTACGCACTCGGATATGCCGAACTGAATCAAAAGTTAGAAACTTTTATGCTCGAAACCAATACGCAGTTTAGCGACATTTATCAGGCATTGACCGAAATGGCAAGCCAAAACGAAAAAAATCAAAAGCCAATAAAACCGATAGGATATTTGGCGTACGAAAAATAAATATAAAAATAACGTTTTACCAACTATGGAATTACAAATCATTCAGAATAAAATTTACCATATCAGAGGCCTTAAAGTCATATTGGACAGAGACTTAGCATTAATGTATGAAGTTACGACTGGCAACCTGAATAAAGCTGTAAAACGTAATGTAGACAGGTTTCCTGATGATTTTATGTTTCAACTTACAAACGAAGAATTTGACTTGATATTCCAAAATGGAACATCAAGTTGGGGTGGAACTCGAAAATTACCGTTTGCATTTACCGAACACGGAGTTGCAATGTTGGCAGGATTATTAAATAGCACGAAAGCAATCGAAGTAAACATACAAATAGTCAGAGCATTTGTAATACTTCGCCAGTATGCTCTTGGATATGCCGAACTGAATCAAAAACTCGAGACATTTATGCTCGAAACCAATATGCAGTTCAGTGACATTTATCAGGCCCTGACCGAAATGGCAAGCCAAAACGAAAAAAATCAAAAGCCAATAAAACCAATAGGGTATTTGGCGTACGAAAAATAATAATTTTAAATTCAAAAACGAAAAGAATAAGAACAAACTAATTTTCAACATATTAATTAAATAGCATTCTGCTATTGTTCGCGCGTACGAAACCTCGTAAATTTCAAACACGCGAGCACAAACAGATTCAATGAGCAAAATGTTCACGCCAAATGGCGTGGGCTTTTAACTTAGATTTATTAAATTTGCACAAATTTAAAATATGAAATATCGAATATATATTGATGAAGTTGGAAATAATGATTTAGGAAGTTCTTCTAATCCAAATCATAGATTTTTATGTTTGACCGGAGTAGTATTCGAATTAGACTACGTTAAAAATGTATTAGTAAAAGATATAGAGGCTTTAAAGATTAAATATTTCGATCATCACCCCGATGAACCAATAATTCTGCATCGTAAAGAAATGGTAAATAAAAAAACACCTTTTCGTATTCTTGCAAAACCTGAAATAGAAAAAGAATTTAATGCCGAGTTTCTTTCTTTGCTGAACAAATGGAAATTCAAAACTATAACTGTTTTGATTGATAAATTAGAACATCAAACAAAGTATAGTACATGGCGTTATGATCCATATCATTATTGTATGGCTATTATGTTGGAACGTTATCATTTACGACTGAAAGAGATAAATGCTGTTGGAGACATGATGTTTGAGTCTCGCGGTGGTAAAGAAGATATAAGGCTAAAAGAATCATATAAAAAAATTTATGAACAAGGAACTGATTGGGTGAAAGCCACTGATTTACATGACACTATAACAACTCATGAATTAAAGATAAAATCAAAAACTGCAAATATACCGGGTTTGCAAGTTGCAGATCTAGTTGCATATCCGTTATTTAGATATGCTTTAAAGTATTATAAATTAAGAGATGATGGAAGAGAAACCTTTAATGAGCAAATGTTAGATGTATTAAAGCCAAAGATATTGAAGAACGAAAATAAGATGGATGGTTATGGTTTGAAAAAGCTACCATAGAAAACGAAAAAACCCCGTTACCGGGGCTTCCAAAGGCATTACAACCTTCCACCTTCGCATACACGAATTGATACAAAAGTAATACATTTTTCAGTAAGAACAAAAACAGACATAAAATATAACTTTTTTTAAAACAAACAAATATTTCTGAAAAGGGGGCATGCCCTCTTGCATTATGACAAAATAAACTAATTTTCAACATATTATTTAAATAGCATTCTGCTATTGTTCGCGCACCAGAAACGTAGGAAATTTCTTTAAAGCGAACACAGAAATGGAGTAATAAGCAAGATGCTCGCGCCAAATGGCGTGGGCTTCTGACTTATCATTTCTGTGTGGGTTTCCTACGACCTCTGGTGCGGATAAGACTTAGTTCACGCTTTTTTGTGGATAAAAGTCTGAGGGACAATTAGCAGCGGCTAATTCACCTTATAAATTTATCCGTACAATGGCAAATGACAATCCGATTCTGAACAATCCCTATCTTGAACCTTTATTACATTATGCTACTTATACAACAGGAACCGACAAAGGTTCGCTGGATTACACGAAAGTAGTTAACGGTCGTCGAATTTTTGTTCCTGAAACTGAAGGACAAGTAATTCCAGTCAAAACCAGAGATAAACAAACACAAATTTTTGAAGTTAATGACTTCGAACCACAATACGGACAGCATATTATCAACTTGTGTCGTAAAGAAATTGCAAAGTGGCGTGTAGAAAAATACCCAAACACTACTCGAATTACAAAGGAATTGCTGACATTTTGGTTTGATAATCCCGAACGCATTGTAACAAAAAAACTCTTTTTTGCACAACAAGAAGCGGTTGAAACTGCAATTTGGCTAAATGAAGTTGCTGAAAAATCGAATGCAGGACAGCATATTTTGAACTTACTCCGATTTGCGCAACAATCTGTTAGTGAGTTGCAAGCCGATCAATTACCTCGTATCGCTTTTAAAATGGCAACCGGAACAGGAAAAACGGTTGTAATGGCGTGTTTGATAAGTTATCATTACTTTAACCGACAAGAATACCGAAATGATACCCGTTTTGCCGATTATTTTCTGATAGTTGCTCCAGGTGTAACCATTAAAGACCGTTTAGGAGTATTGTATGTCGATACAAAAAACCGAAATCCTGCTTTTATCGAAGATTATTATCGAGTAAGAGGATTAATTCCAGCCAATTACGAGGAAAAATTAGCCAACCTCAACGCAAAATTAGTAATAACCAACTATCACACTTTCGAGCCAAAGATTCTTCAAGGAAATAAACGAAGTCCGTTTGATGGCAAAGTAAACCTACAAGGTGAAAAAATTGATACTGGAAATAAAGAAGATTTTTCGCAAGTGATAAAACGTACGCTTGGTAAATTCAAATCAGGAAGTAGACTGCTGATTTTGAACGATGAAGCGCATCACTGCTACCTCCCTAAAACGAATAAGAAAACCACAGATAACGAAGATGTTGACGAAAATGCCCGTGCAGCTATTTGGTTTAGTGGTTTGCGCGAAATTGCTCAACGGTTTCAGTTAAAACACATTTACGACCTTTCGGCTACGCCCTATTACCTTTCTGGTTCGGGCTACATTGCTTATAGCTTATTTCCTTGGGTAGTTTCCGATTTTGGATTGATTGAAGCGATTGAGTCCGGATTGGTGAAAATTCCTTTTTTGCCCGAAAGTGACAACACGCAGGATCTGGAAATGCCTGTTTTGCGCGATTTGTATCGAAAAGTTATGGATCAAGACCCCAATGCATTACCACGAAAAGGACAAAAGAAACAAAAAAGCGAAGCAAATGCCGAAGGTGCAAAAATCAGAGAGCTGCCACCTCGTTTGCCTGCATTGGTAAAAGGAGCGTTAGATCAGTTTTACAATCATTATTTTGAATACTATCAGGGTACACGTAAACATGCCGAAGAAAATCTGAATCTATTCTCATCGCCACCAGTATTTATTGCAGTGTGTAACAATACTTCCGTTTCGAAAGAAATTTACAAATACGTGGCAGGTTACGAATATGAAAATGAGGCAGGTGAAGTTACGCGTGTAGGCGGACAATACGAATTGTTTTCGAACTACGATATGCACACAAACATGCCACTACGTAAACCACCAACACTCATTATCGACAGCGATGTATTGGAAAATGGAGAACAGGTAAACGAAGATTTTAAAAAGATATTTTCGACTGAAATAGAAAAGTTTAAAAAAGATTATGCGCGATTAAAGGGGCAAGGAAGTATTGAAAAAATCACAGATTCCGAAATACTGCGAGAAGTTGTAAATACGGTTGGCAAACAAGGTAAATTGGGTTCACACATACGATGTGTAGTTTCGGTTTCGATGCTTACCGAAGGTTGGGATGCAAATACAGTAACGCATATTATGGGCTTACGTGCATTTGGTTCTCAATTGTTGTGCGAGCAGGTTGCCGGACGTGCACTGCGCCGTATGAATTATTATTTGCAGGGATACGATAAAGATGGAAAACCTACGGATGATAAACGAAAAATTGTGATTGAAAAATTTCCACCTGAATATGCGCATATTATAGGTGTGCCATTCAAAATGTTTAAAGCCGGAAAAACAGTTACACCTCCTCCGCCTGTTGAATTCACTCATGTTTCAGCAATACCTAATCGCCAAAAAGAAATGGAAATTACATTTCCGAATGTAGTTGGTTATAGGGTTGAGAATTACGAGGGTGAAATTCAATACAATTTCAGTGAACTCGAAAATTACGAAGTGCGTGGCGATTTAATGCCGATAAACACAACAATGGCAAGTGCATTTACAGCACAAGAAATTGACATTAAAATACAAAGTGTTCTCGAGATGCGAGATGCTGAAATAATATGGTTTTTGACCAAGGAACTTATCAAAATTCATTTTGCAGACGAAAACGACTATCCAAAGTTTCTGAATTTCAGCAAATTGAAACAGATAGTAACCGAATGGTATCAAACAAAAGTTATTGTTTTAAATATCGACGACGATAGTTACAAGCGAATGTTATTCTATGATGATATAAAAACAGTGGTTGACCATATTGCACGTGGTATAAATCCACAACTAAATTCTACCGAGTACATTCGTCCGGTTTTTAATTATTATAACAAATTCAGTAGTACCAAATACGTAAATGGCAATACTGTAAAAGAAGTATATCCAACCATTAAAAGTCATGTAAACTATGTAGTTATGGATAGCGACTGGGAGGGTGTTTGTGCTAAAACACTCGAAGAAATTCCACAGGTAATATCGTATGTAAAAAATCAGTTTCTGGGTTTGGCAATTCCTTACACCAAAGATGGAAAAGACCGAAATTACTTTCCGGATTTTGTGGTGAATTGTAAAACAACGGATGGAAAAACCAAGAACCTGATTATCGAGATTTCAGGCATGAGCAAAGATAAAGCTGAAAAGAAATGGTTTGTTGAGAACCGTTGGTTGCCAGCTGTAAATGCACTGAAAGAAAAATACGATTACCCCGAATGGCACTTTATTGAGATTGCCAACGATGTTAGAAATATTAAAAATCAATTAATCGAAAAAATCCAACATATATAATTATGGCTAAGCAAGTAGAATCAATCAAACATGCAGCAGATTTCCGTGCACATATTCCAAGTAAAGAAGAAGCAGGTTACGAAGATGCCAACGAAAAGGTACAATCGGGTAAAAAATTGTTAGAAATACCAAAAAATCCAGTAGTTCATCGGGGGCAAGACCCAGAATTGTTTTGGCTTAATAAATACGGCAATGACGACCGCGATGATTTGTTATGCGTTGATATTCGCAGCCTTTATCGCCACGAACACATTGCACCCGAAACTTTAATAAAAAACCTGTACAAAGTAACCGAGACACAAAGTAGCCAGTTAGATTTATTTAGTGTTAACGAATTGTTTGGCAATGCATTGGAAAAGGATGAATTAGAAAAAGTAAGCGAATACTATCATCATCAGGATGGTTGGACAAATCGCTTAATTCAGGGTGATAGTCATTTAGTTATGGCAAGTCTGCTGGAGCGCGAAGGTATGGCAGGACAAGTGCAAACAGTTTATTTTGATCCGCCTTATGGAATAAAATACGGTGGAAATTGGCAAATTAAGCTCAATAATAGAGATGTGAAAGATGGTAATGATGAGGCACTTACGGGAGAACCCGAACAAATAAAAGCTTTTCGTGATACTTGGGAACTTGGAATACATTCTTATTTATCCTATTTGCGTGATAGATTATTGGTTGCCAAAGAATTGTTAAATGAAAGTGGAAGTTGCTTTGTACAGATAAGTGATGAAAATGTGCATTTAGTTCGTTCATTAATGGATGAAGTATTTGGAAGTGAAAATTTTGTAAGTCAAATTAATTTCAGAACAACCAATAGTGTTAAAAGTACTTTAAATAGAACTGGTGATTATATAGTTTGGTATTCAAAAGTTTTAGAAAAAATAAAGTATAGACAACTTTATTTAGATAAGAATATAGACGATATTTCTTCATATGATCAAGTTGAATTACCTAATGGCGAGAGAAGAACTTTAACCTCATCAGAAAAACAAAACCTATCAGCTTTATCAAAAGATTTTAAGGTTTATAGCTTAGCTGATTTATCTAGTAAAGGTGCTTCATCAAATAAACAGCCATTTATAATAAATGGTGTTTCATTTCTTCCTCCAATTGGTAAACATTGGGCAGCAAACTACCCTGATGGTATGAATAATTTGAATAAAAAAAATCGAATTCAAACGTCTGGAAAAACACTTAGATACATAAGATATTTCAATGATTTTCCTGCAATTGAAATGGATAATAACTGGACAGAACAATTATCAGAACAAAATAAAGATTATGTTGTTCAAACATCAAATAAAGTTATTCAACGTTGTTTACTAATGACTTCCGACCCTGGCGATTTAGTTTTAGATCCTACTTGTGGCAGTGGTACAACAGCCTTTGTAGCAGAACAATGGGGTAGACGTTGGATAACCATTGATACAAGCCGAATAGCATTAAATATTGCAAAGCAACGATTAATGACTGCTGTTTTTCCGTATTATAATCTGTACGACGAAAATGGTGATATTCGGCAAGGGTTTAAGTACAAAACTGTGCCACACATCACATTAAAAAGTTTAGCAAACGACGAGCCACCCGCAACAGAAACCTTATATGACCAACCCGAAGTTGATAAAAAGAAACTTCGCGTAAGTGGTCCATTTACAGTAGAAACCTTGCAGAATTACGAACCAATTAGTCCGGATGATTTGGACAAAGCAGAACAAATTGAAGATAACGGTCAGTTTGAAGAAGTAATAAAACAACATTTATTATCGGCAGGTATTAAAAATGGTCGTAAAAACGAGATGGTTACATTTCGAAGTGTTGAGTTCCTGAGTAGCGAAGCCCTCCATGCCGAAGGTTTTTATGCCACCGAAAACGGCGAACAAAAAGCATATTTTCATATCGGACCAAAATTTGGAACTGTAAGTAAAAAGTTAGTAAACGACGCTATAAAAGAGTGTCGTATGCGTGGCGATGCTAATTGGTTGGTAGTGTTGGGGTTCAGCTTCGAAAGCGATATAGAAGGCAGCTCACAAACAACTAGTTTAGGTAATTTTGAAGTTACCAAGTGTCGAATTCACGACGATTTATTGCAAGAGGGTTTAAAGAAAAAACCAGCAAAATCAGCAGCAAGTTTTGTTACTATTGGCGAACCGGACATTTTAGTTCATAAAAATACGGATATTGTTACTGTCGAAATTCAAGGATTAGATATTTACGACCCCATTAAAGATGTAGTTAATGCTCGTAGCATTCACGACATTGCCTATTGGATGGTCGATGAAGATTATGATGGAAGTAATTTTGTGGTAAAACAAGTTTTCTTCTGTGGTGGCGAAAAAAGTGAGTTCGACAAATGGCGAAAAGGATTAGATTCATTGGCAAAAGACAACACCAAGAAAAAAGTAGAAAAAACGCTAAAAATTGAAATTGACGATGAAGCCTTCGAACGTCTTTATGGACATATTTCGCATCCAATTACTATTAAGGCAAAAGGACAAAAAATCGCTGTTCGGGTAATAAGTCAGTTTGGCGAAGAAACAACGAAGGTGATAATAATGTAAATATAATTGATTTCATATCAACTGTAAATTATAAATTTGAAGGTAGGTTTAAATTAGAAATTGATGACATAAGAAATTCTTTTAATAAAAATCGTTGAAATAACTCACTTTTTATTTAAAATATAGTTTAATTTTGCAGTTAAAATTACGGGGAAGCTGAAAACCAAATAGAGTAAGCAAAATTTCATAAACATAAAATCAATATGAAAAAATCAGTTTTATTTACATTTCTTGCAGCTATATTGTTATTAAGTAGCTGTATGCAAACAAGGTACATCACCGAAAAATACATCAAAACTTCAATTGAGAATCACACAAGTGGTCAGTTTAGTTCGATTAAAACTTATTCGATTTTTAAAGGAACAACATTCGATGGTGGTTCTTATTTAGAATTTACAGGTTATAAGTACAATAATAACAAAGCATTGGTGATTGGCGCTGACAAATACTATTTAAGTAGACAAAAGTTTAAAGGTGATCAAACAATTATTGCTGAAATTGTATATATTGAACTATCAATGGCTCAATGTAAAGACATTATTGATAATTATAAGATT
>Ga0247840_10006030_pt1 | contig 17766 bp, 16 predicted proteins | sample LaCruzMarch2015__FD_192404 | JGI IMG/M metagenome (GOLD analysis project Ga0247840, IMG submission 192404) | Freshwater microbial communities from meromictic Lake La Cruz, Castile-La Mancha, Spain - LaCruzMarch2015_17m | ecosystem: Environmental > Aquatic > Freshwater > Lake | place: Spain... | reverse complement strand
ATATAAGGAACGTATTTATTATCTTTCTCCTCCTCTCTTCAGAAGAGGAATGAGGTGAGTTGTTTTTCAAGACACAACACCTTCTCGCATATGTTTCAAACTATTAAATACGTTCTCATCTTGCTACTCAACAATCATCGCTTTGATTTTTGCTTTTATCTCTTCCACATTAATCGGTGGCACATCCACTAATACATCATTTTCTAACACCACCGCATTCACTAACCCTTTAGCCTGAGAGTAAAGCGAAAACATCGAAAGTATCAACTCTCTCTCTTCAGCTGTAGGCGTTTGTGAAAATACCATTGCTGGACCTGGAGTTGTCCCCCCTTTAACAAAATAGAAATCATTCTTAAAGTGATAGAGCTTCTCATTCTCCTCTTTCAACCTTCCTGCAACCAAATATCTTCCTGGAGCAAAACGAATAAGTCGCCCTTGCTTTATAACTTCAAAAAACTTTGTATGCTCAAAATCATCATCCTCTTTCATCAACTTCAACCGTTTAGAAAAGTTTGGATCTGTTAGCAAACATCCTCCACCTGGTGATGGAAACTCCACAATACCATTTTTTTCTGCATACTCCATTTGGTCTTTTCTGCTTCTACCCGATATTGCCAAAAGTTCTTCTCGATTGATCCACCCAAGCTCCTCGGGTGTGGTGATCGGCATTAATTTTGCCGACATTGGACGCACAACCAACCCTTTTACCTCACCGATTTTCTCAACGCGCTTTAAAGCAATAGAATTTTGTGACATTGGACGCTGACCAAGAACCTCTCCTGTGATGATAAACTGAGCATCATATTTTTCTAAAAGTCCCTTTGCTGTTCTCAACATCAATGCATGACAATCAATGCAGGGATTCATATTCTTTCCATAACCACTTGGAGGGTTTTTAACAAGCGCCTTTTGAGCCTCTTTAAAGTCTATAAATTCCAATTGTACCCCTAATTGTTTCGCCATTTTTTCAATATTAGGATTCACCCCTCCAAAAAAATAAGAGACAAAATTCAACGCTACAATCTCGATTCCTTGTTTTTTTACTACATGTATGGCGACACTGCTATCGAGTCCACCTGAAAAAAGTGCTAATGCACGCATGATATTTCCTTTCTAGTATAATCTGTATTTTGAAAGAGATTTTCGATAGGGATTTTCACGAAAAGATATCGACAGTAGAACCACAGAGAATACAGCGAGAACATTGTTAGCCACAAATGAACTCGAATATTCACAAATATAAAGAATATCCCTTTCATTATCAACTCCAATATGTGCTATTTATTCCGTGGTAAAATATATGTTTTGCCCCTATTTATTCCTATTTCGTGATAAAAAAATCCTTATCCATAATTTTCTGTGGAAAATCTTCTTTTAACTTTCCTAAATTAACTCTTCGCGGATGATATTTTGATGTCTATCTGGACCAACGGAAATCATAGAGATTTTCGTACCGCATAATTTTTCAACTGCTAACATATAATTTTGTGCATTCTGTGGAAGCTTTTCAAACTCTCTAATATGAGAGATATCCTCACTCCACCCAGGAAACGTTTCATAAATTGCCTTAGCGCTTGAAAACTCTTCCATCAGTGCAGGTACATAGTCAATCGTTTGCCCATTAAGCTCATATGCCACACATACTTTAATCTCATCAAGGCCTGATAAAACATCTAACTTCGTAATAATTAAGTCGGTTACACCATTGAGCTCAACAGCGTATTTCAACGCTACACCATCTAACCATCCGCAACGTCTTGGTCTACCCGTTGTACTTCCAAACTCTCTACCTATATCTTGAATGTGTTTACCAATTTCACATGTCAATTCTGTGGGAAAACTTCCCTCTCCAACTCTTGTCACGTATGCTTTAGAAACACCCATGACTTTTTTGATAAAAAATGGATTAATCCCACTTCCTGTTATAGCTGACCCAACTGTCGGGTTTGATGATGTCACATACGGATATGTCCCAAAATCAATATCTAACATCGTTGCTTGAGCCCCCTCTAACAAAACCAACTTATCCTCTTTCATCAATTTATGAAGAACAGGAATGGTATCGATTATTCTAGGTTTTATCTCAGAAATATAGCCATCATACTCTTGCATCACCTTCTCTAAACTAAACGTATGATTTTGAAAACGGAGATGCTTCTCTTCTAATGCAAGCTTAACTTTACTCTCAAAATGGGCTCTATCTTTAAGATCGCACATTCTAATACCCGTTCTTGCATATTTGTCCATGTAGCAAGGTCCAATACCTCGCTTGGTTGTTCCAATTTTATTCTCCCCTTTTTCTTCCTCGAGGATACCATCAATTTCAATGTGGTAAGGTAAAATCACATGGGCTCTATCACTGATAAATATGTGATCCGTACGCCCCCCTTTTGCCCGTAACGTATCAATCTCGTGGGTCAATACTTTAGGGTCTACAACCACACCATTTCCAATATAACACTCCGCTCTATCCGAAAGTACCCCTGAAGGAAGTAGATGAAGTATAAATTTCTCTCCATTTACCACTACGGTGTGCCCCGCATTGTTTCCACCTTGAGAACGCACCACAGCGTCTGCTCTATCTGCCAGTAAATCGATTGCTTTTCCTTTACCTTCATCGCCCCATTGTGCGCCTAATACCACATATCCAGCCATACTACCCTATCCTCCTCAAAATCATGCGTTTTATTTGAATGCCTTGTTTCAAAAACATCTGTTCAAACTCTGTTTGCTCGTCATAAGGTGTCTTATAATCATATTCAACTTCAACCATCTCAAAATCAGGATGGTTGGTAAAAGCATTTTTAACATCCTCAAAATACCCATCGTGATCGGTCTTAAACCAAATCTCACCGCCTATTTTCAGAAAATTTTTATAACTTTTTACAATTGTTGCCGACAGCACTCTATTTTGCTCTCGCTTTTCAACTTTCTCATCACTCCAAGGCTCTGGAAAGTATATGTATACTCTCTCAATTTCATCTGTCGAAAAAAGAGTTTCAAGCTTCTGAGCAAATTGTCGAATAAATTGTACATTCTTGAGTTTTCTCTTCTCCGCTTTTCTCGCTGATAAAACCAGTCTTTTAAAACGTAATTCACATGCCACAAAATTAACGTCAGGTTGCTTTTCAGCCTGTCTTACTGCATGATTTCCATTCCCTGAACCTATCTCTACATGAATAGGATGCTCTTTTTCAAATGTTGAATTCCAAATCCCTCTTCTCATTTCGAGTTTTTCAGCATCATAACAAATATAGTTTGGATACTCATTCAATTTTTGAACATAAGGGTTTAAAAGTTTCTTCTCTGTTTTAAAAAAATGTTCCCACATCTCTAAAGCCTACTTTCATTTTAGTCTGTTTGAAATTTTGCTCATTCACTCTATTATATCATAAATTAAACCATTTTTCTTTCCTTCTTTGCCTCTTTTATTTCACTAGAAGCACTCTTATTTGCTCTTCGACAATTTTAAGAGCTCGACTGTTTTCAGAAAAAAATGCCTCGATTCTACTCTGTGTCTCCCAACTTAACAACTGGTCACTTTCCTCTATTAAAGCTCTAAACTCTTGAACCGTTTCAAATTCAATGCCTAACTTTTTCGCTTTCAACTCTCTCGCAATCTCTTTAGCATTACGAGTATTTGGTCCAAAAAGTGAAAGACGTTTAAAATAAAGTGGTTCAAGCAGATTATGCCCACCTGTTTCATCTAACGTTCCCCCTACGAAACAGACATCGGATAGGGCGTAGAGTCTTCTAAGCACTCCCATTTTATTCACAATGATAACTTTTTTATCCTGCGGCACTTCTGAATTAAAAAGTGTATACTCAACACCATGCTTGTCTAAAAAAGATTCAATTTCAGCAAGGCGGGTAATATGTCGTGGCACTAAAAAAAGCTTCTCGTTTGATTTCATCTCTTGAAAAAGTGTGAGAAAAAATGCCTCCTCTTTCTCATGGGTGCTTCCTAGAGTAATCACCTTTCTGTTTTTAAGAGAGAATCGCTCTTTAAGCAACTCTAACTCAACAGATGAAAATTGAGGAATTTCAAGACAGTACTTTAAATTCCCCATAACCGCCACTCTACTTTTTAAAGCTCCAATCTCGATAATTCTCTCACAATCTAACTGAGTTTGCATCAGAAAAAAATCAATACGGGATAACGCTCTTTTAAATATAAACTTAAGTTTTTTATAGCTTTTAATGCTCTTATCTGAAATTCTTCCATTAACCAACATTACTTTTGCACACTTAGAAACTTGAGTAATAACGTTAGGCCATATCTCTGTTTCTATCAAAATTAAAAGTTCAATTTTGTTCCTTTTCAAAATATGATTTATACACCTCACATTATCTAGTGGAAAATATATCGGATGAACTCGACTACACCCTTTATACATTTGCTGAGCTTGAGCCAATCCCGTATCTGTCATAACACTCAAAATGACATCCTTTTCGCACATGATTTTCTCAACTAACGTTTGTGAGAGGTTTACTTCACCCACACTTGAAGCATGTATCCAAACAGCACTCCCCTCTATCTGAATACCGATTTTTTGAGTCCGTTTAAAATAAAATTCTTTTGCTTTTTTATTAAATGGCATGACAACAAATAGCAGCCCTATAAAAATTTTATATATTAAAAAATACACGAATCCCTCCCTTCCTCTATAAAGAGAAAAAACCCGCTAAAATTAGCGGGCTTCTCTTATTTGTTTACAACGTCAGAAAGTTTTTTACCAACTTTGAATTTAACTGCTTTTTTTGCTGGTATTTTAATCTCTTCACCAGTTCTTGGGTTTCTTCCCATTCTCTCAGCAGTCTCTTTTACTTCAAATGTTCCCCATCCAACGAATTGAACGCTTCCATCTTTTTCTAAAGCTGATTCAACTGAGTCTAAAAATACATCTAAAAGCTCAGCTGCTCTTTTTTTGTTCTCACCTGATTTTTCACTTAAAATTTCGATAAATTCCTTTTTTGTCACTTTGACCTCCCCTATATTAGGTAATTTAGAATACGTTTATTATACCTATAAAACTGCACTTTGTCTACTCTTTTCTAGTGTTTTCTTATCTTTTTTAAAATTATTTTTTTTTAACTAAACAAAATTATTTTGTTTAGTTAATAAATATTGCTGTTCTCTCTTTGAAAAATCATCAAATTAAGCCAACTCTACTGTTTTCAACCTTTTGATGCTAGTTTGCCTCAATTTTAATTAACTAATTTTTAGATGAGTTAAAATACGTTTGATTCACATTTTTTGGAACTTGAGGAAGCGATTTTGATGGTATTGTATTTTGAGAGGGTTTTGAAGTTTGAGAATTTTGGCTGTTTGTATCATTTTTAACCGGCTCTCTTGTAGAAATTTTCTTACTTACTGAAGTCGTTACCCTCTTAGCTCCATCTGTGGTTGCATGAATGATATCATTAATTTCATCACCACTTGAGGGGGTAACTGTAGCTGGATTTACACGATATTTTGCAATCTCTTTATCTGCAAAGTAGTTAACTGCAATCAAAATAACTAAAATGATACATGCTACAACCAATAGAAAATTCAAAAATTTACCCATGGACTCTATCCACAATTTCTATGATTTTTTCCACCACTTGCTCAATCGTTTTACCTGTTGTATCTACTAAAAGCGCATTATCCGCCTGTTTTAATGGCGACTCTTTACGATTCTCATCTTGGAAATCGCGTTTTGCTATCTCCTCTTCAATCACCTCTAAAGCAAGTGTTCCACCTTTTTCTTTATACTCTTTATAACGTCTTAAAGCGCGCTCATGAACACTTGCCGTAAGAAATATTTTGACATCTGCGTTAGGAAACACAACCGTTCCAATATCACGGCCATCTAAGATAACACTGCTGCTTTGCGAAAGCTCACGTTGCCTTTTTACCATCGCTTCACGAATCGCCTTCACTGCCGACACACGCGATACATTGGCATCCACCTCAGGGGTTCTAATTTCTAACCCTACCGCAACACCATTTAAGAAATATTTTCCCTCTGATATGGTGATACTGTTTTCACGTATCAAACGCTCAATATCCTCGCTTTTTTCAATGTCTAACCCCATCTCTAATATTCGAAGGGTCATCATTCGATACATCGCTCCTGTATCTAGATAAAAAAGACCTTTTTTAGTTGCAACTACCTTTGCAATGGTGCTTTTTCCACTTCCTGCTGGACCATCAATGGCAATAATCATCCTCTACTCCATTTCTTCAATCATTTTGGCTTTTTGAATAAATCGTTCTTCTACTTCTCGAATATAGCTGATAGGGTCCTTTGGATTAATGTGACGTAAAATCTGTCCATTCACATTAAATTTCGATATACCGCCGCCCCCTAATGCAATGATATTATCACTCTCATCAATCATAGAGATATTAAAATAACACACTTTCCCATTTTTACTAAAGCCTATATTCTCTAAATCATCTATTGAATTTTTTTGACGATACAAATAATATGGAACCAATTCTAACTCACGCGCCGTCTCATAAATTTTTTGAGAGAGTCTGTGCGTATCCCCCTCTTCATGCTCAAAGGCCTCTTTATACAAACGTGAAGCTTTTTTTATCGCTAAAGCATGAATGGTTAAATTCTCTATCTCATACTCTCTCATTTTATGAAGTGTTTCTAGCATATCTTCTGTCGTTTCACCTGGAAGCCCCATAATAAAATCCATATTGATGATAAATTTTTCCTTTGCGAGATGGTACATCGCATTAAACTGTTCTAAATCAAACACTCTATTGACACTATCTAAAGTCTTTTGATGAAAGGTTTGAGGATTCAAACTGATTCTATCCACTCCATATTTTTTAAGTATATTAAGCTTTTCTTCATTCAAAAGTTCAGTTCTACCCGCTTCAAAAGTATACTCCATAAGCTCTGCGGGTATCTCATTTTGAATTTTTTCTAAAAGAGATTCTAACTCACTCTCCTCTAAAATAGCAGGCGTTCCACCACCGATATAGATACTCTCTACCTTTTTTCCAAGATTTTTCAACACTCTCCCTGTTAATTCCACCTCTTTTAACAGTGTTTCCATAAACTCTGGAAAGTGCTCTTTGTATTTTCCCGTTTTAGTATAGGACGCAAAGGAACAATAGCTGCATTTCGTAGGACAAAATGGAATTCCTATGTAAAGATTAAGGTGCCTCTCTTCTAAAAATGGGCTTTGCAACTGATACATATCTTCTAATAGTGCTCTTTTAACCTCACTTACAAAATAAACATTTCGCATTATCTCATCTGTCTTTTCAAAATTAAGTACATCCCGATAGGAGCGATATAATTTGGTCGGTCGAACCCCTACAAGCGTTCCCCATGCAATTTTCTTTTGAAAAAAAAGATAAAATGCCCCTTTTATCGCAATAAGTTCCTGTTGATATATCTCGGGATAGTTGAAAACTTCTGTCTCAAAAACTTTCTCCTTATTTTCAAAAATTTTAACATAAATCTTATCTGAGCTCTCTACTTCGACAGTAAATTCCCTCTCTTTTGCCTCTGGAACAACAATTCGAATGAACTCATCTAAACTCATTTGTGAGATCGATATATTGACTTTTATACTCATAATTATTTCTTTCTTTCTGTTGATCTAGATGCATACTCCTCTTGGGTAATTAATCCATTTTCTAAAGCATTTTGAAGCGATCGCTCTTTGGTAATCATCCCAAAGCTCGCACCTAAATTCATCGAGTTGTATATTTGATTGGTATTTCCCTCTCGAATTTGATTTGAAATGGCATGATTAACGACCAATACTTCTGGAATCATCACACGCCCTTTTCCGCCTGTTTTTACAGCCAACTCCTGACATACAACCCCTTTAAGCGCATTTGAAAGTATCAACCGTATCTGCTCTTGTCTCTCTGCTGGAAATACATCTATAATACGATCTATTGTCTGTGGCGCATCATTTGTATGGAGCGTTGAGAACACCAAATGTCCCGTCTCAGCAGCAGTTAAAGCCGCTTGAATGGTATCTAATGTTCTCATCTCCCCTATTAGTATTACATCTGGGTCTTGTCGAAGTACGTATTTCAATGCACTTTCAAAACTTGCCGCATCACGCCCTACTTCACGTTGCTCAATAGTACATTTACCGATATCGTACACATACTCAATAGGATCCTCTACTGTAATAATATGGTGTCTCTTTTCCATATTGATTTTATGAATCAGCGCTGCAAGAGTTGTAGATTTTCCACTTCCCGTTGGCCCTGTAATCAAAACCAACCCATTTTTTAAATTGGCAAAATTCTCAACCGCCTTTGGAAGTCCAAGGTCTGCAAAAGAGGGCAACTTACTTTCAAGTACACGAAATGCTGCTGCCAAACTATCTTGTTGGTGGTGCATATTAATTCTCATACGTCTACCCTCTAAAGAGTAAGCAATATCTAAATCTTTTTCTGTTTCTAATTTATGTATCTCTTTTTCTGAGAGTATCGAATAAAGCTGGCTCTTTACCCACTCTTTCGTCACAATTTCAAATTCACTAGGTAGCAACTCACCCACCATTCTAAACATAGGCGGCTGATCTACAATAAAATGAATATCCGAAGATTTCAATTCAATCGCTCTCATTAATACTTCTTGTATCGTCATTTTCTCCCCCTTTAAATCACTTCTCTTTTTGCCACAGATTGACAGATGAGCACAGATTAAAAATTTTCTTGTCATATCCGTGTGCGTATTCGCCAATACTTTATTTGACTAAAACTGGTACCATATAGTAGAGGACCACAATAAGAAGCACAATACTTCCTATGGGTCTGCTCAAGTTTTTAATACTTTTATTGCCATCTTTCACTGCCGAAAGATAGTGATTAAACCCTGAAAGTAGTATAAATATCATCATCACAGTCATCAAAACCAGTTCAGCTTGTGTCCCCCAATGAAAAATATACGCAATGATGGCGGTGATAGCAACAGAGAGATTATTGAGTCCCGATTGTTTTTGATATCTTCCACCATCTTGATAACCACTTTGAGTACTAGAATATCTACTTAAAAAGGCCCCCTCTATCCCCGTTAGCCCAGAGATGCCTAAAACGAAAAAGAGTGTTACTATTGCAAACCTTACATCTACCGTTGAATTAGGAATTGATTGTGCAATAAAAATTCCAAGAAAAATCAACACGTAACGTAAAATCTCAAATAATGTGCATAATAACTTTCCAAATTTTTCCATACTTTCCTCCCCTTGAAAATTTATTTTTGCCACTGGTGACTGCGTCACACACGGACTAAAGTCTTAACACTTTTCGCCACCGATTTCGCTGATGCACACGGATAAAAAATTAGTATTCAACAATTTGAAATATTTTTAACAAATTCAGTTTATTTCCGCGGTATCCGTGTGCGTTGTTTTAATATAAAGTTACAGATAGCTATCCTCTTGGAGGAGGTAATTTTTCACATAGTCTGAAATACCCTCTTCAAGTGTATGGAAAGGTTTTGTGTATCCATTTCTTTTTAATTTCTCCATATTGGCCTGTGTAAAATATTGGTATTTATCACGAATGTCTATTGGCATCTCAATAAAATTGATTTTTGGCTCTTCGTCCATGGCCACCATGGTATTTTTAGCTAAATCAAAAAAGCTACGCGCTTCTCCTGAACCTAAATTATAAAGACCATTTTCTATATTGGCTTTCAACATAAATACAATCACCTCCGTGATATCTTTCACGTAAACAAAATCACGTAGTTGGCCACCGTCAACATACCCTTGCTTGTATGATTTAAAAAGGTTTACCTCTCCCTTTTCACGTGTTTGATTGAATGCGTGGAATATAACCGACGCCATTCTTCCTTTATGGTACTCTTGTGGACCATATACGTTAAAGAATTTCAAACCCTGCCATTTTGAAGGGGTTTTCTCTTGTTTTAAAGCCCACTCATCAAAAAGCTGTTTTGAATATCCATAAGGATTAAGTGGACGAAGCTGAGGAATACTTAAGTGATTATCATCATATCCAAGCTCTCCACCACCATAAGTCGCAGCACTTGAAGCGTAGATATACTGTACATCATGCTCAGTACAAAACTCCCAAAGTTTCATGGTAAATTTATAGTTATTTGACATCAACAGGTCTACATTTTTTTCTGTTGTGGCCGAAATAGCACCCATGTGAATGATAGCGGTGATTTTCTTTGCATTTTCTTCCACGGCTAAAAAGTCAAACAACTCATCTTTATCCACCCAATCATAATACTTCAATTTTGCTAAATTTCTCCATTTGTTTCCATCACGCATTTTATCTGTAACAATAATATCGGTAATTCCCTCTTGATTTAACTGCCATACAATAGCACTTCCTATAAAGCCTGCTGCTCCTGTTACTATAATCATGTTGCCTCCTCATCGTTTTTACCACAGAATACTCAAAACACACAAAATTTTTATAGTAATAAATTTTTTTTCCGTGAGTTCGGTGTATTCTGTGGTTCCTTTTTTTAATTAAATGTTGGGTTAAGTGAAATCATCGCCGTAGGGAACGCTACCGTCCATACGCTGAAATTAATTTGATTGTTGTAGTTGTGATTAAATTGATCCCAATTCATCGTATATCCCACACTGAATTGCAAAACTCTAATTCTATGAGAAAGCGTTACTCCCCATGTTTTAGAAGTCTGCTCTCCATTTTGTGCATAATTTTGAATTGGATTTTGATAATTATAGTAGTTTTTATAATAGTTTGTTCCTACCCACCATCCATAATCCTCGGGCCCACACACTTTTAAAATGGCTTCTCCTCCAAAATTACTTGTAAGTGGTGAAGTTCCTGGATTATTTCTACTTAAAAAATACTGCGGCGTTAAATAAAGATTATCGCCCTGCTTAAATGTTGCATTAACACCCATATTGGTAATACTGTTTGAAAAAGTATTGCCTTGTTGATAGTATTGATTATCATAATTCAAAGTGAGTCCTAACCCATATTGAATGACTGAATTGTAAAAATAGTTCTGATCATTGTTTCCTAACGCGGATAAGTTATATGGAGTATAATTGTCCGAAAGTATCCCACTTCCTGACGTGTTCTGAATAGATGCCGTGCTAACCTCACTGTTTGCAACAGTTGTTGAACTGCCTGACGTCCCTGTATTAGATGGCGGCGCTACACTATTATTTGACATCAAATTATTGGAATAATAACTCGTAGAATAATTTGCATCTGGTGGCAGTGTTGTAGAGTTGATATTAAACTCTTTCTCCGCATTAGGCTCTACCGCCTTAATATCTTGAAGCTGTTGGTCACGCCAATGGTTGTAAAACGCTCTCATATCGGTAATATTAAATTGTACACTCATTGAATCAGTAGGGAGTGTCAGTCCACTATTTAGAAAACTTGCAGCATCATAATTTAAACTTCTTACATGAGAATAGGTGAATTTGAGATAACGGTTAACCTCCAATTGGTTATTGCTCCAAGCGAGAGTATAGTTATCAAGATATCCATTGGCTAAAACCCCTTGAAGATTGCTATTGGCTATCCAAAGCTCTACTGGCTGATAACTTGCCCCCCAATATTGCGTGGTATAAGTATAGGTTCTTGATACGGCATAGTCGAACAGTTGAGAATTGGGTGCTGCCGCCGTGTTGGCAGTATTAAAATCTCGATTATTTTGATAATCTAATGAAAAAGTTCCGTTGAGAGGTTTCGAATAATAGCTCGCCCCCGCCTTTTGATTATAGCTTTGAACTAAACTTGGATTAATTGCATAATTCAGATGGGAATCGCCCACATAAAATTTTGCTACATTTCCATCTTTTATTACACTAAAATTATCATCCTTATTCAGTAACAGTTGGGAATCGCTACTATAAGCCGTTCCTCTTTTAACCGACACCATATTTCCAAACGTATATCCATTGGTTTCAAATGTCAATCCTTCACCAATTTTTTGCTCATTCATAATTGGGAGTGTTGCCAGCATTGTGCTTGTTCCACTCACATAGGAAGTCTGATACGGTGCAATTGACGGAGAACTTCCTGCATTATTTTTGACATATACTGGAATGCTGTTTTTCAATACCATTGAACTGCCACTACTTCCAATTAGAGGTGTGGTTAAATCCGCATTAAAACTCGCGCCTGTCAAAGATTGACTGGTGGTATAATTGTTTTGATTCACTGTGGCAGCCATGTTTAATGTGCCGGCAGATCCTACACTTAATGGTGCTGATGTGAGTGTCGTTCCAAAAGCATTATAATCAGAATTGTCTAAATAAATGGCTCTTGGTGCCATATTAATCCAATTTTGTACGGCATACCAATCGTTTTTCGACACACCTTCTTGATGATTCGAAGTTGTCGCCGAAAGAGTCCACTGACTATTTCCTAATTCGTAAGCCCCCACTTTTGCACTATATGTGAAATGATTGTCCGTATTATAGAGAGGTAAACTCGCATTAGGATTATAAAGGGTTGTTGCCCATATGTCTTGATTGATATGGTTGTACGCAACCGTTATTTTTTGAGCTTTTAACGTATAACTACTGCCCCAGTTGTTTTTAAATGAAAACGCCGTTCCTCCATTTGAATATGGAAACAGTGTGTTTTCTTTGTCATAATAACTTGTCCAATTGTATACACTATTTTGCTGCGTATAATTCAACTTAGCCCAAAGCTCTGAATTTGGAAGTCCCGTTACACTCGATGTATTCCCTGAATTGATAATCTGTTGAGTTAGCCATAAATTCGCATCGGAAATATTTGCCGTTAAGACACCATCTTGACCGATGTTTTGATTTCCCGTAACAATAGATTTCCAATAACTCCCTTGACTTGGAGGTGTTGGAAAATTAATCGAACCACCCGTAGAATTATTCAATGAGGCAATAGCAATATTTTGAATGTTAAAATTCCAATTCCCCTGCCTCACCAATCCTTCGCTCGCGTTAAGTTGTAAACTTTGGTTCCATTGCACATTCCATGTGTTCGCTTGTACACCAGATTTTGGAAGAACCAAAACATTTTGAACCCATAAACTACCATTATTTCCAGGTGCTAAGGTATATTGGTTGTAAAGTTGATCTAAATACCACCCATTTTTCGAACTCCACCTTGTATTAACGTACCCTTGTGCATACTGTGGATTCAAATCATAGTATGTTCCAAATAGTAGATAATTTCCATACTGCCCACTACTTCCTGGTAAAGGGAACAGGTTAGGTCCATTAGGTGCAATTGAACCTGCATACCAAGGGAACCAAAATACTGTTTTTCCTTGAATTTGTCCGGTTAAATTCGTTCCGGATATATACTGTGTCGGATTGACAAATATTGACTTCCCTGTTACTGAAAACTCGGGGGTTGCATTAGGAATCACTAAATTAGGATCTGTCGAAATAGTACCATCACTGAGCCTAATATTACCGTTACTATAGATAAACGCACTGGCAGATTTAAAGAAAACTTGAGAAGCATACCCAGAAATCCCATATACTTGCATGGTATTATTAGTAAGATTATAAATTGCTTTATTTGCTCTAAAAATCATTCCACCTTGAGTTGGAGTATACACAGTGATATCGCCCTCAATGGTCACCAAATTTTCGTTCGATGTTTTTGTAACATTTTGGCCAATTACTTGAGTCCCATCAATATTTGCCCGAAATCCTCCCGTTATTTGTAAAGAGTTATCTTGAAAATTCACATCTGCTTGTTGAGGGTATTGGCTGGTATTTTGAAATGTGGGCAAATTTAAAGCTGCGATGGCTGATCCACTCATTGCAGAGCTGCCACTAACACCGCTTGAACCACTCGTAACTGCAAACGCGCTACTTACACAAAATAGATATAGTGCAACTTGAGTTGATTTTTTCACTTATTCCCCCCTCTCTCTTGTAACCCTTTAGCAAAACTGTGGAGAGATTCCTCTACTCTCATTTCACTCGGTATCGAATTTTCTTCTAACCCATGCCCTGTCTTAACAAGCACCCCTTTTACGCCCACACGTGCCCCTGCAAAACAATCTGAAAGTTTATCGCCTACAATATATGAATTTTCAACATCAATATCATAGTGTTTTATAGCTTTCTCTAACATCTCTGGTTCGGGCTTGCGGCACCGACATTCCACGGCATACTCTCCAATGCCTGAGGGATGATGAGGACAGTAATAAAAAGCATCAATTTGAATGCCGTATCCCTTCAATTCCTCCTGCATATAGCCGTGAAGTCGTTGTAAATCCTCTTCGCTGTATTTTCCACGTGCAATTCCCGATTGATTGGTCACAACAATCAACATATACCCTAACTTTTTTAAAATGGTCAATGCTTCTATCGCACCCTTTTCCCATCTGAAATCCTCTTTTTTATACAGATAGTCCACTTCTACGTTAATTGTTCCATCTCTATCTAAGAAAACACACTTTTTCATCATACAACTCCATCTATCCTTGATAATTTGTATACTGCTTTAATTTCTCAATCGCTTTTTCACTGTAATAACTGTTAGAAGAGAGCGCATTCTCTTTCCAATAATATATCGCTTGATTTAAATAAGCGCTATTGCCTGTCTGCTTGTACTTATTCTCATATAAAAAACCGATGATGTTAATCAATGTCGGGTCATGATACTTTAATGCCACCGTTTCAAAACTGCTCAAAGCTTGTGCATCATTTCCTTGAGAATAGGCTATTACTCCACCAAAATAATTTTTCAAATAAGGGTCTGTTGGCAAATACTCAATACCCGTTTGAAAAATTTGACTTGCCATATCAAACTCTTTATACACATCTACCATTCCTAAAATGGTCCCGCTAAAATAGTAGTTCCCAACAAAATAGGGGTTAAGAAAACTCATTTGACGAGAATTTGCATATATAACACTCGCTGGGGTAACAACCCCTTGAGACATCCCGCCAATATCTAACGTCTGTTTTACCCAAAGTATGTCACACGCAGCCACTTTAATGCCTAAAAAGCGTGCCAGTGCCGTTTCTAATGTATCTCCATTCGATACATTCACCGCCTCTAAACTTCTCATGCTCTCAGCTTGTTTATTCACATTTCCACAAGAGAAGGCAATCATAATCGCTGCAATCCCAATGGCGATTGCATTTTTAACGCCAACTCTCATGTTACAACTCTTTTCTTTGAAAAATCATCGAGGCTATCACCATGATGATGACACAATACCCAACAGAGTATAGTGTTGTCGAGAGTACATGAAGTGAAATTTGTGGAAGCAGGGCATCTCGAATGGTTAAAGAATAGTAGTTTGGTAAAATATAATAGAGTGTCATAAACAGCCAATTAAGAGCACCTCCCCCTACTTGTTTTGCTAAAAGTGGAAGCTCATAGACGCCATAAGCTAAAATATAGACTAAAATCGTAAAAATATTAGAGGTAATCATTGAATCAGAAATAACAGAAAAAAGTACTCCAATGGCTATGATAATCGCCAATTTATAAAACATATAGAGGTAGGCTAGATAATACGTAGCCGTCAAATTAGCCTTTCCAAGGAGTAATATAACCGTTAAAATCCCGCCCATAATGATAATATCTATCCCAATCAATGCAATAATTCCTAATGTCTTGCCCCATATATATTGAGTTTTAGACACCGGTTTTGTTAAAATCAAATAGATTGACTTCTCCTTCTTATCCTTAAAATACTGCGTTGAAGAGGCAAATATTGCAATAAGAAGCAGAAAAAACTCAATGGCCAATTGACCAATACCTATTACCACATCATTTTGCGAGTATAACGCTAAACTCTTAAACACCACAATTCCTAGTAAAATTAAAATGGTAAACGCAATGAAGCCTTTAAATACCTTATTTGAAATATTCTCTTTAAGTGTGAATTTTAAAATTGCCCATGTTTGTCTCATAATTTTACCCCGTATCTATTTCAATGTCGATTTATCCACATTTAAATGTGAAATGGTCTCTAAAAATATCGTTTCTAAATTTTTTCTTACATGCTCAACAGCAAGAATTTTAAGGCCTAAAGCGGACAATTCTCCCAATTTCACAGAGAGTGCCCCCTCCTCTACAATCACCGTTTCACTTGTGCCTAGCTTTTCACACTTTATCTCATAGTGACTATTCTCTTCTTGCACAAACGAGAAGGTTTTCTTCAATACCCCACCATTGATGATGGCAATACGGCCACCAAAACTTTCGATATCGCTTAATATATGTGTGGTTAATATCACCGTTGTTCCCAACGCATGTAGCTCTAATATCAAATCTTTCATCAATTTTCGCCCAAGTGGATCAAGCCCCGACATCGGTTCATCTAAAATGAGAAGTTTTGGCGCATTGATAATGGCTTGAGCTATTCCAACCCTCTGAAGCATACCTTTAGAAAATTTTTCTAACTTCACATTTAGTTTTTGAGAAAGGCCTACTTTCTCAATGACCTCTTCTACTCTTTTTTTCTTCTCTCTGATTTGATACAAATCCGCATAGTAATACATTAAATTTTTCAGAGTCACTTCACGTGGATAGTATGATATCTCCGGCAAATATCCGATGAAGTTAAAATCTTCCTTTAAGACACCTACTTTTCCAAATATCTCAACACTACCTTTTGTAGGTTTAATAAGACCTAATATCGACTTAATGAGAGAGGTTTTTCCTGCACCATTTAGACCAATAATCGAAAATATCTCACCCTCATTCACTTCAAATGAGATCCCCTTTAAGGCTTGAAACTGCTTCTCTTTTTTACTAAATACATCTTTGTTAACATATACTTTTGATAGGCCGTTAACCTTTAAAATCGTTTTTGACATCTCTTACTCCTGTCCAACCAGTTCTGATACACTTAAAATTGGTAGATAGATTGAAAGTACGATAACACCGATAATACCACCCAAAACTACGATTATCGCCGGCTCTATCAAAGCTACAACCGTTTCAATAATCTCTTCGAGTTCCTTATCGTTATAGTCTGCTACCTTCTCAAACATCTCTGGAAGATTTCCCGACTCTTCACCAATTTCAATCATTTGAATCATAATTCTTGGAATATATTTGCTTTTTGAAAGTGTGGTTACAATCTGCTTTCCGCTTCGAATTCCAATTCGCGTCTCTTCTACCACATTTTTTAAAATAGCACTCCCCATAATTTGCTCAGATATTTCAAAGCATCTCATAATAGGAACCCCTCCCGCTAATAGGGATGCCATTGTTCTTGAAAAGCGAGAAAGTTCAATTTTTATTGCCAATTTATTGATTACTGGGATTCTAAGAACGATAGAGTCAATCATAATTGCCCCTTTTTTGCTCTTTTTAAACCGTTTTAAAGCGATTGCTCCAACGACAACTACTGCAAATATGACCAAAAAATAGTGCTTAATAATATTGCTTATCGTCAACATCATCTGTGTCAAGAATGGAAGGGGTGCACCCGCATCTTGGAATACTTTTACGAATGCAGGTACAACAAATGTTAGTAAAAGAGTTACTAACCCCAACGCGACCACTATAATTACTGCAGGATAGGTTGTTGCTTTTCGAACCTTCTTCTTGATATCTTCTATTTTTTCATAATACGTTTCCATTCTTGCAAATGCTAACACAATATTTCCAGATTCCTCACCCGCCTTAATCATATTGATAAAAAGCTTACTGAAAAATTTAGGGAATTTTCCATAACTTTCTGAAAGTGATAATCCCTCTTTTATATTGTGCTCCACCGTCAAAGTGATTGATTTAAACGCTTTATTGGTACTCTGTTCAGCAATGGTTTGAAGAGAAGCGAGTATAGGAATACC
>Ga0247840_10006029_pt1 | contig 17767 bp, 20 predicted proteins | sample LaCruzMarch2015__FD_192404 | JGI IMG/M metagenome (GOLD analysis project Ga0247840, IMG submission 192404) | Freshwater microbial communities from meromictic Lake La Cruz, Castile-La Mancha, Spain - LaCruzMarch2015_17m | ecosystem: Environmental > Aquatic > Freshwater > Lake | place: Spain... | reverse complement strand
CACCCAAAATAATCATCTTAGAATTCTCACCAATACGTGTCATCAAAGTTCTCATATTATCTAATGAGATATTTTGTGCCTCATCCATAATAATGATTGAATTGTCGATACTTCTACCTCTAACGTAGGCAATTGGTTTAATTTGTATGTACCCCATTTCTCTAAGTTTGGCTGTTAAATGTTCACCGATAATTTTATTAAAATTATCCAAGAAAGAATCCATAAAAGGTTCCATCTTCTCCTCCATTGTACCTTTTAAAAAGCCTATCTCTTCGTCTTTTAAAGTTGTTACCGATTTAACAAGGATGATTTTCTTAAAAGCCGTTTCAGAACTTTTAAGTAATTTAAGAGCTTCAGCACAAGATAAAAAGGTTTTACCACTACCAGGAAACCCCGATACTAATGTAATTTCATTATCTTTTATTGCCTGAACCAACTTTTTTTGATTCTCAGTTTTTGGTTGTACCCCAACCTTAATTTCAGTAAGTGGGTTATTTGACCTTATTTTTTTATTCTGGTACTCTTCGATATCTAAAAGTTCGTCTTTTGTTACCTTTTTGTTTCTTCTATTTGTCATGATTTATTATTTACCATACTACTTATCCATTCAAATGTTTTTTCCATCCCAACTCTCAACGGTTTTGAAACTTTCCATCCCATTTTTTCTTCAAATAATTTATTATCTGAATTCCTACCTTTAACACCTGTAGGTCCTTTAATATTTTTAATATTTATGTTTTTACCAGAAATTTCAATGGTCATTTTAGCAAAGTCATTTATGGAAATCATCTCTTCGGATCCAATATTAACTGGACCTAAAAATTCCTCATTATCCATAAACCTTTGTATGGCTTCTAAACACTCATCTATGTATAAAAATGAACGTGTTTGTTCACCATTACCCCACACTTCCATTACACCATTATTTGGTGTTTCAGCGGCTTTACGACACATAGCTGCTGGAGCTTTTTCTTTACCGTTATTCCAAGAGCCATATGGCCCAAATATATTATGAAATCTAGCCACCCTAACATTTAAACCGTAATTCCTATTATACGCCAAATATAATCTTTCACTAAACAATTTTTCCCAACCATATTCAGAATCTGGGTTTGCTGGATAAGCTGAACTTTCTTCACAATTAGGATTGTTAGGATCTAATTGATTATGTTCTGGATACATACAAGCTGATGATGAATAAAAAACTTTTTTTACACCTTTTTTAACACATTCGTGTACTACATTTAAATTTATTAAAGCTGAATTATGCATTACATTAGCATCATTTTCACCTGTAAATATATAACCAGCTCCACCCATATCTGCGGCCAACTGATATACCTCATCGAAACTAATTTCTTTTGAAAATGGTTGTTCGTAATAAGAAAAAGGTAATACAACACCCGTTTGATTTGTTTCTAACCTCATAACAGCTTCCACATTTTTTGGGTCTCTAAGGTCGTAAACTAAAAATTCATCACACATTTCTTTTTCGTTGAAATATTCGTGATTTTTTATATCGACAACTCTAACATAGTTACCTTCATTTTTTAATTTTTTTGCAAGATGACCACCTATGAAACCACCACCACCTAATATTAGAATTTTTTTCATATCCATTTTAATTTAATGAACAATATAATTTTTTTTTAAATATTGTAAATAATCAGTTAAACCTAACTCCAAACTATATTTAGGCTCCCAATTTGGCATCCATTTATTAGGGTTACTTTTTGTATAAAATTGATATCCTTTAGGTATTTTACTTTCTTCTAAGTATTTATAATTTAAATCAATAAAATCCAATATATCCTCAAAAGTTCTAGAAACCCCACTACCAACTTCATAATATTTACCAGATATATTTTCATAATTTTTCCAAGCGTGTATATTTGCATCTATAACGTCTTTAATATATACAAAATCACGCGTTGGTTTTTTTGGAAACAATTTAAAATTATTTTTTTCCATTTTTTTAAACAACCAAGATTGATAACATATTGATGCCATTTTTTCTTTATATTCTTCACCAGGACCATAAACGTTAAAATATCTTAAAGCAACACCACCATTAGAAATAACGTATTGTTCACCAACATATTTACTCCAACCATATAAATTAGATGGGTATTTATCGTTATCACCATAATTAGCTGCCGAAGATGAATATATTATAGGTATTTTATTTATTTTAGCCCAATCAGTTAATATTTTAGTTGACATAAAATTTCTTGTCATTATGTAATTAACATCTGTTTCTAATGTATTTGAACAAGCCCCCACATGGAATATTGCTTTTGGTTTTTTTTTGTTTAAAAATTCTTCCATAAAAAATGACCAATCATTTTCATTAAAAATAGATTCTTCTAAAGTCATAATTTTATCTATTTGGTTTAATTTTTCTTTTAAGTTACTACCAATAAAACCTTTTGTCCCTGTAATTAAAATCATATTAAAGAATTAAAATAATCATCAAAACTCACATTACCCCTCCAAATGTCACAAGGTCTATCTTTAGTACTTAAAACATTTATATTATTATTTATTGATTGTAAATATAAAAGCCTACAAGCGTCTCTTTTACATAGACCATTATTAAAATTATCATTAATTAATTTTATAATTTCTAAATAAGTGTCTGATACAATATCAATAGATTTACTATCTCCGTAAAAAAATATGTCATAAATTCTATTTGGGAAAAAAGCCCCTCCAGTATTTATGTTATAAATTGTTTTATTTTCTATGTTTAAATCTAAATTTTTAACAAATAAAGAATCTGGTCTTACTCTTAAAACAATATCATATTTAAAACCATTATCTTTCTCATAATTTTTTTTTAAAAAATTAGATTTATATATTTTATAAAGTTGTGAATAAGAATTAACAGTCCTGTGATCTTTTATATTTGGATTACTGTATATAACATTTTTTAAATATGGGTCTATAGAATCGTACCATTCATTGTAATCCTCAATCTCCATTTTTACAATATTGTTATAAACTTTTTTTAATAAATTTTCAGTATTTAAATTTTTATTTTTACTCTCTGATGGGTCTATCCAACCATGATTCATAGAGGTACCAATATGATTCCATGTAGATATGAAAATATCTGGATTCAAAATCTCTATAAATTTTTTAAAACCTTCTTTAACTAAATCATGGTTAAAATGTCTTAATTCACCACTTAAACACACTGCTATTTTTTTCATATATTTTTAATTAAATTATAAAAATTTTTAATTTCATTATTATTGTGCATAGGTAATAATGTGATTATTAAACTTAAAGTTATATTTTTGATTACTTCTATATATTCGATACCATAATTTTTGATAATAAAGTTAAAAAAATATGTTTTATATTCTTCTATATAAGATGTATTTGGTTTTTTATTTAAAAGAACAAAATCATAACCAATAATTGACTGGTAAATTTTAGCGTAATCATAAAATACGTCTCCTTGAATTGATAACACATCGCCAACCTTACCTCTCATATCAATAAATTTTAAATTATCATAGTTATCAATTAAAATATTTGTAAAAACTGGATCTCCGTGGATTATACCTAATTTATATTTTTTTTCTTTAATATAATTTTCAAAAAAATTATACAAATAATTTATTTTTTTATCAAAATCAACTAAATTTGATGTCTCTAAACCATTTATCCTATTTTTTAATTTAAAAATATAATTATCTTGGATATTGATCTGATTATCGATTTTTATTTCGGATTTATGTATTGAGATTAATTTTTCTAAAATGGAGTCAAAAATAACTTTATTTAGAGTATGGTTTGTATATAAATGTGATACTGGTATTCCGGCTATTTTACTTATTGTTATTGATTCATCATTATAATCAATTAATTTAGGAAAATTATCTTCCATACCTTTTGGTATGTTTTTGTACCAAAATTTTTCCCCATCAATATTTTTTGAATATTTTATAATTCTATTATTATTAATCTCTATTTTATTGTGACTTCTTGTTTCTGGGTGTACGTTATAGAATCCAAGTTCTTTTTCTAAATCGTTATTTGGGTTTATAGATAAATCGTCAATATAATAATCAGCGTAAGGTTTACCAAAATAAATTTCATCATATGGTATTTTAAAATCTTTTAATGTTTTTAATGTAACCTCACCAATGTCAGATATTACTGATCCTAAATTACCTGAATGTGTTTTCATTCTTCTGGCTGTATATATTATTATATAGTGGCCTTGTTTTTTAAGTGATTTTAAAAAATTAATATTTTTTATTAACGGTTTAACAGAAGAATAGTCACCTTTTATTAATGGGTATGTTACTAGAGTGTTATCTAAATCAAAACAAAATCTCATTTTTTTATTAAATGATAAATTTGTTGAATTAGTTTTTAACTGTTCTGGTGTACCTAAACAAGTAAAGTTTTTTATTTCTTTATGATAAATTTTTATACTATCGTTTAACATGTTTTTATAAACTGTAGATATATAAAATTCATTTTTTAATTTATTGTTATTTTTAATCATGTTTGTAATATATTTTTTTAATATAAAAGAATTTTTAAAACAGTAAGCTCCACAACAAGCTTTATCTGATATTTTTATCTTTTCCTCTATATTAGTAACATAATCTTCCTGTGAATTAATATATGAAAAAATTGGTTTACTTTGTGTATCAACAAAATAAAATATCAAATTATCATTTATTTTTTTTGATTCCGAAATAATATCTTCATTAAAAATATTATCTGAATCAATAATAATAGTTAAATCATTTATTTTTTCTTCTTCAATAGACTCTAAAGCAAATAAAACCGTTTCAGATGCACCCCTGGTATTAAAATTAATAGGTATAAATTTAAAATTATAATTAAAATTATGTTTGATTAGATCTTGAAAATTAAATTTATCTAATTCACATATATAAGGAATGTAAACGGTATCAGATTTATCGATGTTTAAGCTACGAATACATCTAATAATTATACTTTCACCTAAAGATTTTATTAACGGTTTTGGAAGAGAGTAGTTGGAATCTAAAAATCTTTTACCAACACCCCCAATTGGAATTATGATATTCATGGTATTATTGTTACACCTCTATGTTTTACGACTTCAGAAGCACATTCATTTGCAAATTTAATTGCACTATAAATGTTATTATTTTTTAAATAATCAACAATTAAGCCAGATAAAAAACTATCACCAGCACCTGAAACATCTTTTACCTCTACTTTGTCAACAGGATATATTTTATTTTGATACTTACACCCATCTCCACCTTTAGTGTGTATTATTTTATCTCTAAAACTATCTGTTATAAAATTTTTTGATTTATCAAATTCTACATCATTAATTTTAATAAATTTAGCTTTTTTGATCCATTCACCTAATGTTTTTTTAGTATCAATAAAAACATTATCATGATTTTCACATATTAATTCAATATCTTTTTCAGTTAAAAATCCTTTATTATAATCAGAAATTACAATTAATTCATAATTGTAATTAATTCTACCAACATTAATTTTTTCAATAACGTCATTTGAGTCTACTCTAAAAAACATATGATTAGTTTTGTCATCAACATACCTTGTTTTTGTAACATCATACCAATTATAGTTAGTTATAATGTCACAATCTAAATATTTTTCTATATTTTTTTGAACATTTTTAGCCATACCACCATTTTCTGTTTGATTTACTACGTTGAGAACCGGAACAGGAACATCTGGACACAATCTATTGGTATTACAATAAACAAATATATCCCTACAACTTTCACCTATCACTAAAACTTTTTTCATTTTTCAATAACTATTTGATATAAATTCCCACAACCATTATTAGAACCACCAATATCCCAATTATTTATATAACAAAACATATTACCATTTTCAATAAATATAGAATGAGGATCTTCAACTAAATTATGACCAGTTAATATTTCATCATAAATTTTTATGTTTAATAAATCTTTAGTTAGTGTATAAATATATGGTGTATGTCTGTGAGCTGTGTATGTTTTGCGACCAACCCCAATATAACAATCAAGTTTTTCATTAAAAATAAATGGAGTTCCACCCCTATTCTCAGTCACAAAAATTTGACCATTAAAATTAGAATTTTCAGTCCACTCACAAAAACCTGTTTCGGTATTTACTTTAATTATATTTAAAACCGGTTCTATTGATATTACTATGTAAATTTTATTATCTTTTATTAATGGCATCCAATTCTTACCCAATACATTTATATTACCTGGTGGTATGTTATTAACATTTAAATTTATAACTTTTTTATCTATTAAATTTAATAATTTATAGTGTATTTGATTAGGATCTGGTTTGTTGACGTTATAATTATACGGATCCCAAGTCACCGCATATGGTTTACCTTCATATATGAATGTTCTTGGATCCTCACCATTAGTTATGTATTCACTACTAATTAGATTTAAATTTTTATCATACGTCACAACATTCACTCTATCTCCGAGACCACCAACACCAACTCTACAAGTTCCAACATAATAATCATTGTATGGAACTATATTAGAGAAAAAACCATTTTCATATTTACCATCATAAATCCAATTATGGTATGATTTTATAAAATTTAATTTAAAATTCATTTTTAATATAGGGATTTTCTTTCAATAATAATTGCAGGTCTTCCACTTTCTTTAGCACCATTAAATGCTTTTGAAACTTCGTATCCATTTTTTGGATCAATAACAGGGAAATCAACCAATTCTTTTAAAACATTTGTAAAGTCTTGATGGTGAGTTGGGCCAGAATAAAAAGGCCCCCCAAAAGCTTCAACAGCTCTTATTATAATAGGTACTTTAAACTCACCGTGAGATATTCTTTCAATTTTATCAATATGATTGCCAATCGCATCCATAGCTACTAACATAAAGTCATGTCTTTCAAAATATAAAACAGGTAAAAATCCTTCAAATGACATACCTATTGCTAAACCAGACATTAAATTTTCCGCCACAGGTGTTTCTAATTTTTGACTCATAGGGACATTTTTAAGTGTACCCATAGCATCACCTCTAGCCACATTGTAACCAATGAAGATTGTTTTTTCATTTTCACTTAATTTAGTCATAGATTTAATCATTGCTTCTTTATATGATAAATTATCATCCTCAATTTCAGGATAATTCACATATTTAATTGGTGGGAAATATTCATCATCTGTTTTTTGTTTTGTTTTAGATAGATCAATCATACCTGGTTTTCTAGCGTGTGGATAAGTAATATCATAATGATATTTAATTACTGAAGGTGAATTCCATTTGTAATCAGCCGTTTTACCCCAACGTTCTTTGTTTGTCGATTCTACCGATCTATTATTATTTTCAATAATAAATTTACAAGGTAAATCAAAACCATCGACATATCTCACAGCCTCATATGTATGTCCAGAATCTTCTGTACCGTCACCGATAAAACACCATACTTTTTTATCTGAACCATTTCTTTTAAGAGCCCAAGCAATGCCTGCAGCAATTGCTGGCGTCCCACCAATTATTGCGGAACAAAAAAAGTTTTTTTCTCTATCATAAATAAACATACTTCTACCGTTAAGAATTCTATCTTCAATCACTTCAGGTGGTATTCCGTGTAGTAAAGCGTGATAATGACTTCTGTGGTTTGATATTACATAGTCACCTTCTTTTATATCTTTAAAAATGTCAATTAATTGTTTTTCATTTCCACCCGACAAATGGAATAAGAATGGTAATTTATTATCTAAATAAAGTTCACCGATTCGATTTTCAAAATCAATAAGTTCTTGTTCTGTCCAATTTTTTCTCATATTTTTAATCATTGTAAATTAATGCAGAATTTAATCCGTCTTCTTTTATTAGTGTATATTTTTCAGGTATTATTTTTTTAATTTCACTTAATGGTATTTTATTTGTTTCAATAAATAATAATTTAGGTAAAAACAAATTAAAGTCAATACCTTTTAACACATTTAATTCATGACCTTCAACATCTATCAACATAACATCAATATCTTTAGGACAATTTAAATCTATTAAAATATCTGTAGTTTTTTTCCTTTTAACAAATCTACCTCTGTATTGATACGGTATTATTTCATTATCAGGTGTGGGTTCTGTACCATAAAAATCTAATGTTTCATCTCGTACTATTTGCATAACACCTTCACTATCAGAAGCAGCGTATGGTGCTAATTTAACATCATCCCATCTTTCTTTAGGTAAAGTTGTTTTAATAATTTTTGACACCTCATTAAATAAAAATTCTTTAATGGGATCTATGTAAATTCCTTTCCAACCATGTTCAATTAGTTCATAAGTTGTTGAGAACCCTCTAACCACATTTTCATCCTCTCTTAGTATTCTGGGTGTACCCATATATTCCCAGTCTAAAACATGACCAACACCTATTTCAACAACAAAACCGTTTTTTTTATCAAAAAGTTGATTATAGATATCAATTATCCACTCACTATCGCCAACGTATTGTCTATTTCTTTGAGGTGATTTTTTAAAATTAATCATATATTATTTTTTATTTTAATCATTATTCTTCCTGCTTGACCGTTTTTTAATAGATCAATCGCTTCATTAATATTTTCTAAATTAAATTCATGTGTAATAATAGATTTTATATCTAATAATTTTGCTTTATGTAATTTAATATATTTTGGTATATCTTCCGTTGGTGAGGTTTTACCTCCCTGCGTTGCTTTAATCGATCTGCCTACACCACCAAACATAAAATTAGCATTTGGTATTGATAAATTTTCGCCTGGTTTAGGTTGCCCAACCATTATATACCTACCTTTAGTAGATAAAAAAGGTATAGTAGACTCCAATGCTTTTATGTTACCTGTTGTATCTATAATAACATCAACTTCTTTAATATTTATTTTTTCTAATTCTTTTTTGATGTCTGATTTTAATGTATTGATAAATTTTGCACCAAGTAATTCCGTTTTTTCTTTTTTATCTTCAAAAATATCTATACCTATTATAGGGTAGGCACTAGCTAATTTAGCACCTTGAATTAGATTTAAACCAACACCCCCACAACCAACAATCATAACACTCTCACCGAATTTAATTTCAGCTTCATTATTTATCACCCCTAAAGCCGTTGTAAGACCACAACCTAATAATGCACACAAATAATCTGGCGTATCTTGTGGTACTGAAGTTAGCCTATTTTCTGATACTATAGAATATTCACTTAATGTGGTTACTTTACCACTAGATATTAATTTTCCATCCAAAATATAATTAGGAAATGCAGATTCAATACCATCTCCAGTTCTCCAGTGCATTACAACTTTATCACCAACTTTTACTTTGGTTACACCTGGACCTATTTTTTTAACTATACCACAACCTTCGTGGCCCATTAAATGTGGTAAAAATTTTCCATTCCCTTTTAACCCTTGTATTTCTTGTAATTGTGCACCACATAAACCACTAACTATGATTTTAACTAGAACTTGGCCAATTTTTAGATCGGTTAATTCTAATTCTTTAATTTCTAAAGGTTTATTTAACTCGGTTAATACTGCTGCTTTAAATTTCATATTTATTTTTTTTTAGGTGTTATAATTAAATACCCTTGATGTCTTTCGTCTTTTTTAAAATCGTGTGTTTCTTTGAATAAATTGTAAATAAAAACCGATTCAGTTTTTAAATTTAGTTCCTCCTGTAACCAATCATATTTCCAAATAACACCTTCTTTGATTGTTTCATAATTACCACTTTTTTCATATAAAATAAAATCATCTATTATTATTACATCTTTTGAATTATTTCTAATAGATTTTATTATATTTAATTCTTGTTCTAACGGAAAAGCATCTTCTTTATATGTTCTAATTGATTCTTCATAAGAGATTTTATGAAAATCTGCTCCAGGAAAATGAGCATCTAAAAAAAATAAAATAGGTTCTTCATTATTTAGTGTTGGTAGTATTTTGTTTAATGCATTTTTAGATAAGTCGTTAATTAAATTAATTTTATTTATAGAACCAAATTTTTTTTTGGAATTTTCAATCAATTCACTGTCAATATCTATACTGTATATTTTATCAAAATTAAATTTATTGGCATAATCTAAACTAATACCAACACCGGTCCCGGTTTCAAAATAAGTTTTTACATCGAATTCATTAATGAATTCATTTAAATTAAATGCTGTTAATTGTCCCATGTTATTTTCTTGTTATAATTAAATCGTTATTTATTGTTTTATAATCTTGTATTATATGGTCAATAATACAATTAGCCACCTCATTTGGTTCTGCTAAATCTTCATAATTATCTCTGTCTTTAGTTATTTTAGATTTAAAAGCACCTAGAGTTACATTAGTTATTCTGATATTTTTAAAATTTTTAAATTCTTCTTTTAATGAATCTGTAAAACCTTTTAAACCATGCTTGGTTGCCGAATATAATGATTCATTCTTTGAACCCTTAATCCCGGCTAAAGAATTTATATTATAAATCATACCATAACCTTTACGCTTAAAATGATCTAAAATTTTTTTAGTAAGTATTATTTTAGATGTTAAATTTATGGATATTATATCGTCTATATCAGATATTGTTATCTGATCTAAAGATTTGTTAGAGTAAATAGCCGCGTTATTAATAAAAACATTTATATCATTATCAATTATAAATTTTAATATATTATCCTGGACTTCTTCTTCTCTAATATCCCCACAAATTGGATTGGTATTATTGTTTATCCTTTGGTGGTAGTGTATTTCTATGTTTCTATTTTTTGATTCTTTTATTATTTCACTACTTAAACCTGAAGAACCACCAGTTATGAATATTTTTCTTTTAAATTCCATTTTACGTATAATTCCATTTTTTACTACAATGTGATTTCATGTATTCGTAATCATCATTATATGAAGTATTACTGTGTTTATATTTAGAATATATATAAACATTATCTTCAATATTAAGTTTTTCTAAAATGTAGTATAAAGAAGTTTCTATAGTATGGATTTCTTTAGCATTTTCAATGATGGTTAACCAATCAAAAATATTAACATTTGGTATTATTTCCATATAAACATTTGGAAATTCGTTGTTTGGTTTAATATTATTATTTTTTACATGACCAGGTGGGGTACCATATGAAGGGTTTATAAAATTATAAGGCTTACTAATATCAATATTTAATAATTTAACTAATTTTAATTCACGATCTAAATTTCTTTTTAGTGTAAAATAATTTTTCCAGTCTAAATAATCAGTATCATAAAAAAATTTATATTTTATGTGACCATTCGCTCTACTGTCGTGATATGGCACTAAATTATCACAAGTTTGTAATGGTATATATAAAAAATTTTCATTATTTATAATTTTATTATCGTAAATTGGTAATCTTTCTTGTGGACCAAATATTACCTTATCATTAAAAATATAGTCTGATAAATACCCATAAACATAACTTACTGGCCATATCACTTTATTACAACCAAAATCATTTATAGCTCTATAGGCTATTTTTTGACAAAATAATATATCACCTAAACCTGCCGGTTGTTTTATGTAACAAGTTTTATCCATTATATCTACTATGATTTATTATCTGACCAAATTTATCTTTATCATCAGGTAAATTATTACCCCACTGACTTGGATCTCTAAAGGTTTTTAAATTATGTTTTTTACACATCAAACTATAAATTGATTGATCGTGCCTATGACCTCTATTTTCTGGGTGTTCTATTAAAATGTTGTTTGGATTATCTGTTATACATCTTTCATCAGATGCATATTTTAAGTATTCATTAAAAAAATTAATCGTAAAATTTGTTTTTTTTAATAAAATAAATGCGGCATTTAAGTGTGTACTATAGTGATATTTTTTTTCATCACAATCCATTAAGATAAAACAATCTCTTTTAGTGTTATGTATTTCTAAAGCACCATCAATACTAAATGGTATTATATCTTGAGTTTTTAACAATTCTATGAGGGGGTTGACGTGTGAGATTAGTTCAGAACCACTATCTGTATAAAAAATTACATCATTATCACTAAACTCATTTAATAATTTTAAAATAAAATAAGGTTTCCATAACCAATACCCTGAACCTCTAGATTGTTCTAAAATTTTTTTATTTTTTTCATAAAAAACAGAATCAATATCTTTCATTGAAAAATTAAAAGATTCATCAAAACCAAATTTTAAAGCACTTTGACTATTAATTTTTTGGGCTTGGTAGTGGGAATTTTGTGCAAAATTTAAATGTATTTTTTTCATATTTTTTTAAAAACAGTCATAGTACCCTTAGTTTCTAAGTATTCTAATCTACTATCATGTATTAACTCATCAGCTAATTGTGATGGACCAGGCCAATAATCTGGACCCCCTCTATTGGCTGAAGAATCGTGAAAAGCTATTACACCATCCGTTTTAACAAAAGGTAACCAGTCTTCATAATCTTTTTTAACCGCTTCATAATTCTGGTCTCCGTCAATAAAAATATAATCGATTGGTTCCACCCAAGATTTAACGGCATTATAACTAAAATCATTAATAAAAATATATCTACCTTTATACTCATTAACAAGTGATTCTATCCTATTTAAATCACCAATTAAATGTTGGTTCATAGAATCTGGTATTATTGGATCCACACCAAAAACTTTACAAGTGGAGTTTTCTAAAATAAGTCTAGACGTGTCACCCTTTAGTACACCAATTTCAACTACGGCGTTTTTAGCTGTTTTAGTGTATTTTGCATGTGTTTCCTGTTCTTCACCGTGATAAATAATAGTTTGATAATTTTTCATATTAATTTTAAAATTTCATTTATTAAATTGTGATTGTTTATATAATCTACTTTAGCTTCTTGTATTAAATCGCAATAGTCTTTATGTTTTAAATTTATTATATTTTCTAAAATTTGTAAAGCTCTGTCTACATCTTCTATATCTAAATGTATAAAAGAATTTTTATTATAAACATTTTCTATATTTGGGCACCCAAAATATATTGGTACCGTATTCACCAGTATGGGGTCAAAAAATTTTTCACTTATATAGTTTTTTTCTCTACTATTTTCAATACCTATAGAAAATTCATAATCTATTAAGGCATCTATTTTTTTATTTAAAGAACCTTTTATTTGGTCACCTTTAGATTCCCAACCTCTACCATATATGTCTATTGGTAAATTATATTTTAAAATTAAATCCACCAATTCTAACCTTTTATCATATATGATATTACCATTTGATCCACCATTTTTAGATACAACAAAACTTATTTTTTTACTTTTAGGTTTTTCCCAGGTTAAATAATCTTTTATATTATATTCAAATGAGTTATAAAATTCATTAAACATTAATGAAGGTCTTTCAATTACTTTACAATTTTTAAAATTAAATAAAGAGTTGTCATGTACAAATATGGTACCACATTTATCATCCAAATGTCTATCCCAATTGTTAGACCAAGATGGTTCCATAATAACCCCAATGACTCTATTTTTTGGCACTGATGGATTTTCTGTACAAAAATTACAACAAACTAATATATCATAACTGCTATCGTCAACTACAGTCACATTCTGATTTAAATAAAAATCTTTTATAACTCTATTTTTAATAAAAGAATTATTTTGACCATTCATTATAAATTTAATTTTCATATTTTACTGTATAAAACATCATCACCATAAAAATTATTATACACAAAACCTCTATCTGTTAAAAATGTGTGTACCTCATCTACTGAAGAACCTCCTTTTATTAAAAATCTGTTTTCCATTTCTATCAAAATAAATTTAACCTTATTTTGATCTAATAGTTTATTCATTGATTTTAATACACTCATTTCATATCCTTGGACATCTATTTTAATAAATAAATTATCATCTTGAATTAAATTATCTAATCTTTTAATTTCTACCTCTTCGTAATTTTCAGAATTTTCAATAAGTTTAACAGAATCTAATATCATAGAAGCACAATCAGTTTGTTCTCCTGAATATATTTTATTTATACCTTCATTTTCACCTATCGCATATTTTAATAAATCAAAATCTAAATTATTTATTTTTTTATTTTCTAATAAAAAAATGTAATTATCATTTAAAGGTTCTATTGCTATAGTTTTATTACCATTAATACTGGACGGTATAGAACTTAAACCTAAGTTGGCTCCCACATCTATAAAAATTAATTCTTTTTTGGTTGATAAAAAATCATATATTTTTTCATAAATTGTAGGTAGTTTGATATAACCTAAATTATTAAATTGTTGTTTAAAAGTCACACCATTTTCACCTCTATTTTCTATAAACCATGTAGGTAAAGATAGTTTAAAAAATATATCATCTTTTAATTTTACTTTTAATATATTCTTTTCCATCTTTCTGGTATAATATCATCTGTATTTTTATTTGATAAAGCAGGCCCAAACCATAATTTAGGAGCGTAGACCACTTGATGTGTTTTATTTTTTGATAGCCAAGCCCCCCACCAACTAAAAGTACTATTAGCTATTATATGTGAGTCACAATATGTCATCATACATAAATCTATGAAATCTGGTCTACTATATTCAGTACACCATTCATGAAAATGAATGTCTTCAAAAATTATATTTTTTTTAGACCAGTCCATGTCGTCTGTGAAAACAATCACTTTCCACTCATCAGGATTAAAGTGTTTTAAACAATTATCGTAATATTCTTTAGGTAAAAATGGGTGATAATCCTGTATTTCTGGTCTGTCTTGCCCCCTTCTAACATGAACTGATAATAGTTTTTTAACATTAAGGTTAATTTGATCTATTCTTTTTTTAGAAATGTCTTCTATTTCTGGTTTAAATTTTAAAACGTTAAAAATTAAATCTTTACAGTGTTCGAAATATTTTTCCGTTTCAAATTGTCCGGCTATATAACTGTTATCTGATATATTAAACATATCTGGATCAAAATTATGATTTTTTTCACTGTAAAAATTAGTAAACCTAAATTTATTTAAACTAATAATAGGTGCCTCTATATCAAAACAATCTAATAAACTAATTTTATAACTAAATCTTTCTTTTTTGTTAAAATCATAACATTGACCCCTATGATCTAAACTTTCTAAAGGTATAAAATAATCATAGTTATTTTTTTCAGCAACCCCTATTAGTGTTGCAAATTGAAATATTTGATTCCCTAGTTGACCTAATTCCCCTAATCTTGGTGCTGTAATCATTTTTTATTTTTTTGTATAATATCTATTATTGTTAAATTTAAATTATTTTTAAAATCTACATAATAATCGTTAATTTTTTTAAGCAATTCAAAATATTTTTCACCTTGATACTCTTCATAAATGTTTGATATTTCACCCCAATTACGTACCTTAATAAACGGGTTTTTTCGATATATTTGTTCAAAATAGTCTTCATTATTATATAATTTAACTATAGGTATAGACCCAGACTCTAAACATTCTGTTATTCTAAAAGAATCTACATGTACATTACCCATAGGACATGGTACAAATTTTGTGATTTCATAAATTTCTTTTACATCTTTTGGTGAAAGTGCTGTATCACAATTCCATTTTCTAGTTAGATGTAAAAAATTTTTATATTTTTTTATATTATTAACCACTTCCATTCTATCTTGCTTATAAGGCATACCTATAAAAGAAAAATCAATAACTTTTTCTAAATTAATGTTATTTTTATTTAAAAAACCAGATTTGAAACCAAGTGGTATGTATTTGACATTTTTATTTTTTATGCTTTTAAAAAAATAATTTCTAAAAACATAATTAGCCTTATCGTAATACCAACAATTATGACCATCGTGTTCGTTAGACAAATGTAAAAGATAAAAATTATATTTTTTTTCAACAAATTTATCTAAATATTTTATAAAATCTTCCGATATTGGTTTTTTATCCTCGTTGTCTTTAGAATAAATTATGACTGAGTTATCCATGACGGTTTCATAATTACCATTATCAAAAATTCTGTTTTGTTTTAAATTCTTAAATAAAACTTCTGTTATATACTCAAACTCAAATGTCGTATATTCCCCTTTAGGGGTTTGCCAGATTAAATTAATATCCATGTTTCAAATTCATTAAATCAATTATTTTTGAAATGCCTTCCTTCAAATCGGTTTTAGGGCTCCAGTATTTTAAAATAAAACCATCTGGTTCGTTTCTCTTATCTAACTGAACAAGGTCTTTTTTAGTATTTTTAACGATCTTTATATTATTTAATTTTTGTGATATTATTTCGGCCACATCAGATATTGAATGCCATTTAAAACTGGTTATATGTAACTCTTTATCTCTTGGTATTTCTGAGTATTTTTTGGATAAGATTTGTAAACATTCGGAACAATCGTCTGCATATAAAAACTGTCTTAATTCAGAACCATCTGTTAACATTTCTATTTTCTTATTTTTTTTAGCTTTTAAAATAAAATCGGTTATAACATGTGATTTTTCCAAATCTTCCTCTAAACCATAAACGTTCCAAAATTTAACTATTAAACCACCTAATATTTTAGTATATTGTTCACCTAAAGATTTTAACAGGCCATAAGGTGAATATGACATGTTAGACATTTGTGAAGATGTGAAAATAAATGGTTTATCATATTTTTTGATAGTGTCAAAAGTGTAAGACATTAATTTGACATTGTTATTAATAAATTCATAACTATACTGGTATTTTTGTAAGTATCTAGATCCCCCAACTTCAAAAGCTAAAAAGAATACAAAATCAACATCTTTTATTACACTATCCAAAACATCTTTTACCCTTAAATCTTGTTTTTGATCTTTAACAATATCAAATTCTATCACTTCGTCACCTTGATTTCTCAAAAACGAAGACAATGCACTACCAACCTGACCCGATGAACCTAAAACTAAATACTTCATATAAATTTTTTTCTATTTTCTATTTTATTAAATAATTCACATTGTTTTTTATATTCTTCATTATTTACAATATTGATCATGTGATTTCTACCGTGTGGTAAATGGAACGGTTTTACTTCCATAGTTTTTCTAATCAAACCAATTTTTTCTAAAGCTAAAGCCATTTCATCATCTTCACCTCCCCAAACAGTAAAACTTTCATTAAAACCACCAACTTTATAAAGATCAGAAATTTTAATTATATAAAAAGGACCTAAAGAATTAACATATCTGTGTATATAATTTAAATTATTATAATCAACACTTCCATCATGAAACTTTATCCCATTTGTTGATATTAAATCGTTTAAATTGCTAACATAAAATATCTCTTTATTTATCACCTCTTCAATGTATTCTTTTATTTTAGGATAATCATTTTCGTTTAAAAAAACATCACAATCTAAAGAAATAAAAATATTATAATCTTTCGAATCTTCTATAATTTTATTAATTTTCCAACTTTTGTGGTAATAAAGTTCCGGTTTAGGTATGTGTTTAACGTAGTCCTCATCGGTCAATTTGGATTGTGAAAAATCGTATAAAAAATATTCAGTTTCATAAAAATTTTCTAAATATTTTTTTAAATTTAAAGCATGTTTCGAATTAAATAGTATATTTTTAATTCTCATAGGGTCACCAGAATCCCAAAAAATATGACTGATTTTTACCTTCATTAAAATAATTTAGTGATTCTTTTAGTTTTATGCAAAATACAAGGTAATCCCCCCCATAAAACTTTTTCAGGATATTTCCAGGTATCGTAGTGTTTCACTATTTTATCA
>Ga0247840_10006028_pt1 | contig 17768 bp, 20 predicted proteins | sample LaCruzMarch2015__FD_192404 | JGI IMG/M metagenome (GOLD analysis project Ga0247840, IMG submission 192404) | Freshwater microbial communities from meromictic Lake La Cruz, Castile-La Mancha, Spain - LaCruzMarch2015_17m | ecosystem: Environmental > Aquatic > Freshwater > Lake | place: Spain... | reverse complement strand
TATTAACAATAAAACAGGACTTACTTTTTCATCTACTTTACGTTCTTTTTTACGCCAAGATCCAGACATAATAATGGTTGGTGAAATACGTGATTTAGAAACTGCTGAAATTGCAATAAAAGCGGCTATCACGGGACATTTGGTTCTTTCAACATTACATACCAATAGCGCTGCTGAAACTTTAACTAGACTATCAAATATGGGAATAACTTCATTTAATATTGCAAGTTCAATTAGTTTAATCATAGCCCAGCGTTTAATAAGAAAATTATGTGAAGCATGCAAGTCAATTCGTCATGATCTTAATGAAAGCATATTATTTGACCTTGGATTTTCTGCTTTAGATCTTAACAAGACAAACTTATATAAAGCAAATGGCTGCAATCAATGTTTGGGCGGATATCGTGGTCGTATAGGATTATTTGAAGTATTACCAATAACAAAGAAAATTGAAAATCTAATCATGAATAATTCTAATGCTGTTGATATATTAAAACAGGCAAAAATAGAAGGAATGCAATCTATTTACCAAGCAGGATTAAATAAAATAAAGGAAGGAATTACTACCATAGAGGAGGTCAATCGGGTAACCATTGAATAAGATCTATGACTAAAAATCAAACATATAAAAATAGATATTTGTGGTCAGGAACTAATAAAAAAAATCAATATATAAATGGAGAAATTGAAGCCAGGAGTCTTATAGTTGCAAAAATTGAACTTCAAAATAAAGGTATTTATATAAAAAAAATTGCTAAAAAACGAAAATCATTATTTGATATATCATTAAAAAAAATTACATTATTAGATATATCAACTTTTAGTCGTCAATTAGCAACAATGATTAATGCAGGTATCCCAATTATTCAATCTTTTGACATTATTGCCAAAGGCCAATCTAATAACAATATGAAAAATCTTCTTTATAAAATTAAAAATGATATTGAATCTGGTTTAACACTGACTGAATCATTAAATAAATATCCTATATATTTTAATGAGCTTTTTTGTAACTTAATTGATGTTGGCGAAAAATCCGGAACTTTGGATATAATGCTTGATAAAATTGCTAACTATAAAGAAAAAACTGAAATTATAAAAAATAAAATAAAAAAAACATTGAGGTATCCAATTGCCGTAATGTTAATCGCTTTTTTAGTAACTACAATATTAATAATTTTTGTAGTACCTCAATTTGAATTATTATTTAATGGTTTTGGCTCTGAAATACCAGCTTTTACAAGTGCGGTTGTATCATTATCAGGAATGTTTAAAAAATTTTGGTATATAATCCTTTCTCTTATTTTCCTCGTTATATATAGTTTTAATTATGCTCATAAAAAAAGAAAATTTAAAAATATAATTGATAATTATTTATTAAAAACACCTATAATAGGCAATATAATTAGAAATGCATCTATTGCTAGATTTTCAAGAACATTATCAATAAGTTATGCTGCAGGTTTACCATTAATTAATGCTTTAATTGCTGTTGCAGGAGCCACAGGAAATAATATTTTTTTCAAAAGCTACTTTAGAAATTAAAGAAGAAATTTCAATTGGGTTACAACTTCACAAAGCAATTGAAAAAACTAATATTTTTACTAATATGGTCGTGCAAATGGTAGCAATTGGTGAAGAATCAGGAACATTAGAATTTATGCTTAGTAAAGTTGCTAATTTTTATGAAGAAGCTGTTGAGAATTCGGTTGATTCATTAAGTAGTTTATTAGAGCCAATAATTATGACAATATTAGGTCTGCTTGTTGGTAGCTTGGTTATTGCTATGTATTTACCAATATTTAAACTTGGCACGGTGATTTGATGATTAATCAATTTTATTTACTATATCCACTTACTACATATGTATTTTTAAGTATGCTATTTCTTGCAGTTGGAAGTTTACTCAATGTAATTATTTATCGCCTACCATTAATGCTTGATACAGAATGGAAAAAACAATGCTCTAATTTATTGCTACTTCCAGTAAAGCCTATAGAAAATAAACTTAACTTATTCTTGCCACGTTCTTTTTGCCCTAATTGCAACTCCATGATACCTATTTGGTTTAATATCCCCATAATTAGTTATTGTATTTTATTAGGTAAATGCAAAAAATGTCAGCAAAAAATTTCTTTTCGATATCCTTTAATAGAACTTATTTGCTTAATTATTTCATTATATGCTGTTTGGTATTTTGGGATTAATTTTAAGCTTATTTTTATACTACCTTTCATATGGATACTAATTTGCTTATTTTTTATTGATTTAGATCATCAATTACTTCCTGATAGTTTAAATTTAAGTTTACTATGGCTTGGTTTAATAGCTAATACTATGTTTACCTTTACAACACCGTCCAACGCAATATTATCATCAGCAGCGGCCTACATTTTTTTATGGTTATTTATTAAATTATTTTATCTTATAACTAAAAAAGTAGGAATGGGAAATGGTGATTTTAAATTATTTGGAGCTTTTGGTGCATGGTTCGGGTGGGCAAAATTACCACTAATCCTCCTGACTTCTTCATTAATCGGCGCCATAATTGGAGCAATATATTTAAAAATATCAGCTAAAAATCTAGATACACAAATCCCATTTGGACCATTCCTATGTATAGCCGGTCTTATTTCACTTTTTTTTGGTAATGAAATAGTTGATTGGTATATTAAAATTATTTAGATACCCCCCCCTTTGGTTTATTTGAAATAAAAAAGCATAGCTGCTTGATTTAAATACTAAAAATTAATTGATTAAGAATTTTCTCTTAGATAGAATGAATAAAATTTGTACGACATGCAAGTTTAATTACAAAATTACATACTGATAGTTTAAGGTCGATGAACGTCTTAATATGTATTTCAGGTTAAGCGGGATAATAAGATTTATGTAACGGCTTATTTTTTTATGAGTAAAACTATGCCAAAAAAATTTGGACTTAAAAAGATCTATATGAAAAACTTAATGCAACTGATACACAGGCGCCCCTAAATCTGAGCATTGTGAGAGTTAATGCAATTTAATTTTATTTATATGCTTTTTATGCTTTATTATTTCTTAATTGTGTTAATGCAGAAAAAAACTCTGGTTTGTTAAGACCCATAGATGCAAATATTTGTGGAACTTTATCCCAACTATTTTCTTGTTCAATACTTTCAACAATTAATTCAAAACCAATTTTTTTATCTGATTCAACACCCCATCCATTAATAAAACATAATCCTCGTAAACGCTTAGCAGATATATGTTTTAAATTCTCTGCAGCTAACAAGTACGCATGAGCTTCTTTATATAATTCTGTCATTTGTCGTAAATTACTATCACTAGCAAATACACTATTTATCTGTAAATCTTCTCTAAATTTTGCCTCATCTAAAAGATTTTTACCTAAAAGAAAATATGAGTTAGTATCATCTATATTAGCCGCAGCACGATAACACTCAAGTATCATTTGCTGAGCAAAAGGATATTTTTTCTTGCCAATCAGTGGCTGGTAGATACTTACAAGCTTATAATATCCTTGAATTTCTTTTTTTAAAGATTCTTCACTAGGCTGATTATGAATACGACTTTGTTGCATTGACTTTAATTTTTTGATTAATCTATTTATTTTAAAAGACTTAAAACTCCACATAGTAGCAACTCCTCATCAATAATTAACCCATAAATTAAATTTTAAAACATACTATTTAGGGTTATTTAAAAAAGCCATTGAAAAAACATACCGATAAATAAAACAATAAAAATAATAAATATAATCTTTAAACTAAGATTTAAACCTTCACTATCTACATTATTATTTTTTTTAGTTGGAATTATAGTAGATTGAATTTCAGATTTAAAAATTTGTTTTTCGATGGTATTAGAAGTCAAATAAGCAACAATTATACAAAAAAAATCTAAAAGAACAAAAAGAAATAAAAGAAATCTACGTGCGCCATGATTAGAATAATTATAATTATCAACAAACCATTCTTCCCATGCTGCAATAAATTCAGGGACATTATAAACCCAATCAAACATTAAATATGGAAGTATATATAAAATAAACCCCAATAATGTAAGGCTCGTAATCATTGATATCATAGCAAGTAGAAAAACTTTATTATTTCTTTCATAACGATCAATTTCCATATTAATCTTTGGTTACCTTAAATTAATTATATTCTTGAAATTTAACATATTTATTTTATAGATTTAACATATCAGATACTAACTATAATGTAAAATATCCTTAGCTATACTATTAATAATAAGTTTATACTTAAAAATTAGGTATAAGATAAAATAGAGATCAATAATGAAGCGAAATATTTTCATAATTTCTGATGGTACTGGTATAACTGCTGATTCACTTGCTAATAGTTTATTAACACAATTTAATGATATTGAATTTGAAAAGCAAACATTACCTTATCTTGATTCCTTAGATAAAGCTGAAGCTTTAATTTCTCGTATTAATATTTGTTACGAGGAAACTGGTAATAAACCATTAATTTTTTTAACTTTAATTAATTCACGTATTGGTGAGTATATTAAAACACAAGCAAAAGCTGCTGTTTTTGATTTATTTGGTACTTTTATATCGCCACTTGAAAAAGAACTTAAAACCAAGTCATCATATACTGTCGGCCTTACACATGGGGTCGCTAATATTGAATCATATCAACATCGTATTGAAGCAGTAGATTATACTCTTGCTCATGATGACGGCATAAAGATTAGGGGTTACGAGGATGCTGACATTATTTTAATTGGAGTTTCTCGCTGTGGTAAAACTCCTAGCTGCTTATATATGGCATTACAATTTGGTATCCTTGCAGCTAATTACCCATTTACCGATGATGATCTTTCAGATCTTCGACTCCCTGATGTTTTGCGACCATATAAATCTAAATTATTTGGTTTGAGCATTGATCCACAAAGATTAAAAGAAATTCGCACTGAACGCCGACCTAATAGTCAATACTCATCAGCCGATCAATGTCGAATTGAAATTGCTGAAGTTGAAGCAATGTATCAACGTGAAAAAATTCCATTTATTAATACCACAAATTTTTCAATCGAAGAAATTGCAACTAAAATAATGTCTATAGCAGGCTTAACACGCAAGATTTAAGCTAATTTAAGTCTGGGTTTTGGAGTTATCTGTTTATGATAAAGCAAGTATAAAAGGAGTTTGCAATACTTAGACTTATGCTAAATGATAAGCTTTGGTCAAAACTTATGGATATCATGATAAAGAATAGAATTTATGATAAGGCCCTTCATATGATGGTTTAGGCTATGTTATATCGAATGCGTTTCGTTGTCCTTGGCAAGACCTACCAGCAGATTTTGGATGCTTAATTCAATTTACCAACAATTTAATTGATGGTCATCAAAGAATAAATTAATGCAAATTTTTAAAGCTCTTGTGCAAGAACCTAACCTGGAATGGGAGTTTATCGATTGCAGTAATATCAAAGCTAATCAACATAGCGAAGGAATATATAGTAGTGAAATACAGGTAATTGGTAAATCTGTAGCTCGAAATACAACAAAAATTCATATTAATATCTACTGCATACCGCGAACAAGTCGCGGTACTTAAGGCTTAAGAGAAAATGTCAACACACCCTACTTGAATTATTAAATATATCAATGATTTAATTTTTAGTCTGCCACATTGCCATAAAATCTATAACTGCCATATCCGACAATGAATTTAAGTCACTCATTTTACTAATAATCTCATCTATTTTTTCACTATTAAAACGAGTTTCTAAATTAGATTTAAATTTATTAAGTAAAACTGGAATTCCTTCTTCACGCCGACGTTTGTGGCCGATAGGATATTCTATAGTCACGAGTTCTGATTCAGTATTATCGTTATAAATTAATTTTATACTATTAGCTATAGAGCGCTTTTCAGGCTTATGATAGTCTTCAGAAAATTGCTTCGACTCACTTACTACCATTTTATTACGCAATATATCAATTCTAGGATCAGCGGCTATATTGTCTTCATAATGCTCTGCTTGTAAGTCACCAAATAATAAACCAATAGCTACCATGTATTGTAAACAATGGTCCCTATCAGCAGGATTATGTAATTTTCCTTGTTTAGAAATAATACGAATAGCTGATTCATGTGTTATTAATTCAATACGAGCGATTCTATCAAAATTTTCTTTAACTTGAGGATGCAATAAAACTGCACATTCTACAGCAGTTTGAGCATGAAATTCTGCAGGATATGATAATTTAAATAAAACATTTTCCATTACATAACTACCATAAGGTCGTTGAAATTTAAATTTATCTCCGCCGAATAATACATCGTAAAATCCCCACTTAGGTGCAGATAAAGCAGATGGATAACCTGTTTCTTTAGTTGCTGCGATAAGTGCTAATCTAACGGCTCGAGCAGTAGCATCACCCGCCGCCCAAGATTTGCGTGACCCCGCATTTGGAGCATGTCGATAGGTTCTTAGACTTCCACCATCAACAAATACCTGTGATAAAGTACGCAAAATTGCATCCTTATCACCACCTAATAAATTTGCCACAACTGCAGCGGAGGCGACTTTTACTAAAAGTACATGATCTAAGCCTACGCGATTAAAGCTATTTTCAAGTGCAATACATCCTTGTATTTCATGAGCTTTAATCAACGCTGTAAGAACATTGTGCATAAGGAGTGATGGTTTTCCAGATCTTTCATTTAGTCGAGAAATATAGTCAGCAACTGCCAATATTGCTCCTAAATTATCAGAGGGATGTCCCCATTCAGCTGCAAGCCATGTATCATTAAAATCAAGCCAACGAATCATCGTTCCTATATTAAATGCTGCTTGTACTGGATCAAGCTCATAATTTGTTCCAGGTACTCTTGCCCCACCTTTTAAAAAAGCTTCAGGTACAACTGGACCTAATAATTTAGTACATTCATTAAAATTAAGTGCAAGCATCCCACAACCAAGTGTGTCCATTAAACAAAGTCTTGATGTTTCATAAGCTTCAACACTGTCAATGGTTTTTGTTAAAACATAGTCTGCAATATCAGACATAACTTGATCATATTCAGGCTTTAAATTATCTTCAACAAAATTAGACATCTTAACTTCTCTCATCTATAGGTAAATAATTTCTCGCGGCAGGACCTGTATAAATTGATGTTGGCCTTATTAAACGATTATCAGCACGCTGCTCAAACACGTGAGCTGACCATCCAGTAATTCGTGAAATTACAAAAATTGGCGTAAACAATGATGTTGGAATGTTACAATAATGATAAGCTGAAGCACTATAAAAATCTAAATTTGGAAATAATTTTTTCTCTCGTCTCATTACTTCTTCAACTCGCTCTGAAATTTGATAGAGAAGCATATTTGATTGATCTTTCGCTAATTTTAACGACCAAGCCTTAATAATGTCTGAACGTGGATCACAATCCTTATAAACTCGATGACCAAACCCCATGATTTTTGCTTTTTCTTGAAGCATTACCATCAATTGCTTTTCAGCGTCATCAGGACTTGTAAAGCGTTCAATTAATTCCATTGCCGCCTCATTTGCCCCACCGTGTAATGGCCCACGCAGTGTGCCAATAGCTGAAGTTATTGCTGAATAAAAGTCTGACAAAGTTGCAGCAGTTACTCGTGCTGAAAAAGTTGATGCATTAAATTCATGTTCTGCATATAAAATTAGCGAAACATTCATCATGTCGCGATCTATTTTTTTAGGCTCTTTGCCATGCAATAATGTTAAAAAATGACCGCCAACAGTATTTTCATCTGACTCACCGGTTATTTCCTTGCCATTAAAATGATACGCATACCAATAACATAACATCCCAGGGAAAATCGCTAATAATCTATCGGCAATATTATATTGATCTTTAAAGTTAGACTCAGGCTCTATGGTTCCTAACATTGAGCAACCTGTGCGAAGAACATCCATTGGATGGGTGTTTTTAGGTATAAGTTTTAAAACTTTTTTTAACGACTCAGGTAATTCACGTAAATGTGTTAATTTATTAATATAAGCAGCCAATTCAGAAGATGTCGGTAGATACCCATAAATCAATAAAAAAGCCACTTCTTCAAAACTAGATTTTGCAGCTAGTTCTTCAATTGAATATCCACGATAAGTTAACCCTACTCCTTCTTTTCCAACTGTGGCAATTGCAGATTCACCAGCAATAACTCCTTCAAGACCTGCTGTATTATTAGGCATCCTTACTCTCCATAAATTTATCTAATTTTTTTTCATAATTTTCATATTTTAAAACACCATACAACTCGTTACGAGTTTGCATTTTATCAATAACTGATTTTTGCGTGCCTTCCAAAATAATAGTTTGATATACATTTAATGCAGCCATTGACATCGCTCTAAAGGCTGAGAGAGGATATAAAATAAGTTTAACACCAGCATCTTTTAACTCATCTATTGTAAAAAGTGGAGTTTTGCCAAATTCAGTAATATTCGCAAGTATTGGTACAGGTATTTTAGAGGTAAATAGGCGATATTCTTCCAGTGTAGATAGTGCTTCAGCAAAAATCATATCAGCACCTGACTCTACGTAAAATGAAGCTCTTTCTATAGATCCCTCAATCCCTTCAGAAGCATATGCGTCGGTACGCGCCATAATAACAAAATTTCTATCTATACGTGCATCAACCGCCGCCCTAATCCTGTCTCCCATTTCATGCTTAGAAACTATAGATTTATTTGGTCGGTGCCCACATCTTTTGGCTAATTGTTGATCTTCAATATGAATAGCTGCAACGTTTATAGATTCCATTAATTTAACAGTTCTTGCGATATTAAAAGCATGACCCCAGCCGGTATCTACATCAACTAATAAAGGTAAAGAAGATGCATCAATTATACGCTTTGCATCCTCTAATACTTCAAATAAACCTGTCATACCTAAATCTGGCATACCATATGAAGCATTAGCAACCCCGGCACCAGAAAGATAAATTGCCTGAGCCCCTGCTTCTTTTGCAAGCATCGCTGAATAAGCGTTTATAGTACCCAATATTTGCAATGGAGGTTGTGTATTAACAAGATCTCTAAATATTTTTCCACGAGAAATAGTCATTGAATCACCTATTTAACCTTGATGAAGCAAAGCATAATCAAGAATTCTATTAAGTAATTTTATATAATGACACATTGTAAATATCAAATCACTACTGGGCTGAGTAAAATAATAATTTGATTAGTATAATCAATAATGATAGTTTTATTAGATGATTCAAATTAAGATGTTACTGTGGATTGTTGATAATTCATAGAATTATCAACATAACATAAAGACTATTTAAAAAATTAAAGTATTTAATCAACATAATTAGATTTTAAAATTTTACGCCGCAAAAATCTTGATGCTGAAAATGATTGAATCATTTTACGTGGTAAACTAGTTGGCTCTTGATTTATCATTGAGGCCAACCACTCAGCAGAGATTGGAATTGTAGTTAATCCACGTGAACCAAAGCCTGCACATATATACAATCCATCTTGGTATGCCCCTGGCATTGGATACCAGCGTTTTGGATTAGATTTAAATCCGCTAAATTGATGTAAAAATTCATTATCATCTGCTACTTGACCCACTAATGGCAAATAGTCAGGTGTTGCTGCACGTTTTCCTGACCATTGCCCAACAACATTATTAATGTTTGCAAAATTTTCTGATATTGAATTAATTCTTGCCAAATTTATTAGATCATCCTGAGAATTAAAAAGTTGATGTGAAATATCACTAGAACTTTGCCTATAAGTAGCCCCTATCGCATGAATATCTTTTTGTGCAGGAATAATATGACCTTCACCACAAATAGGTATTTTAAGAGCATTTGAGAATTCATTGGCTTCAACTAAAGTCATTTGACCTTCAATAGTTTTTAAAGGCAAATGTCTTGTTTGAATAAATTTATTAGCTTCATGTCCATTGGTAATTATTAATATCTTTGCATGATGATTATTTACATGCCAGTCACAACCATCATAATTTATCGCTTGAATCTTAGAATTAGCATAAAAATTTATATTGTTATTTTGTACCAAATATTCACACAATGCAGGTGAATCAATACAAAAAGAATCCTTAATTAGTAATCCACCCTTTTCTAATTTAACTCCTGCAAGAAAAGATGCTTGCTCACTATCTAATATAGCTCCCAATAAAGGATATTTTACTAACCAAGGCTGTAAATAATCCTGACTAAATTTTTCCTTTTCGTTATATGCCAACTGGATTAAATCAGTTAAAACACCAAATTTTCCTAATGGCAATAAATGCTTATAAGTTCTTACAGCATAAATATAGGCGCTAAGCATAAAAGCATTTAATGGCGAATAAAATGAAGAAAATTTTGGATACAATAAAGCCTGTCTATTACCTGATGCTCCTTGACCTAATGTCTCATTTTCATCTATTAAATTTACTTGCCATCCTCTTTTTGCTAAGGAGGAAGCGACATATGACCCAGCAAGACCTGCTCCTAAAACAATAGCAGTTTTAGTATTAATAGATTTAGGTTTTGATATATGCCAAGGAGTATGACGATATGTTTTGCCTAAAGCGCTACCTGAAAATTTCGCAAAAAGCATTTCCCGTTTTTGACCAAACCCTAATTTTTTTTCTACATTAAAACCTGCAGATTTTAGCCCTTGTTTTACAACTCCCGCTACTGAGTATGAGGAAAGTGTAGTATTTTCATCAGATAATAAAGCTATAGTTGTAAATAAAGCTTCATCCCATATTGTTGGATTTTTTGACGGCGTAAATCCATCTAAAAACCATGCGTTCACATAAGATTCACGTATATTTTTTTCTAAATTTAAATCTCCAGAAACTAATAATTCACGGTAACTTAATAAGGCATCACCAAGCATCAAAGTTAAGTTAATTCGTCCTTCATCAAATTGTAAAGAATGAAAACCAGGAGTTAATACGGGATATTTATCTAAAAGTAGTTTTGTTTTATATTGGAGTTCTTTCCATAAAGACAATGATCTTGATAAATCATCAATTTTTAATGGATGTTTTTCGCATGATATAAAATGAAGACGAGCTTTTTTAGGTGCATATTGACACCATAATTCCCAGGTTAAAAGAAAATTAAGCCCTGTTCCAAAACCTGTTTCAGCAATAACAAAAATTGAAGAATCACAATCTGTTAAAGATGAAAAGCGTGATTTAAGTTGATTTCCATTTAAAAAAACATGGCGAGCTTCTTCTAAGCCATTATCAGAAGAAAAATAAAGATCATCAAAAATTTTAGATCGTGGTTGATTATCATGCCATGAAATTTCTGCAGTTTCTATTGGCTCAAATAAAGTGCTCACAACCTATTAAGCAGTTGATACTTTAATATAATTTGCAAGGACTGCTTCAGCAGCTAATTGCGTAAGTCTAATTTCTTCTCGCTGATGAGCGCTAGATACAAAACCTGCCTCATACATAGAGGGAGCCAAATAAATACCCTTTTGCAGCATGCCATGGAAAAAACGCTTAAATAATGGTTCATTAGAAGATGCAACATCTGCATAATTTAAAATTTGTTCTTTATTAGTGAAGCAAAAACCAAACATACCACCCAAAAATGAGCCGTTAAATGGTATGTTTAGAGATTCTGCAACTTCCGCTAATCCAGATACTAAACTTTCAGTGGTTGAGCTAAGACTCTCATAAAACCCAGGTTTTTCTATTTCTGTTAATGTAGCTAAACCTGCAGCCATTGCTAGAGGATTTCCTGATAAAGTTCCTGCTTGATATATAGTACCCTCAGGGGCAAGACATGACATTATTTCATTTTTCCCACCTAATGCACCTACTGGCATGCCACCACCTATAATTTTTCCAAGGGTGGTAATATCAGGTTTTATATTATAAACCGCTTGCGCACCACCTAAAGCTACGCGAAAACCAGTCATTACTTCATCAAATATTAAAACGGTCTTATTCTCATCACAAAGTTTTCTTAAGCCCCTTAAAAATTCAGGTTTAGGCTTAACAAACCCCATATTACCTGCAACTGGTTCAATAATAATAGCTGCTATTTCATTTTTATATTTATCAAATAACTTAGAAGTTTGTTCCAAATCATTAAAGTTAGCTGTAAGCGTATGCTGAGTGATACTTTGAGGTATTCCTGGAGTAGATGGTATTCCTAAAGTTAATAAACCTGAACCTGCCTTTACTAATAAACTATCACTGTGTCCGTGATAACAACCATTGAATTTGATTATTTTAGATCTATTCGTATAACCACGAGCTAAACGAATCGCGGTCATTGTAGCTTCTGTACCGGAATTTACCATACGAATTTTTTCAATAGACGGCATTAAAGATATAATTTTTGCGGCAAGCTTAATCTCAAGCTCAGTTGGCGCACCAAAACTCATTCCTTGATTTAATACTTCGGTAACTGCAGAAATAACTTTAGGATGACAATGACCAAGGATTAAAGGCCCCCAAGAGCCAACAAAATCAATATATCTTTTATCATCAACATCAATTATATAAGCCCCAGCACCTTGTTTAAAAAATATTGGCGAGCCGCCGACACCTTTAAATGCGCGAACAGGAGAGTTAACTCCACCTGGAATAATAGCTTCAGCTTTATTATATAATTGTTGTGATTTATTCATTAGATAGATCCATTTTATCCAAAAAAGTTACGCTATTTTACCTAAATAAGCTAAAATTGACAACTATATGAACATTTAAATTTAGATAATATTCTTTACATTTAGGTAAACTATAGATAAATTACCATTTTTTTAATCACGAGCGATTATTATGAAAGCATATAAAAAATACATGTGTGTTATTTGTGGGTTTATTTACTCTGAAGAAGAAGGCTGGCCAGATGATGGTATAGCACCAGGCACCTTATGGGAAGAAGTTCCTGAAAATTGGTTTTGCCCTGATTGTGGTGCTGGGAAAGAGGATTTTGAAATGATTGAGGTTGAATAATAAATTTAACTTCAATTTGGTAGGTAGGTACTTATTGTAAATGATTTTTATGTGTGTCGTTCCCGCGCAGGCGGGAACCCATTCATCTTTGAGGCAGAGTTATTGATTTTTGGATGGATACCCGCATTCACGGGCATGACAGACAAAAAATGTGTCAATACCTCAGGGCCCAATTTACAGAACAATCGCTGCTGCAGGATTATCGCTGCTGGCAACTTAATCTTCAGTCCTAGCTTCGCGGAAATAAAGAAGGCCTAGGGGCCAGCATAGCCATATCCGCCTAAAACAGTGTTCTCCTGGCTAATGTTCTGAAAAAACTAATTTAGCCATCTCTCTAATAGTATTTCTGTAATTTCTATCAATCATGCCACTACCATCAATCATTGTCTTCAATGTTAGGTTTTGTAGTGCGTATTGATTTAAACGAAGTGTCATACCTATAGGGATTGATTCATTATGAATCTCAAAAAATGATTGCAATGCTCTTAAAATATTTTCTTGATCATCATAAAAATCAAAAATTATTCGCTCACCTGGATTTTCATTCGCCACTTTATGCATTTGTGCATAAATAATAGTTAATTTATTTGCATCAGATAAACATCTCCGTGTGGGCCTTTGTATTCCTTATCCAATGCACGTGAAAATGATGTGCCATCTGCAACTGGTGTTCTATCTTCCCAACTTGGTTTACCAGCAGTCTCTTCGCCATAAACAGCAGCCAAAAGAAATTTATCTAAATGCATAGGAATTAATACATCTTAACTTAAATATTCAGATATTTTTAATATAGCAGGATAAAAGAGCCTTTGTTTAATCACAAAGCATTACTAAGATCAACTGAATATGATTGGCGATTTGATCCTACAAAAGTAATAATTTTAGCAAAAGCTGCATTATCAGCTTTAATTTCATCTAGAATTTTAAATTATGTTTAATTATATCCTTTTCTGGTAATGCTGCTTCTTCATAATACTGGTTAAATAAACACCCATAAAAATCAAATGGAAGAACTCTTATGCTCATGATTTAGACACAAATACGATGATTATCCCCAATAATACCGAAATAATTAAATATATTAATTAAATTTAGTAAATTCAGAATGATGGCTTAATTTCAACTGCTAACACAATCAAGATTAAAAAAATTGTAGGAATTTCATTAAAAAATCTATAAAACTTTGAAGTTTTAATATTTTTATCATTTGCAAATGCTTTTACGTAATGCCCACAAAGCAAATGATAACCGCATAATAATATAACTAATGATAATTTTGCATGAAACCAAGCGGCATGTAGGTAATAGTTCTTATTATATAATACTAAATTTAAACCTAAGACCAAGGTAAAAATTGCTGCAGGCCATGAAATCCCATAATATAAGCGCCGCTCCATTATTTTAAACCGCTCAATAGATATTAAATCTTTTGTGTCAGCATGATAAACAAATAGCCTTGGCAAATAAAAAAGACCAGCAAACCAAGCTACCATTGCTATTACATGAAATGCTTTTACAATTAACATACTCACCTTTTATTTTTAGAACGCTTAATTAGATTAAGTGACTCAACTGATAATGAAAAACCCATTGCAAAATATATATATCCACGAGGAATATGAAAAGAAAAACTATCAGCTATTAAAACTGTACCTATTAAAATTAAAAAACTAAGAGCAAGCATTTTTAAGGAAGGATGTTTTTCAATAAAATTACTAACTATCTCTGATGCATAAATCATAACTAAAATAGCACAACTAATCGCCACGACCATCACCCAATAACGATTAGTCAATCCAACTGCCGTTAATACACTATCTAAAGAAAATACTATATCCATCACAGCTACTTGGGCAATAACTGCAATAAATGTAGGTTTATAAATATCTTTTATATCATAAGTATCTTTTTCATTTCCAACTTCGCCATGAATTTCTTGTGTAGCTTTTGCAATAAGAAAAGCTCCTCCCGCAAATAAAAATATATCTCTTAAAGAAAAAGATAATCCATATATACTAAATAATGGCTTAGTTAATTTTATTAAAAATATAGCGAAAGCTAATAAAGCTAACCTACTCATCCAAGCAAAAGATAAACCTAAACGTCGCGCTCTTTTGCGTTTCTCTCTAGGTAACTTTTCGGTTAATATCGATAAAAAAACTAAATTATCAATACCAAGGATGATTTCTAATATAATCAAAGCTAATAAACTTGATAAAATATCTAAAAAGTACATACTACACCATAGAAAAAATAATTAAATAAACTATTACACAAATCATCAATTAATGGAAACATTTCACTTTCATTTGCACCTTAGTTATAATCATATATAAAATATCCTAAGGGGATACAAGATCATCAGTATAATAAAAAAATTAATGAGAAAATCTAAGGCTAAAAAGCGCCATTCTATCTCAAATCATGTGATTCAACGAAAAGATCATCGAATTTCTAAAACAGATATTAGCACAAATGCGCTTAAAGTTTTAAATCGTCTAAATAGCGAAGGTTTTGAAGCTTATCTTGTTGGTGGATCTGTTCGTGATTTATTACTACATAAATCTCCTAAAGATTTTGATGTTGCAACTAATGCAACGCCTAGTCAAGTTAGAAGTTTATTTAGAAACGCGCGTATAATTGGCCGTCGTTTTAAATTAGTTCATATTTTATATCATAGAGAAATTATTGAAGTAGCCACATTTAGAGGTCATGAACCAGTAGATGAAGATCATAAAACCAATGAAGAAGGTATGATCATTAGAGATAATGTCTATGGAACCATTGAAGAAGATGCGTTTCGGCGCGATTTTACCATTAATTCCCTTTATTACAGTATTAAAGATGGAAGCATTATTGACTTCACCACGGGATTTAAAGATGTTGAACAAAAACTCATAAGAATGATTGGTGATCCTTCAATTCGCTATCATGAAGATCCTGTTCGCATGCTACGTGCCATTAGATTTAGTGGTAAGCTACATTTTGAATTAGCTGAAGAAACTGCAGCACCTTTAAATCAATTAAGTCATTTAATTAGTAATGTATCCGGATCTAGATTATTTGAGGAAATGATTAAATTTTACCAATGCGGAGAAGCTAAAAGAGCGCAAGAACGACTTGAAAAATATGGTCTTTTTGAAAAGCTATTCCCCCAGACTTCTAATTCGATAAAATCTTGTTATCCAACATCAAAGTTAATTTCATTAGCACTTGAAAGCACAGACTCAAGGATTAATGAAGGAAAGACTGTAAACCCTGCTTTTGTATTTGCTATTTTTTTATGGTTTCCTCTATTAGAAAAAACAAATGATCTTAAAAACAAAGGCATAGAACCATTACCAGCATTAGATCAAGCAATGTCGTTAATAATTTCCGAACAAAATAAAGTAGTAACAATTCCTAAACGATTCACACAAGTAATGCGAGAAATTTGGCTTTTACAATTTCGTTTTCCTAAACGTCTAGGTCATCGAGCTTTTAATATCCTTGAACATCCAAGATTTCGTGCAGCTTATGATTTCTTAGCTTTACGTGCATTATCAGGTGATGAATCAATTGAATTAGCTGACTGGTGGACTAAGTTTCAAGAAGTTGATGAAAATGAAAAAAATCTAATGATTGAAGCAATTACCAAAGGCGCTAGTGAAAAATCTAAATCTAAAAAATCTAAACCTAAAAAATGACCAAATCTTATTTAAGTCTTGGTAGTAATTTATCTGCCCCTTTACGCCAATTAAGGACGGCTGTAAAAGAGCTAAATAAATTACCAAGGACTTATATAACTAAAATATCTAGTCTTTATTTTAGTAAACCTTGGGGAGTTCACGCTCAACCACCTTTTTACAATATGGTAATTGAAATCAATACTACCCTTCACCCTAAGGCTTTACTTAAATATTGCCAATCTATTGAATTAAATCACAACCGAACACGAAAAAAACACTGGGGACCTAGGACATTAGATATTGATATATTGCTTTATGGAAATATTATACTTAATAAAAATGACTTAATAATTCCACATAAAGAAATGCTTAACCGCGATTTTGTCCTAGCTCCAATACTTGAAATATCGCCAAATCTACAACTACCAAATGGTGATTATTTATCTTTATATCTTAAAAATTGTGAAAAACACATTCAATAATTACAGGATAAAAATGATAAATAGTTACAATTTTCAAAAACTTAATCTAAACTAAAAGTCTCACTTGATTTTAATTAGGCCGAATACTATGTATACAAATATATTACTTGCAACAGATCTATGTGAAAATCATTATGAACTATGTAGCAAAGCTAATGACATTGCTAAATATTTTAATGCAAAATTATTTTTATTACATGTAATTGAACCACCAGCAAGCTTACAGCTTGCCCAAGGTCTAGGTTTTGCTGAATTCGATCACCCTGTTAAAGATGATGCCATTTCAGTTATGCGCACCTTAGGTGAGGCTTTAAATATACCTGTAGAGCAGCAATTTGTTGAAGTAGGTTCTATTAAAATGAATGTACTTAATAAAGTTAAAGAACTAGCTTGTAATCTAATAATAATTGGTAGCAATACACCATCTAACATACCTTCATTCTTAGGAAGTACTGCTCATGCTGTAGTTAATCATGCTAACTGCGATGTTCTTACTTTAAGAGATTAAAAAAAATTGCTCCCATTTTATAAATGGGAGCAATTTTATCTTAGTACCAACCAACAGATCCATAATAACCATCTGCACCATAATCATAATAAGCAGATCCACCACATCGGTTACATGTAGAACAA
>Ga0247840_10006021_pt1 | contig 17781 bp, 10 predicted proteins | sample LaCruzMarch2015__FD_192404 | JGI IMG/M metagenome (GOLD analysis project Ga0247840, IMG submission 192404) | Freshwater microbial communities from meromictic Lake La Cruz, Castile-La Mancha, Spain - LaCruzMarch2015_17m | ecosystem: Environmental > Aquatic > Freshwater > Lake | place: Spain... | reverse complement strand
TGTAGGCCCCGCCGCTGCGGCTGAACTCGCTGTAGAGTTCGATGCTGCGCCCCACGTCGACCACCACGACGAAGGGCGGGCGGCCCTCGGGCGGCGGCAGGGCGCGCACATACTGCACCGCCTGGCCGTGGGCGCGCAGCATGGCCTTGTCCCAGCCGCCGGTGTCGAGTGTCAGGCCGGTCTGTTTGCACTCCAGCACATAGCAGGCGCGGCGATAGAGGTCGATGAAGCCCTGGCTCTGGGTGCCGTCGCCGTGCTGGAAGATGACGCGGTGCTCGAAGCAATAGGCGTTCTCCTGGGTGTCACCGCGCGCCGGGTCCGGCTGGGGCAGGCCGAGCAGGGTGCACAGCTCGGTCAGGAAGAGCTGGTAGTTGGCGCGCTCGGTGCCGGTGGCGGCGGACCAGCGGGCGATGAAGGCGTCGATCAGTTCAGGGGCGAGGCCGTCGTCGGGGGCCGGGGCGTCCAGGCACGGGGGCAGGGGGGTGTCTTCCATGGGGCGGGGGCTCTTAGGGCGCGGGGGATGGGGTTGGTCGGTGGATGCTAAGGAACGTCTATTATGGACTGCCTATAGCGCGATTTTCGTTGTCGTTGTCGTTGTCGTTGTCGTAATCGAGGCCATCGTAGCGCCCCGGATTCTCTCGCACCCCAAAGTTGTATCGCTTCTCCGACAACGACAACGACAACGCGGCGCCGGACGGGGCATGCGCCCCATCCGGAACCCTTCGGATGCCGTGTGGAACCGCTGGTCCGGCGGGTCAGTGCCGGTCTCGAAACGTTCGGGACGGGGCGAATGCCCCGTCCCGCCCGTGGCATATTCCGTCCCGCTGAGTATCCACCGACTCCCTCGCGCTCGCGCAGGGGCCTTGCGTCCAACCGGAGGTCGACGCTTTAGCGGGAGGGCCGCCCGCTAAAGCGTCGGCCTCCAGTGGTCGGCGGCGTCGGCCTCGGTGCGGGCGAGAAACGCCCGTGCCGCGGCGGCGTCGAGGGCGATCTGGCGGCGCAGTGTCTCGAAGGAGTCGAAGCGCTGTTCGTCGCGTAGCCTGAGGCTGAATTCGACCTCCAAATGGCGGCCGTAGAGGTCCTGGTCGAAGTCGAACAGGTGGACCTCCAGCCGGCACCCCTGGCCGCCGACGGTCGGGCGGGTGCCGATGTTGGCGACCCCGGGGTGGGGGGCGCCGCCCAGGCCGTGGACCCGGACGGCGAAGACGCCCCGGAGCGGGCTCACCCGGCGGTGCAGGTCGAGGTTGGCGGTGGGGAAGCCGATGGTGCGCCCGCGCCGATCGCCGTGACCGACGCGGCCCTGCATCCGGTAGGGGCGGCCCAGCAGGCGCCGCGCCTGGTCCAGGTCGCCGCGGGCCAGGGCCTCGCGCACCCGGGTGCTGCTGATGCGCTCGTCGCCCTGGGTGATGGTGTGCTGGTCCTCGACCTCGAAGCCGGCCGCGCCGGCCGCGCCGGCCGCCGCGCCCATGCTGCGCAGCAGGGCATAGTCACCGCCGCGGCCCTGACCGAAGCGGAAGTCGTCCCCGACCAGCAGGTAGCGCACCCCCAGGCCCTCCAGCAGCAGGCGGCGCACGAAGTCCGGCGGCGCCACGGCGGCCAGGCGCGGCCCGAACTCCAGGATCATGACCCGCGCGATCCCGCAGTCGGCGAGCGCCTTGAGCTTTTCGCGCAGGCGCGTGAGCCGCGCCGGGGTGCGGTCCGGGGCGAAGAACTCCATCGGCTGCGGCTCGAAGGTGATGACCGTGGCCGGCAGCCCCAGGGCGCGCCCGCGCGCGAGCAGGCGCCGGAAGACGGCGCGGTGCCCCAGGTGGACCCCGTCGAAGTTGCCGATGGTGGCGACGCAGCCCCGGTCCCCGGGGCGCAGGTTGTGTAGACCGCGGATGAGCCTCATGGAATGGGTGCCCTGGCGAAGGGACGGCAAAGTATACGCGGCTCCTGCCCCCGTGGGGCGGCATCCCGCCGCGGGGTGCGATCAGAACCGATGTGCCGATCCCGTACCCTATAGCGACCGGACCTTCTCACGGACCGGGCGTCGTTGTCGTTGTCGTTGTCGTAATCGAACAATCCGACAACGACAACGACAACGACAACGACCAGGACAGCGTACCCAGGATCTCGGTCACCACATCAGTTCTGATCGCACCCCCCGCCGCGCGCGGACCGGGCGGCCGACGCCGCGCTCACGGGTTGTCGCCTCGCAAGGCCTCCCGCAACCGCAGATTGGACAGGGCCAGCTTGATCGACTCGCCGACCGTGACGGCCAGGGTGCGCAGTTCCCGGAACTGCACCGCGCTGAGCGCCTCATCGGCACCGATGTGCAGCAGGCCCAGGGTGGTCCCGCGCACGTTCAAGGGGACGCAGACATAGCTCGTCGGCGCCGGTCCCGGGAAGTGTCGGCAGTCGGGTTCCTCGCGGGACGGGTCGACCTCATGCGGTTGGCCGCGCCGCAAGGCCCAGCAATCGCGCAGCAGGAAACCCGGGGCCAGGCGCTCGGGGTCGCCCCAGGCGGCGACCCGGTGCAGCTCGGTCGGTGAGCCGTTGTTGACCGCCAAGCCGCCGGCATAGGGCGCGAACAGGAGCGCGGCGCCGTGCGCGATGACGGCGTAGGCCTCGGCGTGGGTGTCGCAGGAGAGCAGCAGGCCGTTCATCTGGTTCAGGGCGACCATCTGGGCATCGTGGCGCTGCAGTTCGGCCAGGCTGACCTTGAGCGCCTCTTCGCTCGCGCGCAAGGCGTCCTCGGCGACCCGGCGCCACTCGATATCGATCAGCACCCCGAGTTCCCTGGCCGATTCCAGTTCCACCGGGCTCCAGCGCGGGCTGCGCAACGCGACCAACCGGGTCCAGGCAGCAAAGGACCGACGCGGGGTCAGACGCCCGTCCGGGGTCATCTCCACCGCCTTGTCGGGATTGCCGCCCCAGGACACCTGGCGCAGTTGTTCGCCGCGAAACCAGATCAGCGTGAGCGAGTGCGCACTGCCCAACGGGAACAGCACCACCCCGGCGGCGGTCGCGCCCAGGTCGGCCGTTTCGGGCAGGTGTTCGCTGATACAGTCGGTGGCGAACAACTGCAAGGGGCCGGGCGGGTGCCGGGCGCTCAGGCCCGCGACGATGGCGAGGATGCGCCGCGGGTCCGGGGTCACACCGCCGGTGGTGACCTCGGCGGCGCGGATCAGGGCCGCGCCATCGGCCCCGACCACGCCCAGGAGATCGGCCAGTTGCGGGCCGCGGAGCAGGCCCGGCAGCCGCACGCCTTGGCGCATGGCGGCGAGGATGTGGTCGCGGGACTGTTTCAGATGCGTCGCGTAGCGCCGGGCCCGGACCTCGTCGGCCAGCGCGATCTCGTTGGCGAGATCCAGCGCCATCCAGGCCGCGATCCGGCGCACAACGCCCGAAACCGGATTGGGCGCATAGTGGTGGCAGGCGATCAGCCCCCAGAGTTGCCCGTCGCGGACCAGCGATACCGTCAGTGTAGCCTGCACCCCCATGTTGCGGAGATACTCCAGATGCACCGGCGAGATGCTGCGCAACAGGCTGCGTGACAGGTCGAGCGGTTGCCCGTTGACCGGATCGACCGCCGGCAGGAGCGGGGACGGTGTGTGGTCGATATCGACGATGACGCGCGGCGAGTTGATCAGATACAGGCGCCGCGCCTGGGGCGGGATGTCCGAGGCCGGGTAGTGCAGTCCCAGAAAGGCCTCCAGATCGGTGCGCCGGTCCTCGGCGATGACCTCGCCGTGCCAGTCGGCGTCGAAGCGATAGATCATCACCCGGTCATACCCGGTCAGGTGCCGGAACAGCGCCGCCGCGCGCTGGAGCTTGGTCGGCAAGTCCGGCTGGGCGCGTACCTCGCTGAATCGCTCAACGGCGCGGGCCAGCGTATCGCCGAGGGCGGGCGGCGCGGCCGGTGCGGGCTCCAGTTCCAGCACCGTCAAGGGACCGGACTCGTGGACATAACCGACAAACACCTGCCCACCCCCCGGCGGCTGCCAGTCGAACGCGGCCGGGGCGACCTGGTCCAGGTCGCGGGCCCGGGCCTCGCCAAGCGCGGCGGCCAGCGCCGGGTCGAGCGCCGTCGCCAGGTCGCGCCCCAGCAGGTCTTGCGCCGCGACACCCAGCAGTGCCTGAGTGCTCGTGCTCGCCTGGGTGATACGCAGCGTCGGCCCGTGTAGGGCCAGCAGTACGCCGTGCGGCTGAATCGAGCCGGGGATGTGGATCGGCTCAGCCTCGCATTGGCTGAGGTCGGGGAGCGGGGGGGCGGTGTCGATTGCAGGTGGCACGGGAATTTCCTGGGGATTGAATGGGAGGCAGGTGCAGTTGGCGTCGTTGTCGTTGTCGTAATCGTAATCGTAATCGTAATCGTAATCGGATAAGCGATGCGCTTTGGCGTGCGAGAGCATCCGGGGCGCTACGATAACCTCGACAACGACAACGACAACGACAACGACAACGATTGTGTTTGACTTGTTCTTGATCAGCAGGGCCAACCCGACCTACGGCGCGACGGCGACGACCCGGTTGCGCCCGGACTCCTTGGCCCGAAACAGGGCGGCGTCGGCCCGCGCCAGCACCGCGGCGGCGTCCGTCTCCTGCGCCCCGGCGACCGTGACCCCGATGGAGACGGTGATCGCCGGCAGGTCCCCGCCGTGATAGAGGACCCGCGTTTGCATGAGCGCCTGGCGCAGGCCCTCCAGCCGCCCCCTGGCGGCCTCCAGGGTGGCGCCGGGCAGGATCAGGGTCAGTTCCTCGCCGCCGTAGCGGCAGGCGACGTCGCCGCCGCGCAAGGACCCGGCCAGCAGGGCGCCGACCGCGCGCAGTACGGCATCGCCGGCCTCGTGGCCGTAGGCGTCATTGAAGCGCTTGAAGTGGTCGAGATCCAGCATGGCCGCGGCCAGCGGCTCGCCCCGGCGGCGGCTGAGTTGGAGTTCGCGCGGCAGGGTCTCATCCAGATAGCGGCGGTTGAACAGGCCGGTGAGCGGATCGCGGATCGCCTGTTCGCGTAAGGTCTCCTGTAACCGGATGTTTGACAGCGCCAGTTTGGCCGCCTCGCTGAAGGCGACCGCCAGGGTGCGCAGGTCGGCGAATTCGGCCGCGGTGAGCGCGGCGCGGGCGCACAGGTGCAACAGGCCGAGCGTGTCGCCACGCACCGTCAAGGGCAGGCACAGGTGCGCGGGTGGCGGCGGGTCGGACAGGTGGCGGCAGCGGGTGCCGGGGGTCAACTCGTTGACTTCATGGATGGCGCCGCGCCGTAAGGCCCAGCAGTGACCCGCCGGGAAGGTGGTCGGCAGGGCGCCGGGCTCGCCCCAGGACGCCACCACCCGCAGGTCCGGCCCCGCCGCCTCGCCCGGCACCGCCAGGGCGCCGCCAAGGCCGACGAACAGCCGTGCGGCGCTGCGCGCGATCACCGTGTAGGCCTCGGTGCGGGTCTCGCAGGACAGCAGCAGTTCGCTCATGCGGTTGAGGCCGACGATCTGGCGGTCGTGGCGCTGCGCCGCGGCCAGGCCGATCCGCAGCGCCTCTTCCATGCCGCGGCGCTCGGTGATGTCGGTGTGGGTGCCGGCCATGCGCAGCGGGCGGCCCGCGGCGTCACGGGCCGTGACCTTGCCGCGCTGCAGAAACCAGCGCCAGTCGCCGTGCTTGGTGAGCATCCGGTGTTCGATCTCGAACCGCGGGGTCTCGCCCGCGAAATGGGCCAGCAGGGCCGCCCGGGCGCGCCGGTGGTCGGCGGGGTGCATCAGGCGGCGCCAAATGCGGATATGCGGCTGGACCTCGGCCAGCTCATAGCCGAGCATCCGCGCCCAGCGCGGGCTGAACAGCACGGCCCCGCTGGTCAGGTCCCAGTCCCAGAAGCCGTCATTGGCGCCCTCGAGCACCAGTTGCAGGCGCTCCTCGCGTGCCTGCAGTGCGGCCTCGGCCGCTCTCTGCTCGGTGATGTCGTGGATGATCGAATACAGGAGCGGGCGCCCATCCAGTTCCAGTGGCCCGGAGTGAACCTCAACGTCGCGCACCGCGCCGTCGGCGCGGCGGTGCCGAAAATGGAAAAGCCAACGCTGCTGCGCCGTGGCCTGCTGCATTTGCGCGGCGATCTGTTCTGCGGTGAGGGTATTGATCGCGCTGATTTTCATCTGGCGCAATTCCTCGACCGTGAAGCCATAGTAGTGGCCGGCGGCGGCGTTGGCATCGACAATCGCGCCGGTGGCCGGGTCGATCAGCAGCATCACTACCCTGGACGCGGTAAAGAGGGTGCGGAAGCGCTGCTCGCTGCGCTGCAGCGCGGCCGTGGCGGCCTTACTCTCGGTAATGTCCAGGACGAAGCCGATCAGGCCGCGCAGGCGGCCGTCGGGAAAGTGCAGGGTGGCCTTATGAAACACCACATCGCGCCGTTCGCCGCGCTGGTTCAGGATCTGGGTTTCATAGACTTGTTGGCCGGGATTCTGAAACAAGGCCTGATCCCGGGCGAAAAAGATGTCGGCGGTCTCCCGCGGCCAGGAGTCGTAGACCGTCCGGCCGATCAATTCGGCCTTGGTCCCGCCGAAGAGTTCGATGAAGGGGCGGTTGACGTTCTGATAGCGTCCGTCCGTGTCCTTATAAAAGACCGGCGTGGGGATGGCCTCCAGCAACTGGGTCTGAAAGTCGAGAGCGGCCTGAAGGGCGGCCGCGGCCTGTCTGCGCTCGGTCACATCATGGATGATGCAATAGCGGGCCGGTCTCCCCTGATACGCCAGGTCCCCTGAATCGACCTCGACTTGCCGCACCTCGCCGGTGGCCAGGCGCCGCGTGAAACAGCCGTCGTCGCGCGGCTGCCCCGGGGCGCGCGGCGCGGCGTCCGCGTCCTGTCGCGGCGATGCCTGATGGAGGTCGCAGATGCGCAATTGCCGCAGGTGGCCCTCGTCATAGCCATAGAATCGCTGGGCCGCGGGATTGGCCTCGAGGATGGCGCCGGTCTGCGGATCGCTCAGCAGGATCGGTTCATTGGCGCTCGCGAACAGGGCGTTATAGCGCTGCTCGCTCTGCGTCAATTGCCCCGCCAATTGGTCTGACCGGCCTTCGGCCAGGCGCTGCCGACGGCGGCTCGAGACGATGATATAGAACAGGCACAGAGCGATGATGAGTCCGCCGACCGCGACGATCAGTGGTTGCGCCTGTTGCGTGCCTGACAGATAGCCGGGCAGGGTCCGGACCTGCAGGCCCCAGGTCCGCTGCCCGGCCTGTACCGGGACCAGGGCGGTGAATGCGTCAGGGGGCGCCGGGCGGAGCGCGGCCAGTGCCCCGCCGGCCAGGTTGTCGTAGAGCAGTGTCGCGGTGGATGGGGCCGCGCCATCGTAGAGCGCGAACTCGATCCCGCCTTGAGCGACCCCCAGGAGGCCGGTCATGAAGTCCTTGGCGCGAAATGGGCTGTAAACGAAGCCCAGCAGGGCGGCGCGCCGCTCGTCCCCGCTGGTGGTGGGCAGGCCTTTGCGATAGACCGGCATATACATAAGGAATCCGTACTGCATATCCTGCGTGGTTTCCTGGACCAGGGTGACCCGACCAGAGATGGTGGGCGCGCCGGTGTCGCGCGCCCGCTCCATCGCCTGGCGACGGACCGGCTCGGCATACATGTCATAGCCGAAGGCACGCCGATTGCGCCAGTCGAACGGCTCCAGATAGAGGATTGAGCTATAGGTGTCGCGCTCGCCGGCGGGGCGGATGGCATAGTCCGGGAACCCCTCGGCGCGAATCTCGGCCAGGTGCCGCGCAAGCCCTTGGGGCGTGACCATCAGGCTGAAACCGAGCCCCTGAATGCCGGGAAAGTTCTGCTGCAATTGGAGATCGGCAACGAATTGGCGCCATTCGCCGCGGGTGACGGTGTCCGAGGCATTGAAGAGCCCGGCGCCGGCGCGCAGTATGGTCTCGTAGGTCAGCAGGCGCCCGGCGATGGCGGAGGCGATATCCTGGGTCTGGAAACGGAAGCGTTGCAGGGCGCCGGCGCGGATGGCGTCGGCGGAAATGGACCAGGCCAGGACCGTGAACACGAGCGACAGCGCCAGGACCACCCAGGCCGTGGCGGGATGGTAGAGCAGCGGCCACCGGGGGGGGCGGGGTACCATTGAGATTCCGGTCAGACCAGGAGTCGGCCGGCGTCCCGCAAGGCCTGCCGCAGCCGCAGATTGGACAGGGCGAGCTTGATGGATTCACCGACCGTGACCGCCAGGGTCCGCAGTTCCTGGAACTGGGACTCGGAGAGCGGTTCGGCGGCAGCCACATGCAGCAGACCGAGGCTGGCGCCGCGCACGTTCAGCGGTACGCACACAGAGGCGGGCGGCGGCTGGGCCGGGACGTGCCGACAAGCGATCTCATCGCCGGCGGGGCCGATCCCATGTGGTTGACCGCGCCGCAAGGCCCAGCAATCGTGCAGCGCGAAGGCCGGGGGCAGGCTGTCGGCCGCACCCCAGGCGGCGACCCGGTGCAGCTCGGACGGCGCGCCGTCGCTGACCGCCAGGGCGCCGCTGCAGGGCGCGAACAGGACCTCGGCGCCCTCGGCGATGACGGCGTAGGCCTCTTGCGGGGTCTCACAGGAGAGCAGCAGGTCGTTCATGCGGTTGAGCGCGACCATCCGGGCGTCGTGGCGCCGCACCTCGGCCAGACTGAGCCGCAGGGCCTCTTCTGCGCGGCGTCGTTCGGTGATGTCGGTGTTGGTGCCGGCCATCCGCAGCGGCCGGCCGGCGGCGTCGCGCGCCGTGACCTTGGCGCGCGCCAGGACCCAGCGCCAGTCGCCGTCCTTGGTCAGCATCCGGTGTTCGCTCTCGAAACGCGCCGTCGTACCGTCGAGATGGGCCTGCACCTCGGCCTGGACCCGCGGCAGGTCGTCGGGATGGACCAGCCGTTCCCAACCGCGGGAGTTGGGCTCGATCTCGGCCAGGTCATAGCCCAGTATCTGCGCCCATCGCGGGCTGACCGACAGGTCGCCGGTGACCAGGTTCCAGTCCCAGAAGCCGTCGTTCGCCCCCTCCAGCACCAGGCGCAGGCGCTCTTCGCTGGCGTGCAGCGCGGTCTCGGCCAGCTTGTGGGCGGTGATCTCCTCGTGTGCGACCACCACGCCGGCATGGGTACCGCTGATGGGAAAGGCGACCATCTCGAACCAGCGTGCCTCGGTCGGCGAATCACAGGGGTAGACCAGGCGGAAGCTGCCGCGGGTGCCGTCCAACACCTGTTGGATGCCGTGCAGGGCGGCGGCCGCCTCCACGCCGTCCTGGCCGGACAGGACTCCGCGGCACACCTCCAGATAATCGGTGCCGGTCAGGCAGTCCAGACTGCCGCCATTGGCCTCGGCAAACCGCAGCCAGGCGGCATTGACCAGGGTGATGATCCCTTGCCCGTTCAGCACGGCGATATGGGCGGAGAGCGAGTCCAGTACGTCGCTGAGCAGGGCCTCGCTCGCGCGCAGGGCGTCCTCGGCCAACCGGCGCCACTCGATATCGATCAGTGCGCCGAGCTTGCGGACGGAATCCAGTTCCTCGGGGCGCCACTGCCGGCTGTGCAGGCGCACGATCTGTGACCAGGCGGCGAAGGAGCGGCGCGGGCTCAGGCGGCCGTCCGGGGTCAGGTCCACCGCCTTGTCTGGATTGCCGCCCCAGGTCACCTGGCGCAACTGTTCGCCGCGAAACCACAGGAACTTGGCGGACTGCGCGGCATTCAGCGGGAAGAGCGCCACCCCGGCGGCGGTGGCCGCCAGGTCCGTCGTCGCGGTCAGGGTCGCACTCAGGCAATCGGTGGCGAAGAGATCGAGATCGGCGCTGCCGTCCTGGTGCAGGCTGGTCAATCCCGCGACGATGGCGAGGACCTCTTGCCGGTCCGGGGTCTGGCCGCCGGTGGTGACCTCGTCGCCGTGAACCAGGGCCACGCCCTCGGCCCCGCTCGCGCCCAGGATATCGGCCAGTTCCGGGCCGCGGAGCAGGGCCGACAGCCGCGCGCCCCGGCGCATCGCGGCGATGATCCGGTCGCGGCACTGCTTGAGGTGCGCCGCGTAGCGTCCGACGTCAAGCGCTTGCGCCAGCGCGATCTGGGTCGCGAGATCCTGCCCCATCCAGTCGGCGATCTGACGGATCTCGCCCGACACCGGGAGCGGCGTGGCGTGATGGCAGGCGATCAGACCCCAGAGTTGGCCCTCGCGCAGCAGCGAGGTCGTCAGCGTGGACCTGACCCCCATGTTGCGCAGATACTCCAGGTGCACCGGGGAGGCTGCGCGCAGCGTGCTGCGCGACAGATCGAGCGGCTGCCCGGTCACCGGATTCAGCACCGGCAGGAGCGGCGACGCCTGGTAGTCGACATCGACTATGACGCGCGTGTGGTTGATCAGATACAGGCGCCGCGCCTGGGCCGGGATGTCCGAGGCTGGCCAGTGCAGGCCCAGATAGGGTTCCAGCTCGGCGCGGCGGGCCTCGGCGACGACCTCGCCGTGCCAGTCCTCGTCGAAGCGATAGATCATCACCCGGTCGTAGCCCGTGAGGCGTCTGAACAGTTCGGCGGCGCACTGGAGCTTGGCCGGCAAGGCGCTCTGGGCGTGGACCGCACTGAAACCCCGTACCGCCTCGGCCAGCACGGTGCCGAATGCGGCCAGGGCGGGCTCCAACTCCAGCACCACCAGGTCATCGCACTGGTGGACATAACCGGTGAAGGTGCCGCCGCTCGGCGCCCGCCAGGTGAAGGATGCCGGGACCGCGGGCAGTTCCCGGTAACGGGCCAGCGCCTCGCGCAGTGCCTCGGCCAGGCCCGGACCCAGGGTCGCCAGTTCGCACCCCGCCAGATCGGCCGCCGCGAGACCCAGCAGGGTGGACGCGTTGGCGCTCGCCTGGGTGATGTCGAGCGACGCCCCGTACAGCGCCAGCAGGACGCCGTGCGGCTGGATGGCGCCGGGGATATGGATCGGTTCGGCCTCGCACTGGGTGAGGTCAGGCAGCGGCGCGGCGAGTGCGATCGTGGGTGCCATGCGAGTCTCCGGCGATTATAAGGGCGGCGTCTGCGGGCCGTTGGTCGTCTTCGGGTAGCCTACCCGATCTCTTATTCCCAAAGGAGCCGGGGCGTCCCGCCCCGGGCTTTTCGCCCGCAGGGCCGGGACGCCCCCGCTCCCGATTAGGGCGTGGACACGACGACCCGAACGAGAACCAGCCGACGGTGAAGATCATCAGCGCCGCGGCGATCGACAGGAATTCCACCGTGAGGTGCAGCACCAGGTAATGACCCTGGTCCTCGAACAGATGCACCGGCGGCCGCACTGCGGCCAGGATGAACAGGCCGAGCGCCAGGCCGCCCTGCAGCAGCAGGCCGGGCGGCAAGGACGCGGGCACGATTGGCGGTCTTTTCATCGCAAGAGCATAACCCGCCCCCGGTCTACCCGTCGGACGGAATCCGCCGCCACAGAGAGTACCTACAGCGACCGGACCTTCTCACGCACCGGGCATCGTTGTCGTTGTCGTAATCGAACAATCCGATCACGACAACGACAACGACAACGACAACGACAACGACCAGGACAGCCTACCGGGGATCTCGGTCACCACATCAGTTCTGATCGCACCCCGGGCCCTCCCGCTCCTTGCATCAGGGTCTGGGGCGCGGGACACTGTCCGATTAGCCCGCACCCCTGTCGTCGCGCCATGACCAGGACCACCCTGTCCTTTCTCGTTCTGCTCTTCGCCTTGGCGAGCGGCCTGGCCCCGGCCCTGGCCGACCCGCCGGCCGCGGCCGGTCCGGAACTCGTCATCCTGACTTGGCAGGATTATCTCTCCCCGGCGGTGATCCAGGCCTTCGAGTCCGAATCCGGCGCCCGGGTCCGCCAGGTCTATTTCGAGACGGACGATGCCCGCGACCAGGCGCTGAGCGAAACGGAGGGGGCCGGCTACGACCTCCTGCTGGTGGACGGCACGGCCCTGACGGCCTATCGCAAGCGCGGCTGGATCAGTCCCCTGGCCCCGGCCGCCGTGCCCAACCGGCGCTTCCTCGACCCCCGCTGGGCCGCCGCCTATCCCGAGAGTCAGGACACCGCGGTGCCCTATCTCTGGGGCACCATGGGCATCGCCTACCGGCGTGACCTGGTGGGGTGCGACCTGGACTCCTGGATGGACCTGCTGCGCCCGGCCCCGCCCCTGCGCGGCCGGCTCCTGATGGTCGCCGACCACTTCGACCTCTTTGCCGTTGCACTCAAGGCACTGGGGTTTTCCATGAACACCACCGACGGCGCCCAGATCCAGGCCGCGGCCGACCTGCTGCGGGCCCAGCGGCCGGCGGTCCGGCGTTATGGCGCACTGGCGATCGACGCCCGCTCCGAACTGCTGACCGGACAGGTGGCCGCCGCGGTCACCTACAACGGCGACGCCGCCGCGCTGCGCCGCCGCAACGACCAGGTCGTCTATGTGATCCCGCGCGAGGGCGGGGCCCTGTGGCTGGACTTCCTGGCCATCGCGGCCCAGGGCGCGCACCCGGCGCTGGCCGCCGCCTTCCTCGACTTCATCAACCGCCCCGAGGTCGCCGCCCGCAACGCCGCGGACCTATCCTATGCGACCGCCAACCTGGCCGCTGAACGCCTGCTGCCGGCGCAGCTCACCCAGGACCCGCTGATCTATCCGGACGCTGCCACGCTGGCCCGCTGCGAGTCCTATATCCGGCTGCCGGCAGCCGCCATCGGTGCCAGGCAGCAGGCCTACACCGCCCTGGTGCACGGGGACTAGGACGGTGCGCCTGCGGGCCAAACTCGCCCTGGTCCTGGCGCCGTTGGTGGCCGGGCCGGTCCTGGCGCTGGGCTGGCTGTCCTATCAGGCCTTGGGCGAGGACCTGGAAGAGGCGGTGGCCAGGAGTCTGGATTCGACCCTGGAGGCGGCAACGGCCGGACTGGGCACCCTGGTCGAGTCGGCACGCACCAACAGCGCGCTGTTCGCCGCGGCCGGCCCGGTGGAGCGTTATGCCCGCAGCACCGACGAGCAAGAGCGCACCGCCCTGTTGCAGGCGCCCCTGCTGCGGCTCTTTTACCAATACCGCGACGCCTATCCGGAGTACCAGGAGATCCGCTTTCTGCGTCCGGACGGGACCCGGGAGGTCCGGGTGGCGGCCGCCGGCCTGCCGGATCGGCAGCCGTCCGGGGCCGCGGACCCCGGGTTCGCGGCGGTCAGCGCCGACCCCGAGCCGGTCAGTCTGCGCCTGCAACCCTCCGCGCACCCCGACGATGACACCGCACTGCTGGTCTATCGCCGCATCGCCCTGCCGGACAACTTCCTGTCCCGCCCGGACGAGAGCCTGCGCGTGCGCGGGTATCTCGCGCTGCGCGTCTCGTTCGAGCCGCTCTGGGCGCGGCTGCGCAACCTGCCGTTCGGGTTCCCCGGGGTCCTGATCCTGGCAACACCGCAGGGGGAGGTCCTGTTCGACTCCAGCGGTGCCTGGACCGGGCGACGCCTGCCGCCCGCGTTGCGCGCCCAGCCGGCCCAGCCCGGACCCGCAGAAGGCGCCAACGCCGATCTCCAGACCTGGACCCCGGGTCCCTGGCTGTTCAAGGTCCGTCGCAGCGAGCCCGGGGTCCTGGCCCTGGCGGCCCTCCCGGCGCAGACCCTCGCCGGCCCCCTGAACCGACTGGGGCTCACGACCCTGGCCCTGACCGGGCTCGCCGTTGCGCTGCTCTGCGCGGTGCTGATCGCCTGGCTGTGGCGCCTGGTGCTGCACCCACTGGCGATCCTGCGCGCCGCGGCGGAGCGCATCGGCACCGGGGCGCTGCGCACCGCCATCCCGATCACCGCCACCGATGAGATCGGCGCCCTGGCGGCGGCGGTGCGGGCCATGGGTGAGCACCTGGCCGACCATCAGGAGGAGATCGAGCGCCTCGCCTTCCATGACCCACTCACCGGGCTGCCCAACCGCCGCCTGATCCGCGAGTTGCTCGCCGCCCGCATCACGACCGCCGCGGGAGAGGATCGCGGCCTGGCGGTGCTCTTCATCGACCTGGACAACTTCAAGCAGATCAATGATGCGCTCGGTCACGGATTGGGCGACACCCTGTTGCAGAGCCTGGCGCGGCGCCTCACGGGCGTTGTGCCACCCCCCACGGCGGTGGTCCATATCGGGCGCTTCGGCGGGGACGAGTTCCTCCTCGTCGCCGATCACCTGCGCGCCCTGGAACAGGCCGCCGACTTGGCCCAAGGCATCCTGGCGGCAACCGCCGAGCCCTTCGACCTGGGGGGCGCCCAGTACGTCGTCACCGCCAGCATCGGCATCACCCTCTACCCCCAAGACGCCACTGATGCCGACGACCTGATCCGTTGCGCGGACTTGGCCATGTACGGGGCCAAGGCACGGGGTCGCAACGCGCTGCAATTCTTCTCCGCCGACCTTGACAGCCGGGTGGCGGCGCGCCTGCAGATGGAAAATCAGTTGCGTCTGGCGCTGCCGCACGGTGAATTGAGCCTGCACTATCAGCCCATCGTCGAGCTGGCGAGCGGACGCCTGGTCAGTTTCGAGGCCCTGCTGCGCTGGCACAGCGAGACCCTGGGCTGGGTAGGGCCCGCGCAGTTCATCCCGCTCGCGGAGGAGACCGGGCTGATCGGCGAGATCGGGCGCTGGGTCCTCGCCGAGGTCTGCCGTCAGGTCGCCGCCTGGCGCCACGCCGGGTACGCGACGGTACCGGTCGCGGTCAATGTCTCGGCGGTCCAGCTCCAACGCGAATGCCTGGTGGAGCCCGTGCGCGCCCTGCTGGCCGAGCACCGGTTGTCGGCCGCGGACCTCCAGATCGAGATCACCGAGTCGGTCCTGATGGAGCAGGCCCTGCACCAGACCGGCCGGCTCCAGGCCCTGCGCGCCCTGGGGCTCGCCATCCACATCGACGACTTCGGCACCGGCTACTCGTCGCTCGCCTACCTGCAGCGCCTGGCCGTGGACTGCATCAAGATCGACCATGGATTCGTCGCCCGGCTGTGCCGGCGCGACGGGGACGCGACGCTCGTGACCGCCATGATCAGCCTGGCCCACGCACTGCACCTGCGGGTCATCGCCGAGGGGATCGAGACGCAGGATCAGTTGGAGGCCCTGCGCGCCTTGGGCTGCGACCTGGGTCAGGGGTATCTGTTCGCCCGCCCGGCCGAGGCCGCGGCGGCGGCGTGTTTGTTGGCGGGGGAGCCCCCGCAGGTGCTGGCGGCGGCGGGTTGAGGCCGAGGCCGCAACTGCGCCCCCGGCAGCCCCAACTGCGCTATCTTCTCCTGGAAGAACGCCGCTACCCCGAGGCCGATCTCGCGCGTCTGCCCAACGTTGCCGCCGCCTTGTTCCGCCTGGAGAATGCCCAGGCGCCGGAGAACATCCAGCGGGTCATCGCCTGCCTGGTCGAGTGGCTGGCCGGGGCGGAGAATGCGAGCCTGCGCCGTGCCTTCGTCGTCTGGCTCAAGCGCGTGCTGCTTCCGGCGCGCGTGCCCGGCGTCGAGATACCCAATTTCAGCGAGCTAGAGGAGCTTCACGACATGCTGGCCGAACGCGTCAAGACTTGGACCCAGGAGTGGAAGGATCAGGGCAGGCAGGAGGGCGAGGCTAAGTTGCTGCGCCGGCAACTCACTCGCCGCTTTGGTCCGCTGCCGTCATGGGCTGAGGAGCGCCTTGGTCAAGCCGACGAGGCCGAGCTTGAGGAGTGGGGTGATCGCGTGTTGGAGTGCCGGAGCCTGAAGGAGGTCTTTGGCGGATCGGATTGAGGGAGTAGGTCATCGGGTGCGGGGAGCTAACGGCAAGCTTCTTTCGTGGTACGTCCCCTATTTCCCTGTTGTCGCTGCCCCAGGAAGACGCCGACCCTGGACGGCTTGCTCACTAGCCTGCGACTCTGCTGCGCCCGCCCGGACAAGAGCTACAGGCTCACGGACTGCGTGTCGCCCCGGTCTTGCGCGGACCGGGGCTGACGGTTACTCTCTGACTTATGGACGAAATCGCCAACCCGCACGACACCTACTTCCGCGAGAGCTTCGGCCGCTCCGAGATCGCGAAAGACTTCCTGCGCGTCCACCTGCCGGAAGAGGTGCTCGCCGAGGTCGATCTGGACAGCCTGGAGATCAGTAAGGATACCTACGTGTCGCCCGACCTGCGCGCGATCTACTCCGATCTGGTTTATCGTGTGGGCTGGCGGGAGCAGCCGCTTGCGGTCTACGTTCTGTTTGAGCACAAGAGCCGGCCCGAACACTGGACCCAACTCCAGCGACACCGAAGTCAAGGGTAAGGTGCAGACGCGGCTGGTCGAGTTGGCGATGCGCGGGATCTTCAGCGGGGCACCCGTCGAGCGTTTGACCGAACTCTTTGCGCTGATCGCACTGATCGAGGATCGGACCACGGCCATGGAAATCCTGGAATCCCTGCTCCGCTATTATGTCCAAGGCACGCGGCGTGGACGAGCCCACCGCCTACGCTCTGCTGCAACAGCACTCCGACGGAGATTCGACCATGCAGACCTTTATCGAGCGGTACATCGAACAAGGCAAACAACAGGGGATGGAACTCGGCCTGGCACGCGGACGGCAAGAAGGCCGGCAGGAGGGCCAGACTGTTGTGCTGCTACGGCAGATTGAGCGCAAGTTCGGTCCGCCTAGCGAAGCGGTTCGCCAGCGCATCGCCGGCGCGGATGCCGAGACAATTCTTCAGTGGTCGGATCGCATCCTCACTGCCCAGAGCCTGGACGGGCTCTTGCATTGAGCGCGCAGGGGGGCGCCGCGGGATAATGGTGGTACCTCCCCTATTACACTCCCACTGGTGGTTGGGCCCTGGCGGATCGCCCTGCGGGCATCCGTCCTACGCGGGCTTCGGGAAAAGAACGCGAGCCTCGCCCCTTTACCTCGGCTGCGACCTGGGTCAGGGGTATCGGCCTTGATCATGGTTCCGGCCGCGACCCTGACCAGTTCCGAAATTTCTTGACAGGATTAACAGGATGCGATTATACGCCGGCGGCATCCCCGGCCCGCGGTTGACAAGGCTGATGGCGGCGGGCGCACGGGCGGTCTGGCCGGAAATCGCCCGGGACCTTACCCGGCGGGCTTATCTCGCGACCCTCGGCGCGATCGAGGCGTCAGACTCGCCGGCCACAAGCGCGTGCCGAGTGCTCCCGTCCGCGTTTGTCGACGGTACTGCATTGGACCCACGGAATGGGTATCCTTGTAACACCGGACCCCGCGGGCCAAACCCCTATGGCGACGCACGACCCTTCCTATAAGCTGCTGTTCTCCCATCGCAAGATGGTTTCCGACCTGCTCTGCGGCTTCGTGCGCGAGGAGTGGGCGGAGCGGCTGGACTTCAATACCTTGGAGCGTGTGCGTGAGGTCGGCATCAGCCAGAACCTCCGCCAGCGCGTCGACGATGTCATCTGGCGTCTGCGGATCATCGAGGATGGACGGGCGCGCTGGCTCTACGTCTACATCCTGTTGGAGTTTCAGTCCACCGTCGACCGCATCATGGCCGCTCGGCTCCTGACCTACATCGGCCTCCTCTACGAGGACCTGCACCGGTCGAAAGAGATCGGGCCGGATGATCCGCTCCCGCCGGTGCTCCCGATCGTGCTCTACAACGGCGCCGAGCCCTGGACCGCCAAGACAGACCTGGCGGACCTGATCGACCCAAGCCTGCCGCCGCAACTGCGCCGCTGGCAGCCGCAGATGCGCTATCTTCTCCTGGAAGAGCGCCGCTACCCCGAGGCCGACCTCGCGCGTCTGCCCAACGTCGCCGCCGCCTTGTTCCGCCTGGAGAATGCCCAGGCGCCGGAGAACATCCAGCGGGTCATCGCCTGCCTGGTCGAGTGGCTGGCCG
>Ga0247840_10006016_pt1 | contig 17790 bp, 7 predicted proteins | sample LaCruzMarch2015__FD_192404 | JGI IMG/M metagenome (GOLD analysis project Ga0247840, IMG submission 192404) | Freshwater microbial communities from meromictic Lake La Cruz, Castile-La Mancha, Spain - LaCruzMarch2015_17m | ecosystem: Environmental > Aquatic > Freshwater > Lake | place: Spain... | reverse complement strand
CGTTCGATACGATCGCCGTGACCGTCAGGGTGTTAGGCAGGCTTTCCACGGGAAAATAGGTGGCGCTGGGTACCAGCGTCACGACCGGGACCGCCTGCGCAATACCGGAAAAGGCGAAGGCGCAGGCAACCGCTGCGACGACGCGGGCGAGGGGGCGATGTTGATTAAAAGGCATGGGTTGTTTACTCCTCAGTAGTCGCTTTCCGCTATAGAAACAATTGAATCAGTCGGCCGATGTCTCCGGAAATCCGAAGACTCAGATGTTTGAACGAGAAGAAAGCACATTACATGCCATAAAAAAAAGATATTATAAATCAGATATTTTAACGATCGCTGCGGCCGCGAACACACGAAACTGTAAAAAAAACTGACACCAGCATCCCGAGACCCCGAGCAGGGGGCGGGAAACCCTAGCGGGCGATACGAATCCACCAGCAAAAAAAAGGGGGCGATATCTCGCCCCCCTCGTTACGGCGCCCCGTCCAAGGCGCCGCGCTCGGTCCAAGCCTACTTTTGCGTGTTGGCTAACACCTCACACCACGCAGCGTCGTTGGCGCTCGTCTTTCCATCGGCATTACAGTCACCGCTGGCGGGCTTGCCCTTGCCGGGACCGCCGTTGGTGGCCCAGTCTTGATTAGGCAAAGCCGCGCCGAGGCAGTAGATGATCTCGGTGTCCGACAACTTGGCGTTTTTCAGGACTGTCAAGTCAGTACTGATTATGCCGTAGGTACTCGGGCAGACGTCGGTTGAGAACCCCGGCCGCGTGCCCGTGACTTTCCCGTCCCCGGTCATGTCGCACGTCGATGCGCACTGATGGACAAAGCCGAAGTCGATGGTCATGTCCCCATTGCCGTCCTCACCGTCGTCCGACGCCCGTCCCACACGCGCAGCCACCACCGCAGCCGGCTCGTTCGGCTGGAGGAGTTCATCAAAGCCCGAGAGTTCTCCGTTATTGGGCTCGTCACCCGCCTTGAGTTCGATGAGGGCGGACACCGCGTCTGCCCCAAAGGCCGCCTGAACGCCATTACTATCGCCGTCGACCTGGTTGTCTCCGTTCCCATCCCCGACCCGGGTCGCAAGGCCCAGCGTCGGTACGACCGGCGAGGTTGCGGGTGCGACTGGCTCTAAGGGCATACCCAGGGTGAGGTTCGGGACCGTGTAATAGCTCCGCAGGGCTACGGCTACCGCGCCGCTCCCGCTCATCTCCGCGGCCGGGACCACCACCCGATAGAAGCCGGGTGTGAGGCCGCTGGCGAAGTAGATACCGTCGTCGCCCGTGGTCACGGTCTTGGTCGCGGTGATCCCGTCTATCTCGGTCCCGTTCGCGTTGAGCGGCCCGACCACGTTCACGTTGGCATGGGGGATCAGGGGCTCGCCGGCACTCTGCTTGCCGTCCCAGTTCGCATCGACCCAGAGCGTGGAACCCAGGCTCACCTTGACCTCCTGCGGCGTGGCCGGTTTCTTGAGTACCGCGAAGTCGATCGTCAGGTCGACCTGGTTATCCGGCAACGCACTGTTGAGGTTCACGTCTGCGCTGATGCGGCCGGGCTCGCTGGTCGGGGCCGAGCCCGGGAGCAGGTCGAATTCAGCGGTGCGGATGCCGCTCGTGATCGGGTTGCCGTCCAGGCCGTTCTCGTCACCGTTGCCCGCACCCGTGCTGCGGTCGCCGTCGTCGGTCGTGGCAGTCTGGCTGTCCCCCGGCGCCGACTCGTAGCCCGCCAGCAGCCCGCCGCCCGGGTTGACTGGATCGGACGGATTGGCCGCCGCGAACTCACTGGCCGGGATTTCAACCAGGTAGCGTCCCGGGGAGAGCCGGTCGAACAGGTAGAAGCCGCCCTTGGTCGTGGTGTTCTTCACAATGGTATCCACACCGCTGACGATCTGATGCAGGACGACCTTGACATCATCCATCACCGGTTCGTCGATCACAGTGCCAGTGGTCTGATAGCCGGGGATATTGTTCTTCTCGACCCAGACGAGGTTACCCACCGCCACCTTCTGGTCGAACTGGAAGTCGGCCGTCAGGTTCACGCGTTTGTCGTCGAGCGTGCTGGGCTTGCTCACACATGTGGCACCGATCTCCAGCACCGCGCTCGGTTGATCGCCACTGAGGACGTAGGGCTGGCTGCGGACACCGCCCTGGGTGCTATCGACGCGCCCGTTCTGATCCGTGTCATCATCCACGCCTAGAGCCAAGTCTGCCTCGGTGCCGGTCAGGTCGGAGTAGGCACTGCCCGGGTCCACACCAGCCAGCGGGCGGTTGGCCGCAAATTCGCTCTGCGGGATGCGAACCACATAGGTGCCTTCCGGCAAACCGTCGACCAGATAACAGCCGTCGCCATCGCTGATGTCCGACTTGGCGAAAGTCTCGGTCCCGTCGGAGTTAAGGCCATAGACATTGACCGTCACGTCGGATACGGGCTGGTCACCGCTCTCTTGGAAGCCGGTGATGCCGTTCTTCTCGATCCAGATCAGATTGCCGATGCCGTACTGCGGGGGCGGCGCGTCCTTGAGGGCGAAGTCGGCGGTTGAATTCACGTCGGCATCGTTGAGCGTCACGCTTGGGTTGCCGGGATCGACCAGACCGCATTGATAGCCGGAGGCTAAGCCCTGTTCCTCACCCGTGGGGATCGACGCGGTCGCATCCAGCAGGTAGCTGTTGGTGTCGATGTCACCCGCAGCATACTGCAACCCGTTCTGGTCATTGGAGGTGCCGCCGGTGTCATCGGTCGTTTCGTCGTCGCCGGCCTGGTCTGCGGACACGCCGTCAATGGCAACCGCCTCCAGCCCGCTCGGCACCTGATCCTTGGCGATACGCGCGAAGTAGGTACCTGCCGGCAGGCCCTTCACCAGATAGCACCCCTTTTCGTTCGTCTTGGAACTGCCGAAGAGTACGACGTTGTCTTCGCTATCGTAGCCAAAGACCTCGACCGTTACGTCCTTCAGCGGCGCGTCGGAGCCGGGATTGTAGCCTGCCGTATTGTCCTTCTCTTGCCAAACCCGGTTGCCGATGGCGAAGGTCCGCGCAGGCGGCGGCGGCGGCGGCGTGCAGTCGGTCTTCAGACTGGCACTACCCTGCGACTTGAAGTGAGCGGAGGTGTTGTTGGCCGGGGCCGTCTTCAACTGGGCGAACAGGTTGGCCGTGCTGCCGTTGGCGAGCGCGAAGGACGCCTCGTACCCGATGAGCTTGCCGGCGGAGTTCTTCACCCAGGCGAAGGTGGAAGAATTGCTGCTGGTCGCCTGCACCACGACGGTGCCGTTACGGGTGACGAAGTTCCAGGGCAGGTAGTTGATCGCCACGTAGCCGGTGCGGGCGAGGACCAGAACATAGGCGCGGTTGTTGGTCGCATCGTAGCGGGCGTAGAGATCGGCGGTGTTGGTGCTGGAGCCAGCCTTGACCATGGGGGTCAGCAGATCGGCGCTGAGGTCCCAGTCGGTGGTCTTGCCGTCGATGGTGGCGGACTTGCTGTCCACGCATTGATTGCCGCCGGGAGTACCGGGGCAGTTCGCGACCAGGGTTTGGTCACCGTTGGTGGCCTTGAAGTGGTTGCTGGTCTTGTTGCTCGGGGCGGTCTTGAGCTGGGCGTGCAGGCGCTGCCAGGTCCCGGGGGCCAGCTTGAAGGAGGCCTCGTAGCCGACCAGGGTGGTGCCGTTCTTGACCCAGGCGAATTTGGCCGTGTTGCCGGAGGTGGCGGAGACTACCGTCTGACCGTCCAGGGTCACCCAGTTCCAGGGCAGATAGTTGATGGCGACGTAACCGGTCGTGGTCAGGGCCAGGACATAGGCGGTCTGGGTCGCCTGGTCATAGCGGACGAAGAGATTGCCGGTCTGGAGGCTGGTGCTCTCCTGATAGAGCTTGGAGAACAGGTCCGGACTCGTCGCGGTGGTGTTCCACTCCGCGATGCTGCCGTCAACCGTGGCCGTGCCGCACTTGGCGGTGCCGCCGCTGGAGGGGGGCGTCGGGCAACTGGGGGTCTTCAGCGTGATCAGGGCCGAGTAGGGCGTGCTGCGCTTGCCGGTGGAGCAGGTGCGTCCGGACGCGATCTGGACATGCACCTCGACCTGGGAATAACTGCCGGGGGCGAGCGTAAACGACGCCTCGTAGCCGACGGTCTTGCCGTTGCTCACGACCCACTTGAAGGCAGTGAACGGAATCGGGCTGTTGCCGGCGGCATAATTTTTGACCCAGGCGTCGGAGGTGTTCTGCACGACCGTGTTGGTGCCGGTCGCCAGGACCAGGACATAGCCGGTCTGGGTGCTGCTGTCGTAGGTGAAATAGAAATTACCGAGCTGGGACTTGTCGGTTCGGCCCGCCTCACGCATGGAGGTGTAGAGGTCCTTGGTCAGATTCCAGTCCGCCGTGTTGCCGTCGACCGTGCGGGTCCCGCAGACACCGACAGTGGCGCAGGCAAAAACCGGCTGCGCGACCAAGGCCGCCGCAACCAGACCGAGTACCAGAACGAAACGGGCCCAAAAACTACCGGCCGCGGGCTGACGGGTGTGTGCATCACCCCCCGATCCCCGGCCCAGCCTTGACGATGCGTCTGTGCGTTTCATGGGAGCCTTCCTCTCACTTGGTGAGTTCATTAGAAATACGGGGAAAAAAGTCGACTATTGCAGCGCCTTGAGGGCGCACCGTGGGCTTGGGAAAGCGGGGTACCTCCGCCGGGGAGGCTGGGGGGTCAGGTCATACCGCCGGGGGCGGGGCTCCTGACGGGAAGTGGCTGTGTGCGTCTTTCATCTGCTTTGCCTTGAATTTTGTGAGCGCGGTCACATTTGCCGGCCCTTGCCCTTGAAGGTGCAAAAGTCGCGCCACCGCCTGATGGGGTCGGGAGGACCGGGGCGACCCACCTGGCTCAGGCCCGATCCGGCCGATAGCACGGAGTGGGAATTGCGTCACAAAACAGACGGACGGGATTTGGGCGGCGATGACCGGGGATTGCCTGAAACCCGACGTTGCGGGTAGCAGGCTGGTCACAAATGAGATTCAGTGGGTTAGGCGAGCGCTGGAAATCCGGAGCGCGCCCCAGCCGATCCCCGGATCGCGACGGCAGCGGGCTCGGGATTGCCGCTTGTAGCAGCTTGCTTCGCAGATTGCGAAATTAGATCGTCTGGGGGCTGAATGCTCTCAACTGTAAGAAAACCTGACAGCAGTACGCGGGACCCCGGGCAGGGGGCGGGAGGCCCTGGCGAACGATCGAAAGCCACCAGGCGAAAAAAAAGGGAGGCGATATCTCGCCCCCCTCGTTACGGCGCCCCGTCCAAGGCGCCGCGCTCGGTCCGAGCCTATTTTTGCGTGTTGGCTAACACCTCACACCACGCAGCGTCGTTGGCGCTCGTCTTTCCATCGGCATTACAGTCACCGCTGGCGGGCTTGCCCTTGCCGGGACCGCCGTTGGTGGCCCAGTCTTGATTAGGCAAAGCCGCGCCGAGGCAGTAGATGATCTCGGTGTCCGACAACTTGGCGTTTTTCAGGACTGTCAAGTCAGTACTGATTATGCCGTAGGTACTCGGGCAGACGTCGGTTGAGAACCCCGGCCGCGTGCCCGTGACTTTCCCGTCCCCGGTCATGTCGCACGTCGATGCGCACTGATGGACAAAGCCGAAGTCGATGGTCATGTCCCCATTGCCGTCCTCACCGTCGTCCGACGCCCGTCCCACACGCGCAGCCACCACCGCAGCCGGCTCGTTCGGCTGGAGGAGTTCATCAAAGCCCGAGAGTTCTCCGTTATTGGGCTCGTCACCCGCCTTGAGTTCGATGAGGGCGGACACCGCGTCTGCCCCAAAGGCCGCCTGAACGCCATTACTATCGCCGTCGACCTGGTTGTCTCCGTTCCCATCCCCGACCCGGGTCGCAAGGCCCAGCGTCGGTACGACCGGCGAGGTTGCGGGTGCGACTGGCTCTAAGGGCATACCCAGGGTGAGGTTCGGGACCGTGTAATAGCTCCGCAGGGCTACGGCTACCGCGCCGCTCCCGCTCATCTCCGCGGCCGGGACCACCACCCGATAGAAGCCGGGTGTGAGGCCGCTGGCGAAGTAGATACCGTCGTCGCCCGTGGTCACGGTCTTGGTCGCGGTGATCCCGTCTATCTCGGTCCCGTTCGCGTTGAGCGGCCCGACCACGTTCACGTTGGCATGGGGGATCAGGGGCTCGCCGGCACTCTGCTTGCCGTCCCAGTTCGCATCGACCCAGAGCGTGGAACCCAGGCTCACCTTGACCTCCTGCGGCGTGGCCGGTTTTTTGAGTACCGCGAAGTCGACCGTCAGGTCGACCTGGTTGTCCGGCAGCGCACTGTTGAGGTTCACGTCGTTGCTGATGCGACCCGGCTCACTGGTCGGGGCCGAGCCCGGGAGCAGGTCGAATTCAGCGCTGCGGATTCCGTCCGTGAGCGGATTGCCGTCCAAGCCGTTCTCGTCGCCGGAGCCCGAGCCGGTACTGCGGTCGCCGTCGTCGGTAGCGGTCTGACTCGCCCCCGTCACCGACTCGTAGCCCGCCAGCAGCCCGCCGCCCGGGTTGACTGGATCGAGCGGATTGGCCGCCGCGAACTCACTGGCCGGGATCTCGACCAGGTAGCGTCCCGGGGAGAGCCGGTCGAACAGGTAGAAGCCGCCCTTGGTCGTGGTGTTCTTTACAATGGTATCCACACCGCTGACGATCTGATGCAGGACGACCTTGACATCATCCATCACCGGTTCGTCGATCACAGTGCCAGTGCTCTGATAGCCGGGGATATTGTTCTTCTCGACCCAGACGAGGTTGCCCACTGCCACCTTCTGGTCGAACTGGAAATCGGCCGTAAGGTTGACGCGTTTGTCGTCGAGCGTGCTGGGCTTGCTCTCACATGTCGCACCGATCTCCAGCACCGCGCTCGGTTGATCGCCACTGAGGACGTAGGGCTGGCTGCGGACACCACCCTTGGCGGCATCGGCGCGTCCGTTCTGGTCCGTGTCGTCGTCTACGCCTAGGGTCGGGCTCGCCTCGGTGCCGGTCAGGTCGGAGTAGGCACTGCCTTGGTCGACGCCGGCCAGCGGGCGGCTGGCCGCAAATTCGCTCTGCGGGATGCGGACCACATAGGTGCCCTCCGGCAAACTGTCGACCAGATAACAGCCGTTTTCATCGCTGCTGTCCGACTTGGCGAAGGTCTCGGTCCCGTCGGCATTGAGACCGTAGACGTTGACCGTCACGCCGGATACCGCTTGGTCGCCGAACGCCTGGAAGCCGGTGATGCCGTTCTTCTCGATCCAGATCAGATTGCCGATACCGTACAGCGGCGGCGGCACATTCTCGAGGGCGAAGTCGGCCGTCGAGTTCACGTCCGCATCGTTGAGACCTGGCGGCAGATCGCAGCGATAGGCCGCGGCCAGACCCGTCTGCTCGCCGGTGGGCAGCGCGGCCTGCGCGGACAAGACGTAGGTGTTGGTATCGATGTCGCCCGTCATCCAGTAGGCCCCATCCGCCGTGTACTGCAGGCCGTTCTGGTCTTGGCCCAGTGGTTGACCATTCTCGTCCGTCACGCCGGCCCTTGCGGTGTCATCGGTGATCTCGTCGGACCCGGCAAGCGCGGCGGAGGCAGCCCCATCAATGGCGACACTGCGCAGCCCATCCGGGATACTGGCCTTGGCGATGCGCGCAAAATAGCTGCCTGCCGCCAAACCCTGGACCAGATAGCAGCCCTTGGCGTCGGTGGTGGACCGGCCGAAGACCTTGGGGGTTCCATCGGTGTCTAGGACGACGTCGCCGTCCGGGTCGTAGCCATAGACGTCGACCGGTACGCCCACCAGCGGCTGGTCGGTGCCGGGCGTGTAACCGGGCGTGTTGTCCATCTCATGCCAGACGCGATTGCCCAGACCGAAGGCCCGCGGGGTCGGTGTGCATGTTGGCGGAATCAGACTGATCGTACGATACTGGGGCGCCATCCCAGTGGAAGAGGTCCGGCCGCCCTGGCCCGAGATCTGGACATGCACGCCAGCCGAGGCGATTCCGGCGGGCGGCAGATGGAAGGACGCCTCGTAGCCGATGGTCTGGCCGGCGGCATTTTTGACCCACGCAAACTGGTTAAACCCGATTGTGCTTTGTGCCACTGTGTAGAACTTGACCCATGCATCCGTCTGGTTAACCGTAAACCCGTTCCTGGCGAGTACCAGGATATAGGCAACTTCGTTCGCCCGATCATAGCGCAAGAATAGGTCGGAGAGCACAATTGCATTGTTCTTGTTGGGATTCCCTGCCTCATACATGGCCGCGTAGAAGTCAGCCCCTCCGACCTGGGTATTCCACCCGGGCGGTGGGTTTTGAATGTTGATCGCCGGACCCACGAGTCCATCGACGGTGGCAATGCCGCAACTGCCGGTTCCAAGCGGTATCTCGACTGAAGATGCGGTTACGGATTTGGCGGGTTTAGCCGCCAGCGCCGGCAACGCGGCAATGCAGGCGACCACGCCGAGCAGCAGGGCTGCCCTACCTAGGAAACTCCGAGCAGAGGAAGCGCGGGGTGCGGAGATCATCCGGCCCGGTCCTCCATCAAATATTGACGACGCGCCTGTGCATTTCATGGGAGTCATCCTCTCGCGTGTTTAATTCATTAGAAATACGGAAAAAAGCCTCCCTGGCAGCCTGTTGAGGGCGCACCGCGGGCTTAGGAAATCGGGGAGCCTCCTCCGGGGAGGCTGGGGGTCAGGTCAGGCCGCCCGGGGGCGGGGCTCCTGACGGGAAGTGGCTGTGTGCGTCGTTCATCTGGTTTGCCTTGGATTTTGTGAGCGCGGTCACGGTTGCCCGCCCTTGCCCTGAAAAAGCAAAAGACGTGCCGCCGCCTAAGCGGATCGGGAGGACCCGGGTGACCCACCTGGGTCAGGCCCGATCCGGCCGCCGGGGCGGAGTGCGGACTGCGTCACAAAACGGACAGGCGGGGATGGGTGGCCGATGAATGGGGATTGCCCGATAACCGCCAGTGCGAGTGGCAGGCTGGGCATGAATTGACTTCAATGGGTTAGCTGAGCGGGCGAAATACTGCGCGCCGACCACTGCCGCCCCCCGGAGCGCGAAGGTGGCGGGCACGGCTTCCAGACCCGACCAGTTTGCTTCGCATTTTGCGAATATTGGCCCATGGGCGGGTGGATCAAGCGTCAGGCGAGGGGTACCGCATCAGACTCCGCGCCGTTGCGGATCAAGATTCTTCTTGACTTTGCTTTCCGTGATTGAGAGCGACTTGACCCGACGCGCGAGCGTTGCGTAAATCCGACATTCGGAGAAACGCGGCGGCGCCGGACGGACGCATCGAGAAGACCCGGCGGGCAATACCCCTGTCTGGGGACACCATTTAACCGGGGTAACCCGCTTGGTGGAACCACCGGACAGGCCGCTGGGGAAGCGACATTGCAGAATGCAAATGGCGGGCGGAGCTATTCGGCCACCGGGTCCAGGCCCGGATCGGGACGCCCATCGGGCACCGCGTTGCGCGGCTCCAACTGGCGGCGCAGGGCGACCGCCGCATCGCGCTCCGGAAAATCACTCTCCTTCTGGAACAGGATCTTGAGTTCGCGCAGCGCCTCGTCCTTGCGGCCCAGTCGCTCCAGCGCGTAGGCGATGTGGTAGCCGACGCCCGGCGCCGCGGCGGCGCGACTCTGGGCCTCACGCAGGTACTTCAGGCCCTCCTCGACCTGGCCGCCCTGCACCAACACCCAACCCAGGGTGTCCGTGATCTCCGGGGCCGGCACCAGTGCATAGGCCTTACGCGCAAACTCGATGGCCTTGGGGCCGCCCTCCCGGGCATAGACCAGGGCCAGATTATTCAAGGCGGTGGCATTGTCCGGGGTGCGCGCCAGGACGCGCTGGTAAATCTCCTTGGCCTCGTTGGTACGGCCGCCGCGTACCAGTCCCTCGGCCAGGGCCTGGCGCGCAATCTCGTCGTCGGGGTGCTTGTCAACCCAGCGCTTGAGGAAATCGATCGCCGCACCGGTGCCCTGAACCGCGCGCAAGGTCTCGGAAGTCCTGACCGCGAGCACGGGGGACTCACGCATCTTGAGCGCCCGCGTGAAGTGCTCCAGGGCCTCGGCATCTTTGCCTCGCGCGCGGGCGATGGTCCCCAGCAGGTGCTCGCCGTAGGGCTCCTTGGGGAAGTCCTTGGCCAGCGCCAGCGCCAACTCCTCGGCCTGGGGGAACTTGCCGACCTCGGTGTAGATCTCGCCCAGTTTGAGGCGCGTCGGCAGAAACCGCGGCTGACCCGAAACCGCCTTCTCCAAGGACCAGATGGCACCGTTCAGGTCTCCGGCCTGCCGTTGCAGGGTCGCGATCTCCAGCAGACTCGCGGCGTTGTAGCCGGCGAGACTGGAACCCCGCGTCAATACCACCTGCGCCGTGGCGCGGCGGCCGTTGGCGATGTAGGCGCGGCTCAGCGCGGCCAGCAGGGCGAGATCATCGGGGTCCGCCGCGCGCAACTCGATGGATTGCGCCGCCTGGAGGGCGTCCTCGGAACGCTTCATTTTCAACAGCAGGTCGGTCAAGTAGACGGCCACCGGGACCGCACCGGGGTCCGCACCGACGGCCCGTTGCGCCCAGTCCCGGGCCTGCTCATGGTCGCCCTGCTGATCGAAGGCGCGGGCCAGCATCAGCATGGCGGAGACCTGATCGGGGTTGCGGGCCAGTACCAGGCGCAGGCGCTCGCGCGCGGCTTCCGGCCGATTCTCCCGCAGTTCCAACTCCGCCAGGTTGAGTTGCGCCGGGACGAAGCGCCAGTCCAGGGCCAAGGCGAGATTGAAGGCCCAGCGGGCGGCCTCCGGCTGGCCCGCCGCCAACTGGGCAACACCGTAGAGATTCAGGTAGCTCAGGTTGTCTGGACTGCCCTGCAGCAGGGTGCGGGCGGCGGCGGCGGCCGCGTCGTAACGGCGCTCCTTGAGGTCGACGACCACCAGGGTCGCACCGGCGTTCTCGTACTCGGGATTGGATTCAAAGACGGCCCCGAGTTCCTCGATCGACTGCGCCTTGCGGCCAAGCCCGAACTGATTGACGGCGCGCTGCGTTCGCAACACCAGGTTGTCGTCACCGGCCGCTGCGGCCTGTTGCAGATAATTGGATGCCTTCACATACTGGCGTTCGCGCATGTTGGCCTCGGCCAACAGCGACAGGACCTGTTGATCCCCGGGGGCCAGGCCCAAGGCCGGCTCGAGCAATTTCACCGCCTCCTCTGACTGATCCCGCTCGAGGTAGATGTGTGCCAACAGGGTGCGCGGACCCACCGTATCGGGAAATTTCTCAAGGAACAGACGCAGATAGGCGGTCGCCTGGGCCCAGTGCTTCAGGCTGTAAGTCACCATGCCCGCCAGCAACAGGGTGGGGGGATGGCCTTCGATCAACTCGCGCGGCAACTGGAAGATCAGCGCTTCGGTCTGTTTCAGCGTCTCCCTGGCCTCGTCCATGGCCTGGCGCCGCGCCTGCACCACCGCCTTCAGGTACAGGGTGCGCGGATCGCGGGGGTAGAGCTTGATGGTCTCCTCGGCCGCCGCCTGCGCGGCCTCGAGCCGCCCCAGTTCGAGCAGGGCACTGACCCGCGCGATCTGGGCGGGCAGATAGGCCGGCAGGGCCTGCGCGGCGCGCTCGAAGTCACGCAGGGCCGAGGCGGTATCACCGAGGCCGCGGGCCAGGGTGCCCTTGAGAAACCAGGCGCGCGGATTCTCCGGGGCCAACTCCACGGCGCGACGGGCATAGAAGTCCGCCTCGTTCAGGTCGCCCTTCAAGAGCAGGACATGGATGCGCCCCAGCACGGCACTGACGTTGTTGGGGTTCTTCTCCCAGGCCTGGGTAAAGGAGCGTTGCGCATCGTAGAACTGCTCCAGTTGCAGGGAAGCCTGGCCGCGCAGGGCCAGCAACTCGGCGTCCTCTTCGACCAGGGTACCGAGCGGGAACAACTCGGCCAGCAGTTGCGCGGCCTTGCCCTGCAACAGGTAGGCACGGGCCAACGGGATCAGGGTCAAGGACTGGTGCGCCCCGAGCCCGTCGGCGATCAGAAGTTCCTTCTCGGCCTTGTCCCCCTGACCGAGTTGGGTGTAGATCTTGCCGAGCAGCAGGTGGGCAGACAGCAGAAAGGGGTCCTGCAGCAGGGCGTTCTTGAGGTGGAGATAGGCCGCGCGCGTCTGGCCCAGGTTGAATTCGACCAGCGCCTTCTCATACAGCGCGGAGGCACGCCCCTTGGACTCGCCCGCCGACTGAGCGGCCGCAACGCAGGCCCCACCGACCAGGGCCAGACACAATAGGATGGACGCCAAACGGGTGCGTGGATTCATGAAAAAATTCACCCTTGAGTCACGCCAGCGGGTCGGAAGCGGTCAGCGCATATATGGACAGGATTAACAGGATTTTTCAGGATTGACAGGATTAAGAGGGTCGCGGTGGCTGCCATAGGCACTTCCGGAAATCCTGTTAATCCTGCGAAATCCTGTTAATCCTGTCTATTTGTAGCCAACTGGCATTGCCTTCGAGGCCTGAGTGATGCGCTTGGCGAAGCCCCCGCTATTTCATCTGTTCCTGCAACAAGGCGAGGATGCGGCCGGCGGAACTTGCGCTGTCGCGAGCGCCGCTGGGGTCGACGACGCTGACCCGGGTCTCACGGTCGTTGCCCTCCACCTTGATCTGGTATTCCTTCAGCCGATCGATGTCCGCCTTGCGCCAAAAGGTCAGCCGCTCACCCCAACCGCGCGCCTTCGGGGTGGCACCGGCTTCCATGTCCTGATAACGGACGTAATAGACCCCGCGGCTCATGTCGCGATCCTTGACCGCAAATCCCGCCCGATCCAAGGCCGCGCCGGTGATGCGCCAACCGCGTTGGAAGTCCTCGGGGATCAGCAGTTGTGCGCCTGCGCCTTCGCCTACCAGACGGGCACTGCCGCCGCTCGCGGCCGGACCGGTACTTGGGGACTTCGGGGCCGTCGCTGCCAGGGCCGCCGCGGCCTTCTTCTCGGGGGCACCGAGGAACAGCATCAAGCGGCGCAGCATCTCGGCCTCCTTGCCCTGATCGCTCTTGCCGGGTTGCCAGACCGTGCGCTTGCTGTCGCCCAGCGTACCGGTTTCCAGCTTCTCCTCCATTCCGCGGTGCGTCAGGTGCACCTCCGTACTGCCCGCCCCCTTGGCGCCGGGCTCCATGCGAATGCTGTATTGATCGCGGGTCGAGGTGGCATAGAGGCCGTCGGCAACCTTGCGGAACATCCGCGTCAGAAAGCCCTGGGGCACCTCGGCCCGGTTCTCGATCCAGTCCGTCTTCATCACCCCAACGGCCGGATTCTGGTCCACCAGGAGGATTCCCTGCTCCCGCCAAAACGCCACCACGCGCGGCCACACCTGTTGCGGGGCGGCCTGGACCTCGAGCCAGCGGGAGTCGCCGCTGCGGCGTAACTCCACGTTCTCGACCGTAGGCAGGATGGCACCAGCACCGGACGGGCTTGCCTGCCGACGCTGCGCCCGCCCATCGGCATACTCCGAATAGGTGGCACCGCCCGCGATCGGCGGGACGTCCATGGCGTCATCGAAATTGGCACCCTTGAGATCCGGCGGCAGCTCCAGGTTCTGCTCCGCCTGACGGCTTTTTTGGTAGGCGAGGCCCTGGTCGGGCATCGCCTCCTTCAACATGCCGCACCCGCCGAGGCCCGCGACAACCAGCAATGACAGGATCGACAGGACGGCCGGGCCGCCCAGGACTCGCGAGGATCTCAAGGTCTTGGGCCTCTCAGAGGATTACCGATGCGCAACGCGCAGGCGCCGCCCCGGTTCACAGGACGCCGGCCTGTTCCAAGGCGGCACGCACACGCGTGTGGTGTTGCTCCGAGAGCCAGGTCAGCGGGAGCCGTATCCCGATCCCACAGAGCCCCAGCGCGACCGCCCCCCATTTTACCGGGATCGGATTGGACTGTACGAAAAGGTCCCGGTGCAATGCAGCGAGACGTTGATCCAGCGCGCGGGCACCGGCGCGATCACCCGCGAGCGCAGCCTGACACATCGCCTGCATAAGGCGTGGCGCCAGATTGGCCGTCACCGATATCACCCCATCGCCGCCCAGCAGCAGAAAGTCGCAGGTGGTGGCGTCATCGCCGCTGTAGAGGGCGAACCCCTCCCCACAGGCCGCGCGCAGGATCGCTACCCGCTTGAGGTCGCCGCTCGCCTCCTTGAGACCCACGATGTTCTCAATCTCCGACAGCCGTCCGGCGGTCTCCGGCAACATGTCGCAGGCGGTGCGGCCCGGGACGTTGTAGAGGATCTGGGGGATGTCGACGGCCTCGGCCACCGCCCGGTGGTGCAAGTAGAGCCCTTCCTGCGTCGGCTTGTTGTAGTAGGGGGTGACGAGCAGGGCGGCGTCGGCCCCGGCCTCTTTCGCGCAACGGGTCAGTGTGATCGCCTCCCGGGTCGAATTGGCCCCGGTACCGGCAATCACCGGGACGCGCCCGGCGGCCAACTCCACCGTGCGCGCGATGACCTGACAGTGCTCTGTCTCGTCGAGGGTGGCCGACTCCCCGGTCGTGCCGACCGACACGATGGCCTGGGTCCCCGCCGCTACATGGAAATCGACCAAGCGCTTCAGGCTCGCGTCATCGATCCCACCCTCCGCGTCCATGGGCGTAATCAGGGCTACGATACTGCCGCGCAACATGCTTGAAACTCCAGGTCAGTGGAAAAACAGCCCATAGTAGCCTGCCGCCCGGCATCTGAACAACCCGACCGACCAGCCGCGGCCACGAAACGCTCGGCAGGTTGACGGGAAAGCTGGGGGCGGGACGCGGGAAAATAGACAGGATTGACAGAATTTTTCAGGCTTTACAGGATAACAGAATGCCGGACCAGGTCCGTGAAATCCTGTTAATCCTGAAAAATCCTGTCAATCCTGTCCAATTATTATCAATCCGGGTAAGCGCTTGCGCGGCAGGCCGGCTAGCGGAAGGCGGCCTGACAGAGGCCGAGCAGGGCGGCCGGGAACAGCCCCAGCAGTAGGACCGCGAGCCCGTTGACCGTCATGGCCGCCCGCACACTGCCGCTCGTGACGATGGGCACGGCGGTCGTCGGCTGGTCGAAATAGATGAACTTGACCACCCGCAGATAGTAAAAGGCGCCGATGATCGAGAAGAACACGGCCACCAGTGCCAGCCACACCAGGTCCACCCGCACCACCGCCTCCAGCACCAACAGTTTGGCCATGAAGCCGACGGTCGGCGGTACCCCGGCCAGGGAGAACATCATGAGCGCCATCATGGCCGCATACCAGGGGTCCCGGTCGTTGAGCCCCTTCAGGTCCTCGAGCTGCTGCGCGTCGAATCCCTCCCGACTCAGGATGGTGAGGATACCGAAGGTCCCGGCCGCGGTCACGGCATAGATGATGATATAGAACATGGCGGAGGCATAGCCTTGGGACGACCCGGCCAGCAGCCCCAGAAAGACGAAGCCGACATGGGAGATGGTTGAATAGCCCAGCATGCGCTTGATATTGGTCTGGGCGATTGCAACCAGATTTCCGAGCCCGATGGACAACACCGCGAGGATCAGGAGCATCCCCTGCCAATCGGTGTGCAGCGCGCCCAACCCCTCGACCAGGAGTCGCACGAGCAGCGCGAACGCGGCCAGCTTCGGGGCCGATCCGATAAAGAGCGCGACCGGGGTCGGCGCCCCTTCGTAGAGGTCCGGCACCCACATATGGAAGGGCACGGCACCGAACTTGAAGCCGATCCCGATCACCAGGAAGGCGATGCCGAAGACCAGCACCTGGTCGGTGCCGCCCCCGGCGACAGCCGCCCGCGCAACCGCCCCGAGTTCAATGGAGCCGGTCGCCCCGTAGATCATAGAGACGCCGTACAAGAGCATCCCTGAGCCCAGTGCCCCCAGCACGAAGTACTTCATGGCCGCCTCGGGCCCGATTCGGGAGTCACGATCGAAGGCGACCAGGGCATAGAGCGAGAGGGCCTGGAGTTCCAGCCCCAGATAGAGGGTCAGGAAACTGTTGGCGGAGATCATCACCAACATGCCGAGCACCGCACAGAGTCCCAGCACGTAGAACTCGCCCACCAACAGGTTGCGATCCTTCAGCCAGGGACGGGCATAGATGAAGGCGAAGGCGGAGACGATGAGCACCGCGCCCTTGAGGAGATCGCTCATGGCATCGCGCACCACGTTCCCGTCCCAGGCCAGCGTCCGCTCACCCCCGCCGACCCACCCGGTCAGGCCGATCGCAACCACCAGCCCCAGGAGGGCCAGGACATGGTTGACGCCCTTGTCGGCATCCTTGAGGTAGAGGTCCACGACCAGCACCACCAGGGCCGTCACGAGGATCGCAACCTCCGGCAGGATGGGCATCAGATTGGCGGAGTCAAATGGCATGGGGGTCATCCGTAGCTACGGTCGACCGGCTCGCCGTTCCCTGCCGATGGGAATGAGGCATACCAGTCAGTTGGGACGTTGTCGTTGTCGTTGTCGTTGTCGTTGTCGTAATCGCGGTTCCCGTAGCACCCCGGATTCTCTCGAGCCCCAAAGTGCATCGCTTCTCCAATTACGATTACGACAACGACAACGACCGTGTTTAACTTGCTCTTGACTCGTTACCTAGGGCGCCAGGGACGCCACCGGCGCCGACCTGCTCAGTCGGCAGGAACCCGACTGCGCTAGCGGCAGCTTGCAGACGCTGACCTGGGCGACCAGGTGTTCGACGCTGGCGTGCATGACGTTCACCAGGGGCGCGGGCCACAGGCCGACCAACAGGACCACCGCCGCCAGGGTGCCGAGATTGAATACCTCCCCGCGGTTCAAGTCCTGGAGCGCGGCCACCCGCTCATTCTTGACCTCCCCGTAGACCACCCGCTTCACCATCCAGAGGGTGAAGGCGGCAGCCAGTATCAGCGTCGTGGCAGCCAGGAAAGCGAACCAGAAGTCGGCGCGGAAGGCCGCCAGGATGACCATGAACTCACCGACGAAGCCGGAGGTCCCCGGCAGGCCCGCATTGGCCATGGCGAAAAATACCAGCAAGCCGCCGAACCAGGGCATGGTGTTGATCACCCCGCCGTAGTCGGCGATCTGCCGGGAGTGCATCCGGTCATACAGGACCCCGACGCACAGGAACAGGGCCCCGGAGATGAATCCGTGAGAGATCATCTGGACCATCCCGCCCTCGATCCCCATCACCGCGCCGGCGCTGGTCCCGGAATGACGCAGGATCGCGAACACGATGAAGAACCCGAGTGTCACGAACCCCATGTGCGCGATCGAAGAATAGGCGATCAGCTTCTTCATGTCCTGCTGCACCAGCGCGACGAAGCCGATATAGACCACGGCGATCAGCGACAGGGCAATGATCAGCCAGTCCAGCGAAGCACTGGCGTCGGGGGTGATGGGCAGGGTGAAGCGCAGAAAGCCGTAACCGCCGATCTTGAGCATGATGGCGGCCAGGATCACCGACCCGCCGGTCGGCGCCTCGACATGGGCATCCGGCAGCCAGGTGTGCACTGGGAACATGGGCACCTTCACCGCGAAGGCGAGCAGGAAGGCAATGAAGATCAACACCTGGGGCGTCATGCCCAGTTCCAGCGCCTGAAAATCGAGGATACTGAAACTGCCCGCCTGAAAGTACAGGTAAATCAGGGCGACGAGCATGAACACCGAGCCGAAAAAGGTGAAGAGGAAGAACTTGATGGTCGCGTAAACGCGGTTCGGCCCGCCCCAGACCCCGATGATGATGAACATCGGGATCAGCATCGCCTCCCAGAAAACGTAGAACAGGACCGCATCGAGCGCCGAGAAGACGCCGACCATCACGCCCTCCATGATCAGAA
>Ga0247840_10006015_pt1 | contig 17790 bp, 15 predicted proteins | sample LaCruzMarch2015__FD_192404 | JGI IMG/M metagenome (GOLD analysis project Ga0247840, IMG submission 192404) | Freshwater microbial communities from meromictic Lake La Cruz, Castile-La Mancha, Spain - LaCruzMarch2015_17m | ecosystem: Environmental > Aquatic > Freshwater > Lake | place: Spain... | reverse complement strand
AGGTGGATACCCGGTTGCTTGGGGAGCAGCGCCCCGGCACCTGGCTCCTGGTCTTCCAGGGCGCGGCGCGGGAGGTCTTGAGCGAGGACCGCGCCCGCCTGGTGCTGGACGCCCTGGCGGCGCTGCGTGCCGCGGCGGCCGGTGAGTCATTCGACCATCTGTTTCCCGACCTGGTGGGGCGCGAGCCCCAGCTTCCCGAGTTCCTGCGCAAGCCCTGACGGGACGCCGCGGGACTTGCCGTGCGCCTCCGGTCTGCGACATCCGCGCCGAACCGCCCTTGGTCTTTCCTGAATCGCTGTCAATCTCTATGATCAAGATTAGTGATTAAGTTCGAGGTACAAGACCATGGCACAGACAGGCACTAAGGTGCTGACCGCGCATGTACCGCTGTTGTTGGCGGACAAAGTCGATCGGTTTGCGACCCAACTCGACCGCTCCCGCGGGTGGATCGTCAAGCAGGCCTTGGCGGCCTGGATCGACCAGGAGGAGGAGCGCGGCCGTTTGACCCGCGAGGCCTTGGCCGATGTGGATGCCGGGCGCGTCATCGATCACCAGGCGGTGCAGGCGTGGGCCGATAGCCTCGGCACGGCCGAGCCGCTGCCGGCACCTGGCTGATGAAGCTGAGTTCGAGCCGCGTGAGGTCCGCCGGATCATCGTCGGACACTACGAGATCCGCAACGAAATCCGCGAATCCAGCATCCTTATGTTAATACTGTGGCACACGCGCGAGGACCGATAGCAAGATGCTCAAGGCTGACGCCGCGCCCCGTCAGGGGGGGTGCGATCAGAACTGATGTGGTGACCGAGATCCCGGGCACGCTGTCGTTGTCGTAATCGAATAATCCGACAACGACAACGACAACGACAACGACAACGACGCCCGGTCCGTGAGAACGTCCGGTCGCTGTAGCGGTAGGGTACGCGGTGCGTACCCTACGACATGTGCGTTAACACATCACTCCACTGAGGTCAGCACATGCACCCGATCCAGATCCCCGCCGGCCTCGTCGGCCCCGGTACCCAGCCGACGGAGCAAGATGGGGCGGCCCTCGACTACCTGCCCATGCCCAGGGCGATGGCGACCTATGAACCGCCCCGCCTGCCGGAGGCCGCGGCGCTGTCCGGGCTGGGTCCGGCGCTGGCCCTGCTGGAGCGCCTCCAGGCCGCGCTGGCCGCGCAGCGGGTCGCGGACCCGCCGGTGGTGCTCGACCTGTCGTCGCTGGACCGCCCCAACCGGGACCTGCTGGAGCAGACATTGGGCGACGGCGAGGTCAGTGCCCTGCTCAGCGGCCCCCAGAGCGGGCGCATCCAGGAGACCCGGCTCGCCGGGGTCTGGTGGGTGCATGCGCTGGGCCCGCATGGCGCCCTGGAGCGCGATCATCTGGAGGTCGCGGACCTCCCCGGGCTGGTGCGGGCAGCCGCCTTCGCGGGGGCGGCGGACCAGGCGCCGCTGCCCGACCCGCTCCCGCCCGGCGTGATGAACGCCCCCGGGGTCCTGGTCGAGGTCAACGCCGCGGTCGCCGACTGCGGGCCGGGCGACCTGCCGCACATCGTCAACCTGACCCTGCTGCCGCAGACCCCGGAAGACCTGGCCTGTCTGGAGGCGACCCTGGGCACCGGGCCGGTCACCCTGCTCTCGCGCGGCTACGGGAACTGTCGGGTGGGCGCCACCCGGGTCCGCAACTGCTGGCGGGTGCGGCACTACAACTCGCAGGAGCAACTGATCCTGGATTCGATCGAGGTCACGCCGACCCCGGTGGCGGTGCTGGCGGCCCAGGAGGATATCGACGACAGTGCCGCGCGCCTGGCCGAGATCCTGGAGGCACTGCGCTAGTGGTCAACAGCGAGCCGGCGGCAGTCACCGGGCGCATCGAGCGCTTCTTCGAGCGAGTCCACCGGGAGCGGATGGCGGGGCTGCCCATCCTCAACCCCCGGTTGGCGGTCAAACTGGTGGGGCTGAGGGACTGGCAGGGACTGTGGATCGGGGTGCTGGTCACCCCCTGGACCATGAACCTCATCGCGTTGCCGGGGCCGCGGTGCGGGCACCCGCCAGGGGGCTTCGGCACCAAGCGAGACCTGGATTTGCCCGCCGGCCGCTATGAATTCATCGCCGCCGCGGACCCCGAGTTAGGCCCCCACGAGACCTGTTCACTGTTCTCCCCCATGGACGCCTTCGCCGACCAGGAGGCCGCCCTGGCCATGGCGCAGGCCATCCTGACCCTCCTCTTCGACGCCGCAGCCCAGCCCGCGGCAGCGGACCCGGCCCCGCGGCAGGGCTTGAGCCGCCGCGGACTCTTGCGCACCGTTCTGGGCGGGGGCGCCCGATGACCCCAGCCCCTTACTGCTATCGCTTTCATCTGAATCCTCTCACGGAGACACGGAGACACGGAGCAAGAACACCATCCTTCTTTGTGCCTCCGTGTCTCCGTGAGAGAAATTCTTTTTTCGAGATGTGGGTAAAGGAAAGGCTCACCAATAAGTTAAATATTTCCATGTAAGGGTTGCCTTTCGAGTCATCTTCATTGTCATCTTCGTTGTCGTTGTCGTTGTCGTTGTCGTAATCGAGGTTATCGCAGCGCCCCGGATGCTCTCGCAGCGCAAAGTGTATCGCTTCTCCGATTACGACAACGATTACGACAACGACAACGATTGTGTCTAACTTGATCTGTCAGAAAGATATGTCTATGACCACCCCGCGTCCGAGCATCCTGGTGGTGGATGACGAGGTCCTGTCGCTGGACACCCTCGCCCGCATCCTGGACGAGGAGTTCGATGTCCACACCGCCCCCAGCGCGGCGCAGGCACTGCGCTGCCTGGAGCACGACTACATCCAGGCCGTCATCTCCGACCAGCGGATGCCCGAGATGAGCGGGGTGGAATTCCTCGCCCGGGTGCGCGAGCGCTGGCCGGACGTGGTGCGCCTGATCGTCTCCGGCTACACGGACGCGGACGACCTGATCGACGGCATCAACCGCGCCGGCATCTACCAGTTCATCGCCAAGCCCTGGCACCCGGACCAACTCCTGCTGAGCGTGCGCAACGCCTGCCGCCTGCACCAGCTCCAGCGGGAGAACGAGGTCCTGGCGCTGGAGATGCGGGTCACGACGCCGACCCTGGAGCAACGCATGGAGCGCCGCCGCGCCCAGCTCAAGCGCAACTTCCGGCTCGACACCATCAGCCGCACCCCGGCGAGCCCGCTCAACCAGGTCTGCGACCAACTCGCCCAGGTCGCCCCCTACGACGTGCCGGTGCTGCTCACCGGCGAGTCGGGCACCGGCAAGGAACTCTTCGCCCGCGCCCTGCACTACAACAGCCCGCGGGCGGACAAGCCCTTCGTGGCCGAGAATTGCGCGGCCCTGGCGGACGACATCCTGGAGAGCGAACTCTTCGGCCACGAGCGCGGCGCCTTCACCGGCGCCGTCAACGCCCGCATCGGGCTCTTCGAGCAGGCCGACGGCGGGACCATCTTCTTAGACGAGATCGGCGAGGTTTCGGCGGCCTTCCAGGTCAAGCTCCTGCGCGTCCTCCAGGAGGGCGAGGTACGACCGGTGGGCAGCAACCGGCGCCGCCGTGTCGATGTGCGGGTGGTCGCCGCCACCAATCGGGACCTCTACCGGGAGCGCCGCGCCGGCCGCTTTCGGGAGGACCTCTACTACCGCCTGGCCGGACTCTGCCTGCACCTGCCGCCGCTGCGCGACCGGCGGGTCGATATCCCGCTCATCGCCCGCGCCATCCTGGGGGAACTGGTCGAGACCCTGGGCAAGGGATGCCGCGGCATCACCGACGAGGCCATGGCCGGTCTCCAGGCCTACGACTGGCCGGGCAACGTCCGGGAACTGCGCAACGAGGTCCAGCGCATGCTCATCATGGCCTCGGGGGACCTGCTCGGGGTCGAATTGCTGGACCCGCGGCTCCTGCGCGGTGCCGTGCGGTGCGACCAGGACCGCACGGGCCCTGAGGCACCGGCCGCGACGCCGGCACCGCTGCCCGTCCCCGGCGGGCTCAAGGAGCAGGTGGAGGCCCTGGAAGAGCGGCTGCTGCGCGCGGCCCTGGACCGCCACGGCTGGAACAAGAGCCACGCGGCCGAGTCCCTGGGGCTGTCACGCGTCGGCCTGCGCAACAAGCTGGAGCGCTATGGGCTGGTGCCCAAGGCCGATGACTGATCCTGGTCATCAATCCCAGTACCCAGACGTTGACGGTCAATCCGGCCAGCCCCTATCTGCCGGTCGCCGTCACCAAGTAGCGTGCTCGCGGACTGATTGCCGACCCTCAGCATGACCGCAACCCAGCGCGACGACCCCGCGCCGAGCCCAGCGGCCGCCGCGCCGGGCAAAGCCCTGTGGATCGAGGTGATCCGCAGGATGGACGAAACCTATGCGGAACTGGGGCCGACTGGTGGCGGGGATTGCCCATGGACTGAACAACCCGATCAGCTTCGTCTACTGCAACATCCACGCCCTGGCCAGCTACCGGGAGCGCCTGGGCCGCTTCCTCAGCGCCGTCCAGGCGGGCCGGGTTGTCGGAGGATCTGCGCCGACTCATGGGCTATCCGGGTCATGCTGCCTGCGCACCGCATAGATTCACGCGGATCTGAATCTCCTCCCAGGGCACCCACAGGAGCCCCGCGGCAGTCTTCTCCACCAGTCCCAGGTCCGACAGCTTGAGCGTGTCGGCCTTTACCTCGGTCTCGCCGCGCCCCACATGTCCGGCCAGGGCTGCGACGGACGCGGGTCCCAGCACCTTGAGGGCCTCCAGCAGCGCCAGGCGCGCCGGGGTGAGTTCGCCAAAGAGCTGGGCCGCGCTGGAGTAGCCCAGGTGGTAATCCGCCTCCGGCACCGGCTGACCGGCGTCCACCAGGGCCGCAACCTCCAAGGCGCGCTCCCAATACTCCCCGCGGCGTGGGATCTCGACAATTGCCTTAGTCATAAGCCTCTCCCGCCATGCGCCGCACGTCGGCGCGAAAATCCGCGAGCAGCCGCGACAAGCAGCCGTTCCCACTCATCCGGCGGCAGGCCGGATTCGGCGCCGAAGTCGTCCGGGGCCGGGGTGCCGCCGTCGGCCGTCAGATCCAGCCAGGTCTCGACGGCCAGGTCGAGATAGAAGGGGTGGGCGCCGCTGGTCTGGGTGGCCGCCGCGCCCTCGTCGGCCATGGCCCCCAGGATGATGGCGCGGCGCACGGCCGGGTCGGGGATCGGGATGGCCGCCAGGAGGCGCTGGGCGTCGGGCTCGGCCAGGCCGCCGAGCAGGTGCTGGTCCGCGAGCAGGCCACCCCAGTCGCGCGGGAAGCGCCGGTCCCAACCCAGGCGCTCGCGGCCGAAGAAGACGAAGAGCACGCCGGGGGCGGCGGCGACCAGTTCGCGCACCCAGGCGTCGGTCTCCAGGGCCGCGGTGCCGGTCTTGTCCGGGCGGTCGCTCCAGAGCGCCTCGCCCTGGTCCAGCCAGCCCGGTGCATTGTCGGCGATGCTGCCGAGCAGGCCCTCCTGGTCGGTCAGCAGGTCATTGAAGGCGCGATTCAGGTCCTCGGTCGGGTAGGCCCGCCCCCAGTGTTGGTGAAGATGCGGTTGGCGACCGGGCGGGCGCAGCGGGAGCGGGGCATGGCGGCGTCCCTCCGACACTGGGGGTGGCGGAGATTATCCCGAGCGCATGGCGCAGCGCCGCAGTTCAGATGTCTGCACTCCCGCCCTTGCGGTAGGCGTCCGCCTCCTCGGCCGTGAGGACACGCGCCTCCTCCTCGAGCATCACCGGGATGTCGTCACGGATCGGGTAGGCCAGGCGGCCGGAGACCGAGATCAGTTCGCCATGCGCCTTGTCGTAGATCAGCGGTCCCTTGGTGACGGGACACACGAGGATTTCCAGCAGATTCTTGTCCAGCATCCTGATTCTCCGGTTTCTTGGGCGTTGCCATCGGGGTTGGGTGGGACTGGCCGGCGGGTCTGCCGCGGTACCGGTCCGGTGGACCGGGATGATGGCCTCAGAGCCATGCCGCGGTAAAGCGCCGCGTCGCCGTGCAAGGGACAATCGACGACGCCTGCCGGGATCACGGGCGCAGCACCCGCCCGGTGCGCCCGTCGCGGATGCTGGAGGGGCGGTCCGCCCCGGCGCAGGCGCCGACGAGGATCAGGTCCGGACCGCCCGGCAGGTCGCGGCGGACCCTGAAGGCGGAGCGCGCCGGCGGGCGCTCCGCCACATTGGCGCTGGTGGAGACGATGGCCCCGCCATAGGCGCGGCACAGGCCCGCGGCCAGGGGGTGATTGGTGACCCGCACCGCCAGGGTGTCGAAGCGGCCGCTGAGCCAGTGCGGCGTCTCGGGCCGCACCGGCAGCAGCCAGGTGTGGGGGCCCGGCCAGGAGGCCAGGATCCCCGCCATGTGCTGCGGCGGCAGCCAGGCGACGAAGGGGGCCAACTGCTCCGGCCGGGCGGCGATCAGGATCAGACCCTTGGCCGGGTCGCGCCGCTTGAGCGCCAGCAGGCGCATGACCGCCGCCCGGTTCCAGGGGTCGCAACCCAGCCCATAGACCGCCTCCGTGGGATAGGCGATCAGACCGCCGCCCGCGATGACCCGGGCGGCGAGGCGCAGCCGGTGATTGAGAAAGGGTGCGGTCATGGTCCTGGGCGGCCCTCGGTGCCGGGGTTGATGGGAGGTGGCGGACAACGGGACAGCTCGGAGCCTATTCTACGGGCTGGGCGTCGTGGTCGTCGTCGTAGTCGTGGTCGGATTATTCGATTACGACAACGACAACGTACCCGGGATCCCGGTCACCACATCAGTTCCGATCGCACCCGGGTCAGGGTTGAGCCGACTATTAGTGCTGATTAATATGAAGCGACCGCCAACCAGTCCATTCCCAGGGCCATCCATGTCCAGCGAGCGCATTGCCCCGGCCTTTGCCGGCCGCGTCACCCTGTCGTGACCGCCGAGCGGTGGCTCTTGCTCGGAGTCATCCTGGGCGTCGGCCTCGCCATGGCCGTCGCGCTGGCCTCGTTCCTGGCGATCTTGCGACTCCAGGAGGACGGCGCCCGGGTGGCCCAGACGCAGGAGGTCATCGGGGCGCTGGAGGGCGTGCTGACCACGGCCGCCGAGGCCGAAGCGGCGGCCCTGAACTACGTCACCCTCGGCGACGCCGGCTTTCTGCGTCTCTACGACGACGCCGCCCGGGACCTGAATGCGAACCTTGGCCGCGTCGGGCGTCTGGTCACGAGCCCTGAGCAGGTGCGGCGCTTACCCGCGCTGGCAGTCCTGAGCGAACAGCGCATGGCCCATCTCGCGGTCCTGCTCGAGGTGCGGCGGCGCGAGGGATTCGGGGCCGCACAGGAAGGGATCGCCCAACGCGATCAAGAGCGGTTGCATCAGGCCATCCGGGTCCTCGTCACCGACCTGAAAGCCGCGGAGCGGGGGCTGCTGAAAAAGCGACTGAGCAACTCCGAGCGCAGTGCGTCGGCCGCCCTGACGACCGTCGGTTTGGGCAGCCTGCTCTCGATCGGACTCACCGGCCTGGGCCTGTATTGGATTCGGCGGGGGCTGGCCGACAGCCGCCGGGCCCAGGCGGCATTGGAGACCACCAACACGGCGCTGGATCGGCGCTTCGCCGAGCGCACGGCCGAGTGGCACGCCAGCCGCGAACTCTTGGGGCAGATCATCGACAGCGCGCCCTCCGCTATCTTTGCCATGGATCGGTCACACCGCTACACCTCGACCAATGCGGCGCACCTGCAGATCTGCCGTAAGCCCGCCGACCTGGTGCTCGGCCGGACCGAACGCGAGGTCTTCGCGCGGGCCACGGCCGACCGGCTCTGGGCCGACAATGAGGAGCTGATGGAGCAGGGCCTCACCCGGCAATTCGAACAGGAATTGCTGCGCGAGGACGGCAGCACTATTACCGTGATGTCCACGAAATTCCCATTGCGCAATGCGCAGGGGGAGGTCGCCGGACTGGGCGGTGTGACCACCGATATCACGGCACGGCGCGAGGCGGAGGAGGCGATCCGCACGCTCAATGCGGAACTGGAGCAGCGGGTCACGCGGCGTACCGCCGAGGCGGTGGCCGCCAACGCGGCCAAGAGCCGGTTCCTGGCCCATATGAGCCACGAGATCCGCACGCCCATGAATGCCATGCTCGGCCTGACGCAGGTGCTGGAAGCGGACACGCTGGCGCCCGCGCAGCGGCAGATCGTGCAGCGGATCCGTTCCGCCGGGCGTTCGCTGCTCGGCATCATCAACGATATCCTCGACTTCTCCAAGATCGAGGCGGGCCAGATCCGGGTGGAGACCTGGCCCTTCGAACCGGCGCCCCTCTTCGCGCAAGTCGAGAGCCTCATGGGCGAGATGGCCCGCGCCAAGGGGCTTGGGTTCCGGATCGAGACCCCGCCGGACCTGGCACCCCGCGTCCTGGGGGACCCCTTGCGACTCGAACAGGTCCTCGTCAATCTGGTCGGCAACGCGGTGAAATTCACCGAGCGGGGCGAGGTCCAGGTCCGGGTGCGCCAACAGGAGACCCCGGCCGCCGCGGTGCGTCTGCACTTCGAGGTCACCGACACCGGGATCGGGATCGCGCCCGCGGACCTGGGCACCCTGGGGCGGCCCTTCTTCCAGACCGACGCCACCATCACGCGGCGCTTCGGCGGCACCGGGCTGGGCCTGACCATCAGTAAGCACCTGGTGGAGTTGATGGGCGGGACCTTCGGCTGCGAGAGCACGCTCGGGGTCGGCAGCCGCTTCTGGTTCGAGCTGTCCTGCGCGCGGGCCGCCGGGGAGGAGTCCCGCACGCTCCCGGCGACGCCGGCCGCGGACCCGACCGGGCCGCGCCTGCACGGGTTGCACTACCTGGTGGTGGACGACAGCGACATGAACCGGGATCTGCTCGAACGGGCGCTCGGGCGGGAGGGCGCCCGCGTCACCCTGGCCGCCGACGGTCGCCAGGCCTTGGAGCAGTTGCGCGCGCAACCCAACGGCTTCGCCGCCGTCCTCATGGACATTCAAATGCCGGTGATGGATGGACTGGCCGCGACCCGCGCGATCCGCGCCGAGCTCGCCTTGCCCGACCTGCCGGTGATCGCCGTCTCGGCTGCCGTGCTGGCCGAACAGCAGCAGGCGGCGCGCGCCGCCGGGGTCGATGAGGTCCTGACCAAGCCGATCGACCTGGAGGAATTGGTCGCGGTCCTGCGGCGCTGGGGCGAGCCCCTGCCCATGGCCGCGGTCCCGGCACCGGCCCCCGCGCCACCAGGAGACCCAGACGCCGCGGCCCCGGCGGAGTTTCCCGAGATCCCCGGCCTCGACACCCGCGGGGCGGCCGTCTTGCTCGGCCACGACCGGACCTTCTTTCTCAGTTTGGTGCGCCGGTTTGCCGCCCGCTTCGGCGTGGAGACGCGCCAGATCCGCGACGACCTGGCGCATGGTCAGGGGTCCGCGGCCGCCCGCCGGCTGCATGCGCTGCGGGGAATCGCGGGCAACATCGGCGCCCGCGACCTGGCGGCGACCGCCTTGGCGCTGGAACTGGGCATCGGCGCGGGGGGCCCCGAGGTCGCGGGCCTGCTCGCGCAGTTCGAGGCGCAACTCGACGCCCTGCTGGCCGCCCTGAATCCCTGGCTGGAAACCCCGCCCCCAGGGGCCGCGAACCCGGACGACGCCGCACCGCTCGACCCGGCGGCGCTCGCGGCCCTGTGCGCCGCCCTGCGGCGCCGTGACCTGGCGGCCCGGGACCTGTTCAGCCAACTGCGCCCGGTCCTGACCAGGCACCATGGAGAGGCGGCGACCCAGGCCCTGGCGGAGCTGATCCAGACCCTGCGCTTCGATGCCGCACTGGCCCGACTGGAAGCGGATCCGCAGCAGTAAGCTGCTTGATTTTGAAGCGGGGGCGAGGGGATCTCCGCGCGCCCTCGCGGCCAGGCCGCCGCCATAAGGTAAATTATTGTAAATAAGGGACTTAATCGCAGGACAACAGGCTCGCGCGAAGCGGGGCCCCGGACTATTGCACGTATAATTGCGCAAGAACCTGTTGATTCTGCTTACTCCCCCAGCCGGTGGCGCGTCTTTCGATGCCTGGCGTGCGAGCCGCGGCTCGTCGGTCTGAGGCGAGGCCTCGCCGATACGGGAAGGCAGACCAAGGGTGCGATCAGAACTGATGTGTTAACGCACATGTCGTAGGGTACGCATCGCGTACCCGCCAAGCTGCCACGACCGCCGGAGCCGGCTACGCGATGCGTACCCTACAGCGACAGCTACCGGACGTTCTCACAGACCAGGCGTCGTTGTCGTTGTCGTAATCGTGGTCGGATTATTCGATTACGACAACGATTACGACAACGATTACGACAACGACAACGACAACGACAACGACAACGACAACGACAACGACAACGACAACGACAACGACAACGTGCCCGGGATCTCGGTCACCGCATCAGTTCTGATCGCACCCGCAGACCAATGAGGCCTTGAACATGTCTGAGAACGACCCGGCACGCATCCTGATCATCGACGATGAGCCCATGGGCATCGAGATCATCGCCCGGGCGCTCGCCCCGGACTATGCCTGCGAGTTCGCCCTGTCCGGGCCCGAGGCCCTGGCGCGACTGGGAACGGGGGAACTGCCGGCCCTGATCCTGCTCGACGTCATGATGCCGGGCATGGACGGCTTTCAACTTTGCCGGTGGCTCAAGGCCGAGCCCGACACCCGGGAGATTCCCGTGATCTTCATCACGGCGGCCCAGAACAGCGAGAGCGAGACCAGCGCCCTGCTGGCCGGCGCGGCGGACTTCATCAACAAGCCGGTCAATCCCCAGGTGCTGCGGCTGCGCGTGGGGATGCAGATCCTCCTGCGCGAGCGCGAACAGACCTTACGCCGGCTGAATGCTGAGCTGGAGCAACGCGTAAACGAACGCACCCGGGCGCTGCGCGAGAGCCTGGCCCAGGTCGAGGCCGCCAATCGGGCCAAGGATCGGTTGCTGGCCAACATGAGTGCCGAACTGCGGACCCCACTCAACGGTATCGTCGGCCTGCTCGGGCTCCTGCACCAGGAGGAAGCCGATGCGGATAAGCAGGGGCGGCTCGCCGGCGTACTGGGGATCGCCGCGGCCCTGTCCCGGCTGTTCGGTGACATTCTGGAGCTCTCCGCCTTCGAGACCAACCAGGTGCTGCTCAATCCGCACGAATTCGCGCCGGACGACCTCCATCGACGCCTCTGCGCGGCCATGGGTCCGCCGGCCGCGGCCAAGGGCCTCGACCTGCGGCTCGATCTGACGGGCCTGCCGCCCTGTCTCTGGGGCGACCTGGAACGCCTGTCGCAACTGCTGATCCAGTTGCTGGGCAATGCGGTGAAGTTCACCGCGGCCGGTTCCGTCACCCTGCAGGTCCGGGTCGCGGGCGAGGCCGGCGACCGACTCCGCCTCGCCTTCGAGGTCGCGGACACCGGTTGCGGCATCCCGAGCGAGGCCCGGGCGCGGGTCTTCCTGCCCTTCGAGCAGGGAGATCAGGCCGATCTTGCGGGCGCCGGCGGCGCCGGGCTCGGCCTGACCATCGCCCGGCACCTGGCGGGCCTGATGAACGGCGGACTGCGGCTGGCCGCGAGCGCTGCGACGGGCAGTACCTTTATCGCCGAGGTCTGGCTGGACCGCCTGGCCGAGTCGGCGGCGGACCTGAAACCGCGCCAGCACTGAATGCCCACCCCGGACCCGGCCACCTCGCACCCATGAAACGCATCACCGCGATTGCCCTGGCCTATGCACTCTTGGGGGCCGCCGGCCTCACCCTGGCGATCCCGCCGGGTTACGCCAGCCCGGTGTTCCCGGCCGCCGGCCTGGCGCTCGCCTGCGCGCTCTGGTTCGGGCGCGCGGCGCTGCCCGGCGTCTGGCTCGGCTCCGCGCTGCTCAATCTCGCGCAGGCCTGGCTGGGCGGCACGCTCAACCCGACCACGGTCGGCGTGGCGCTGGCGATTGCCGGCGGCGCGACCCTGCAGGCCGAGGGCGGGCGCCGGCTGGTGACCCGGTGGCAGGGCAGCGCCTGGCGCGCCTTGGAGCGCGACCAGGACGCCTTCGCCTTTCTCCTGCTGGGGGGCGTGCTGGCCGCGGTGCTCTCGGCGTCCATCGGTGTCACCGCGCTCGCCGCGGCCGGGGTGGTCGAGCGCGCCGAGGTGCCCTTCACCTGGTGGAACTGGTATGTGGGCGACTGCCTGGGCGTGCTGGTGTTTGCGCCGCTGGCGCTGTCCCTGCTCAACCGACAGGACCCCCTGTGGCGGGAACGCCGCCGCCGCCTCCTGATCCCCATGCTGCTGACCCTGGGCCTGACGTGGGTCGCCTTCTACGGCGCCGCGCGCTGGGAAAGGCTGTCGCAGGACGGCCAGTTGCAGGGCGATGGCGAGACCATCGCCAGGCGCATCAACGACCGCCTGATCACGCATCGGGAGGTGCTCTCCTCGCTGCGCCATTTCATCGAGGCGACGCCCGACTTCAGCTTCGCCCAGTTCGAGCAGTTCACGCGCCTTACCCTGCACGACAACCCCGACATCTTCGCACTCAGCTTCAATGACCTGGTCACGGATGCCGAGCGCCCGGCCTTTGAACGTCGGATCAGCGCCGGGTCGGCCTTCGGCCCCTACCGGATCACCGAGCGCGACCGCGAGCGGCGCCTGATTCCGGCCGCCGCCCGGCCCGAATACGTGGCGGTACGCTATATCGTGCCCCTGGCCGACAACCGGCCGGCCCTGGGCTATGACATCTATTCCGAACCGGTGCGCCGGGCGGCCATCGAGCGGGCGCGCACCAGCCGTGCCATGGCCGTCACCGCGCCCATCCGTTTGGTCCAGGAGCAACAGCCGCGGGTGGGGGTACTGGAACTGCTGCCCGTCACTGAGACGCCCGCGCCGGGCGGCCCGCACGAGGGTCGCCTGAGCGGTTTTGCCGTCGGCGTGGTCAAGGTGGACGAACTGGTCGAGATCGCGACCCGGGGCCTGGTGCCGGCCGGGCTGGGGCTGCGCTTGACCGATCCCGCGGCGCCCGTGGCCCAAGGCCTGCTCTACCGGTCGCAGCCCGGGGACGCCGGGCCGCGACCGCAAGCGGCGCTCCACTGGGGCACCGTGCTGCGCCTGGGGGATCGCGACTGGGACCTGTCGGTCATCCCCACCGCCGACTACTGGCAGCAACACCGGCCCTGGCTGGCCTGGGCCGTGGGCGTGGCGGGGCTGATGTTCGCCACCCTCCTGCAGGTATTGATGCTCGGCATGACCGGGCGCACCGCCGTGATCCAACGCTATCGGGACCGCCTGGAGGAACTGGTCGAGGAGCGCACCGGACAACTGGCCGAACGCACCCGTCAGGCCGACGCGGCCAATCGGGCGAAAAGCGAATTCCTTTCCAACATGAGCCACGAGATCCGCACCCCGATGAATGCCATGCTCGGTCTGGCGCAGGTGCTGGAGCGCGACACGCTGTCAACCGACCAGCGGCAGATGGTGCAGCGCATCCGCGCGGCCGGGCGGACACTGCTCGGCATCATCAACGACATCCTCGACCTCTCCAAAATCGAGGCGGGACAGATCCAGGTGGAGACGCGCCCCTTCGAGCTGCTGCCCATCCTGGCGCAGGTCGAGAGCCTCATGGGCCAGATGGCCCGCACCAAGGGGCTCGGTTTGCGGATCGACGCGCCGCCGGGGCTCGCCAACTGGCTGCGGGGCGACCCGTTGCGCCTGGAGCAGGTCCTCGTCAATCTGGTCGGCAACGCGGTGAAATTCACCGAGCGGGGCCTGGTGCAGGTGCGCGTCCGGCAGGCCGATGCGGACGCCGACCGGGTGCGGCTGCGCTTCGAGGTGGCCGATACCGGCATCGGCATCGCACCCGAACACCTGGTCACCTTAGGCCAGCCCTTCACCCAGGCCGACGGCACCATCAGCCGCCGGTTCGGCGGCACCGGGCTGGGACTTGCGATCTGCAAGCACTTAGTCGAGCTGATGGGCGGCACCTTCGGCTGCGACAGCGCCCTGGGGGTCGGCAGTACCTTCTGGTTCGAGTTGCCCTACGCGCGGGCCACCGTGGACGACGCCCTCCCGGTCCCGGTCCCGGCGCCCGCGCCGGGGCTCGGGCCGCGGCTGCGTGGGCGGCACTACCTGGTCGTGGATGACAGTCACATGAATCGGGACCTGGTCGAGCGCGCGCTCACCCGCGAAGGCGCCCGCGCGACCCTGGCCGCCGATGGCCGGCTGGCGCTGGAACTCCTGCGGGCGCAGCCGCAGGGCTTCACCGCTGTCCTGATGGACATCCAGATGCCGGTGATGGATGGACTCGCCGCCACCCGCGCGATCCGCGGCGAATTGAAGCTGGTCGCGCTGCCGGTGATCGCCTTCACCGCCGGGGTGCTGCTGGAGCAGCGCCAAGCCGCGCGCGACGCCGGGGTCAACGACATCCTGAGCAAGCCGGTGGACCTCAATGAACTGGTAGCGGTGCTCCAACGCTGGAGCACGCCCGCCGCGGCCGCGGCCCCGGCACCCCCACCGGCGCCGGCATGGGAGTCACCAGGGGAGCACGACCTGGGGCCCCCGGCGGACTTTCCCGCCATCCCCGGCCTCGACACCCGCCGCGCGGCGCTCCAACTCGACCACGACTGGGACTTCTTCCTGGCCATGCTGCGCGACTTTGCCGCCGAGCAAGGCGATGCGGCGCAACGGATTCGGCTCGACCTGGAGCGCGGCCGCTGGCCCGAGGCGGCGCGCGCCCTGCATACGCTGCGCGGCACCGCGGGAAATCTCGGCGCCCACGACCTGGTGCAGAGCGCGGCGGTCCTGGAGGCGGCGATCACCGCCCGGCAACCGGATCTGACCCCCTTGCTCGATGCCTTCGGCACGCAGTTCGCCGCGGTGCTGGCGGGCCTAGCCCCCTGGCTGGAGGAACCGGGCGCCGGCGTGCCGGACGCGGCCGGGGAGGTCCCGCTCGACGCGGCGCGGCTCGCCGCCCTGCGCGATGCCCTCGCCCACGATGACCTGGCGGCCCTGGACCTCTTGCGCACCTTGCAACCGGCCCTGGCCAAGGCCCAGGGTCAACCGGCGGTGCAGTCCCTGGCCGCGGCCATGCACCGCCTTGACTTCGCCACGGCACTGGCACTGCTCGAAGCGCATTGGCCCGAGTCCGCGGACCCCGGACCCCCGGGGTCGGCATGACCCATCGGCGAGTGCCGCCGGCAGGCCGTCCCGCACCCCGCGGCACGCGGCGCAATCGCACGTCAGACTGGAGGAACAGAGTCCTTGAACACCCCGAACGACACCAAGGCACGGATCCTGATCATCGACGACAGCCCGGCCAACATCCACATCATGGCCCGCGCGCTCGCCCCCGAGTTCATCTGCGAATTCGCCCTCTCCGGACCCAAGGCACTGGCCCGCCTGCACGGCGATGACCTGCCGAACCTGATCCTGCTCGACCTCATGATGCCGACCATGGACGGCTACGAAGTGCTGCAGCACCTCAAAGAGGACCTGCGCACCCACCAGATTCCAGTGGTCGTCATCACGGCCACCAACGACCCGGAAAGCGAAACCCTCGCCCTGCTGGCCGGGGCCGCGGACTTCATTCAGAAACCCGCCAATCCCCATGTGCTGCGCCTGCGCGTCGGGCTGCACATTCTGCTGCGGGAGCGGGAAGAGGCGCTGCGCCGGATCAACGAGGAGGTCAGGCAGCTCGCCTTTTACGACCAACTGACCGGTCTGCCCAACCGGCGCCTGCTGCTGGACCGCCTCGAACAGCCCAGCCGCCGCCAGGATTTCGGCGCCCTGATGTTCATCGACCTGGACGACTTCAAGGCTGTCAACGATACCCTGGGCCACGCCGCGGGCGACCTGCTGCTCCAGGAGGTCGCCCGGCGTCTGACCGGCTGCGTGCGCCGCAGCGACAGCGTCGCCCGTCTCGGGGGCGACGAGTTCGTCGTCATCCTGGAGAATCTGAGCCGGCCCCTGGAGGTCGGGGCGGCCCAGGCCGGGCTGGTCGGCGGCGAGATCCTGGCCGCACTCCACCAGCCCTATCGCCTGGCCGACGCCGACCACGCGTGCTCCGCGAGCATCGGGGTCGTCATGTTCGACCAGGATCAGGCATCCGTGCAGCAGTTGCTGGAGTGCGCCGATATCGCGATGTATCGCGCCAAGGCGGCCGGCCGCAATACCCTGCGTTTCTTCGATCCGGCCCTGGAGGCGCGCTTCGCCGCCGTTGCGATCAGGACCTGATCGCGCAAAAGGCCCTGACCGCGGCCGGGACCCTCCCGCCGGTGCTGCCGGTGGTCCTTTACAACGGCGAGTCGCGCTGGACGGCGCCGACGGAACTGTCCGCGCTGATCGACCCGGCGCCGGGCGGGCTGGCACGCTATCGCCCCCACTGGTCCTACCTGCTGCTCGACGAAGGGGCGATCGTGGGCGGGGAGACCTACCCGGCCGAGGTCCAAAACCTGGTCGCGGCCCTGTTCCAGTTGGAGAAGGCGCGCGACGAGCCGACCTGGCTCGCGGTTTACGCCCGGCTGGTGGCACTTCTCGACAGCGGCGCCTTGGACAGCCTCAAGCGCGCCTTCGGCCGCTGGATCTACCGCAGCTTCATCCGCAAGAAGCGCCCGGGCATCCGTTTACCGGACATCAATGATTTTCAAAAGGTGCATGTCATGTTGCAACAACGGGTCGAACAGTGGAACGCGGAGATCCTCGAGCGGGGACGCAAGGAGGGGCACAGGGAGGGGCACAACGAGGGGCACAAGGAGGGCTTGGCGCAGGCGCGCCGTGAAATGGCCGCGGCACTCCTTGAGCGAACCGCCCTGGACGACGCGGCCATTGCCGATCTGACCGGGCTCTCCCACGAGGCGATCCGGGCCCTGCGCACGACACCGACCGAACATTAGGGGTCGAAGGCCTGAAAGGCCGCCTCCAATGCCCACTGCCGACCGGCCTTCGCGCTCCCGGCGAGCCAGTTGCGGCAGGTCTGCGAGGGTGTAACGCTCCCGGGTTCATCGTGCGCGCAGGCGGCGACGGGCGCGGCGCTCGCCGGGTCGCGCCACAGGCTCGCGCCCGAAAGGAAGCTGTAGGTCAGGCCGTTGCGCGAGAGTTGCTTGAGCTGCGCATAGGAGAGACCGTAGTCCCTGACGGCGCGCAGATACTCGTTGGTCAGGTCGATCCGCGACACCCCGGCATCGTCGGATGCCAAGACCACCGGGACCCCGGCGGCCAGGTAATCGGGGAAGGGATGATCCTGGCCTTTCACCCCCAGGATGAGGTCGTTGCTGGTCAGACAGACCTCCACGGCCGTGTCCCGGTCCGCCATGATCCGGAGCGTCTGAAACGCCGAATCTTCATAGCCGATAGCGACCCCGTGGCCGATCCGCTCGGCCCCGGCGACCGTCACTGCCTCGCGGATGTGGGTGCGCAGACGCTCCGGCGGCACCAGCCCCAGGGTCAATTCACCGGCGTGCAGGGCCTGACTGGCCTCGGCCACCAGCGCCGGCAGTCCCGCGGCGCGCAACTGGTCCTCCATGCGGGCGAACTCGGCGGTGAGGTCCTGGCCGGGGCGCCCGTCCGCCGGTTCCGGCCACGCGAGTGTTCCGGCCAGGTTGGCGATACAGGTATCCTGTGCGTCCCGGCACTCGCGCTGTATACCCGAGATCAGTTCGAGGTGCTGAACATTCTCCGCCGCGGCCCGGTTCCTGATCTCTGTCAACATGGCGGTGCCGTGGCGCGGGTCGTCGCCCACGAGACCGAAGACATCGAAGGTGCCGAAGAACTGATCGTGGCCCGACCGCCCCGACTGGCTGAGATCCTTGGTGGACATACGATCCACCAT
>Ga0247840_10006011_pt1 | contig 17797 bp, 11 predicted proteins | sample LaCruzMarch2015__FD_192404 | JGI IMG/M metagenome (GOLD analysis project Ga0247840, IMG submission 192404) | Freshwater microbial communities from meromictic Lake La Cruz, Castile-La Mancha, Spain - LaCruzMarch2015_17m | ecosystem: Environmental > Aquatic > Freshwater > Lake | place: Spain... | reverse complement strand
TAAGGAAGAATTTGCTCACGCAAAGTCCGCAAAGGTCGCCAAGCACACAAACGACAATTCGACATTATGCAGAATGTCGAAATGAGGGGTTGGGGAAGAGCTGGTATTTATCGGAGGACTTTACGACGCTGTGCCAAATGTCGAAATGAGAAGCCGTAGCCCTGCCAATGTCCTAGGGGTGTTGGGATGATTCAATTTATGAAAAGAAATCTGATGATGATAAGTTGGTTGCTGGCTGGGTCCGTTTGGGCTCAGGATGCGGACGGATATTATGGGATACTGAATGCCAATGAGTCGTTGATCGATTCGATCTCGAACCCCACAGGCACTTTGACGGGTGACTTTTCGACCCAATCTCTGTTGGGTCCAGTGGAGCGTGCTCAATGGGCGACTGATGGGCCGGTGGTGGTCTCCACCAGTGGGGAGGTGTTGGGAACGCTGAGTACGGTGGAGTCGAATACCAACTCGCTCTTTAATGAGTCGATCTATGTCCAGGTGCCCTACATGGACCGGTGCGAGGCCTGTATCGGCAGCTTGAACGACAGCTTCTCCACGGAGGGACCGAAGATCTACGACTCTCAGTCGTCCGAACTAAAGGATAAGATCGGGGAGGTGATTGGTGCACCCTTGCAGGAGAATCCATGAGACGTAAAGCAATGAGTCCGGAGGTGGCAACTTCGGCAGAAGTTTGGGAAAATATGAAGCGGGTGCCCCTGGGCATCTTTCAAGTTATAACTTTCCCCGCCACATGGCTGTGCTTCGCGCTGATTATACTCTTAGGGGCTCTTTATGTCATGGTGCCTGCGTTGCTACTTAGTTATTTGCCTTCACGCCTCTTTGGGGCCACGAAAGGGACCTTCGGCTTGGATCTGAGCCTCGGCATACTTTTATCGATCATTGGCGGATTGATTATTTGGGGAAAGGTTAAGCGGGCCCGAGAAAAGAAGCGGTTAGCAGAGAAAGTGGAGGCATTACGCCAGCGGAATGGAGAACTGCAGGCAAATCTTCTTAGAGTGATTGAGGAGAAGGGGAGGAATCATCCAGAGACGGGTTACGCGTATCGGGAGTTGGGAAAGAATCTGGAGGCTTTGGGGCAGAGAGAGCAGGCCCGGCAGGTGCATTTGCAGGAGCGAGAGATATTCCGGGAGACACTGGGGGTGGCCTCACCAGAGGCCAGTTACTGGGGAAAGCTCGAGGTAGATCCGCCGGTGATTAAGCCCAAAATGGAGGTAGTTCAAGCGAGTCGGTCGACGTATGACGGGCCAGAGATATTCGACACAAGAAGGACCCTCATCAGTATCTTTGGTATTTTACTGGGAGTATCGCTGATGTCCGCTGTGATCATCGGCATTGGTTACGGAATTGAGCTGATCATCTCGATCTTTCGATGAAATAGAAAAAAACATCGGAATGAGTCCAAAGAAAAGAAAAGGGAAAGGAATAAGCTAATGATACTTGAAAAATTCAGAATGGAGCATTTTAAGCTAAAGAAAGAGGCGTCACATGCAGGATGATTCTTGTGGAAAGACAAGCGAGCAGTTACGCGAAGTGAATCAGGAAAAGTTTCGCCAAAATCCTTATGCCTATGGTTGGACGGTAAAAGGCCGTGCTTATTTCACACCAGCCGCAGGTAGTGGCAAATCTTACCCAGTCGACTATGAGTCGACGATTGCGCCATTGGAGCTGACGAGGGAAAAGAAAATAGAGAGTCTAAGCGTCGATATGCCAGATGAGTTGGCAGAAGAGCTGCTTAACCCAGTGTATGAGTTTATCCGCAGAACAATTTATCACGATTTAAAGAAGTTTGATTAGCAGGGGGAGATGACATGACGACCCGAAATCGATTTACCTCAAAGTGCCTTTGCTGGCTCTCGAAACCGAAACAAGCGATTCTTTTATCTGCCTTGCTGGTTTTGGTAGAGGCTTTTTCCTTGGAAGCTCAAACCTTCATAGCTGATCTTGGATTAGAAACAGCGATTCGTCTGTATGGGGAGCCGGTGATCTCGGCCAACCCGGATCTACTGAACTCCACGTCCAATGATGTGGGGACATGGGGATCGCCGGATTTTCTCTATTCGTTTGCCAACGATGTGGGGCCCTTGGGGTCACCCGATATGCTGAACAGTGCTACCAATGAATATGGAGAGGGGCTTAAAATCCGGCTTTTGGATACACCGCTAGAAGCGCCATTGGATCTTGAGTCGCCTTGATAAAAGCGGATCGAAGTTAGAAAAACCTTAGGGTGAATCTTTTAAAACACAGTCAGCTGGATCTGCCGATGAAGATTGAGGAGTCAGCATCGCGCCCGGTCACGTCCTCCGTCATGGATGCGTGCGTCCTATTTATTTACTGTAATCGGCTGAATTACTTTAGGTCGTATAGCAAGGATCGTAAGGCAGCCTGCTTTGAGCTGCCGATTCATAAGGAGAGAATCAAGCCGTGGGTGTGGATTGAAGATATTTTGAAGAAGAGGCAGCTCCGCCTAACCACCTACAATACGGATGTGGCACTGGATAAGAACGTGAGGGAAGCGGTGGAGTCAGTGGGGGAACTGTGGAAGATGGAGAATCCGAGAAACAAGTGCCACATCTTGTTTAGGGCCAAATATGTCCGAATCCGGAAGATCGTTCCTTACAATCTCCGGGAGGAGAAGCCGCTCTTTGAGCGCCGTCTTACGGATGGGATTGTCGTAATCCGTCAGGCTATGGAGCACATCTTCCCCAATGCGGCAAAGAGCATCACGCTAATCCACCGTGAAGCCTCAAACTGGCCACATCCCAAGCGGCTGGAGATTCAGTAATGTATGGTTAATTAACCGGGCCTAATCTATGGTTATTTTTCATGGCATGTAGATTGGAAGAAATAACTCCTGGCGGGGAATATTCAGGCATCGTGGCGGGGACTAATGTAACCTGTAGAGCCGTCAGCTGGGACGGTACGGATGTCCTAACCGTCACCTACCGGGAGTCTAATGGAATGGTTTCAGAGAGATTAATCTTTCGGGAAAACGAAGCTGAAATTCAGAAACTCCAATTTGGCCAAGCTTTTTCCTTTGATGGGGACGGTAATCATTTTCGCCTAGTTGCTGAAGCTTTCAGAATTAAGTTGGCCCACAAGTTCGACCCTCTCCTGGCCATTCACACATCCGAGGTACGCCCACTGCCGCATCAATTAAGTGCGGTCTACGAAGTTATGCTAAGCCCTGAACATCAACCGCTCCGATTTCTTTTGGCCGATGATCCGGGCGCCGGAAAGACCATTATGGCTGGTCTTTTGATCAAAGAGTTAATTGCAAGAGGAGACGTCAAGCGCTGCATGATTGTCTGTCCAGGCTCATTGGTTGACCAATGGCAGGACGAACTCCGAGTGAAATTTAAGCTTAACTTTACCATCATGACCAATGAAGGTCTTCAAGCCGCCAATGAGAACTGGTTTAAGGAAAACCCATTAACCATATGCCGGGTTCATAAAATGGCCTGGGACGAAAATCTCCAAACAAAGATAAATGAGGCAGAGTGGGATCTTATAATTTGTGATGAGGCTCACAAAATGGCGGCTTCTCACACCGGTGGAGAGGTAAGATATACTCACCTGTATCGTTTGGGTGAATTGCTCGGCACACGAGCGCGAAACTTCCTTCTCATGACGGCAACCCCGCATAATGGGAAAGAGGACGACTTCCAGCTTTTCCTGGCGCTACTCGATAAAGACCGTTTTGAAGGGCGCTTTCGCGATGAAGAGCATGCACGCGACTATCAAGGGATGTTCCGAAGACAAATTAAAGAAGACCTATTGACCTTTGAGGGAAAAAAACTATTTCCAGAACGGCGCGCTACGACGTTGAACTATCAGCTGAGTGCTTTGGAAAGCCAACTTTACGAAGAAGTTACCCGCTATGTAAAAGACCAGTTCAATGCGGCAGATCGATTAACAGGAAACCGTAAAGTGACTGTGGGTTTCGCGCTAACCTCGCTCCAGCGGCGGCTTGCCTCATCACCAGAGGCGATTTTTAAGTCTTTAACACGAAGACGTGAAAAACTTCAAAATCGTCTTATGACTGAAAAGTTGACAATGCGTGGTGGGACCATTTCTGCGGACACTTCCAGCCCAGAGATGCGCGAATACGAGGTTGACGAGTATTTCGACAATCCAACAGGAGAAGACGAAGAGCAGGAGAGTTTGATCGTTGATCAGGCTACGGCTGCACAAACCATTGCAGAACTTGAAAGTGAAATTGAGACCCTGAAAGGCCTGGAAAAGACTGCCAAGACGTTGTGGGCAAGTAATACGGACCGCAAATGGGAGCAATTATCCTCTATTCTTTCGGATAATCCAGAAATGAAGGCGATGGACGGAACTCGGCGCAAATTAGTTATTTTTACCGAGCATAGGGACACACTTAACTACCTAACTCGCAAAATAGCTGCCTTCACAGGTCGGCCAGATAGCATTGTTGAGATTCATGGAGGAAAACGGCGCGAAGAACGTCTCGATGCCCAAAACGCATTTAAGAATGATCCGATCGTCCACTTTCTGGCTGCTACAGATGCAGCGGGGGAGGGTATCAACCTTCAATGCGCGCACTTGATGGTGAATTACGATCTGCCATGGAATCCGAATCGTATTGAACAGCGCTTCGGTCGTATTCATCGAATCGGACAAAACGAAGTCTGCCATCTCTGGAACCTAGTCGCTCCCCAAACACGAGAAGGCGAAGTTTTTGCCTTCCTATTAAAAAAGCTAGAAGAAGCGCGAAAAGCGCTTGGGGGCAGGGTGTTTGATGTTTTGGGCCAGCTTCGATTTAATGATCGCCCACTGCGTGAAGTCCTTTTGGAGTCTGTACGTTACGGTGACACCCCAGAGGTACGGGCAAGGTTCCAAGAGCGGGTAGAGGGTCAGATCGACCTAAAAAAGTTCCAAGAGCTCTTAGAAAATCAGGCGCTGGATATTGATACGATGGATGTCCGGCGAATTCGAAAGATCAAGGTCGAGATGGAGATAGCCGAGGCCAGGCGTATGCAGCCTCACTTTATTGAGTCATTCTTTCGTGCTGCCTTAGAAGAGCTTGGTGGGCAAATCCACCTAAGAGAAGAAGGTCGGTATGAGATCTCTCGTGTGCCATCTGTTATGCGTAGCACAGAGCTTCAACTTGGAGTCCGTAGCCCAGTTCTTGTCCGTTACCAAAGAATTACCTTTGAAAAAGAAAAAGAAGCCATACAAGGACAACCTTTGGCTGAGTTCGTATGCCCCGGAACTCCGCTTCTTTCCGCAGCTATCGAAGTTCTGTTGCAACGTCATGGCGAAATACTTAGGCGTGGAGCTGTGCTTGTGGATGAAACAATAGATACAGCGGAACCGCGTGCTTTGGTTCTTTTGGAGCACGATATTAGAGACGGTCGCAGAGATTCTAGTGGAAAAAACCAACTTGTTTCAAAGCGTCTCCAGTTCGTTGAAATTGATCTACATGGAAACACAAAAATCGCGGGATATGCCCCTTACTTGGACTATCGGCCATTAAAACCTGAGGAAGTAACTTCTGCTCATGCTGCTGCTACCGCTATGGCAATCGGGCAAGACATTGAAGGCCGTGCTCGTGCGCATGCAAATCAGACCTTGGCGCGAACGCACTACGAGGAGATCCGCAAAATTAGGGAAGATCTTTGTCAGCGGACGGAAGCCGCTGTGAAACGCCGATTAACGACCGAAATTAATCGATATGATCATCGGGCTCAGCAGCTACGTCTCCGCGAGCAAGAGGGCGGAAAGCCGGGCCGGCATAATTCCGCTCAGATGCAGGGACGGGCTGATGACTTGAGGATTCGCATGGAAAAGAGATTAGCTGAGATTAATTTAATGAGACAGGTTTCGCCAGGATCACCAAATATCGTGGGGGCTGCACTGATATTACCAAAAAAGCATGTTGAGTCTCGATCTTCCGTATTGGAAACATCCACTGAAAGCCTAGCTGATGCAGCAGCGCGTAAAGCTGTCGAAATGGCCGCAATGGGTGCAGTGATGCGGATTGAAGAGGAACTAGGGTTTAAACCAAAGGACGTCAGCGAACAAAAGCTTGGGTGGGATATTGAATCCCAAATGCCAGAAACGGGGAACGTGCGTTTTCTCGAGGTTAAAGGACGCAGAGATGGCGCAAGGGACGTGACTGTTACCAAAAACGAAATCTTGGCTTCCTTTAATAAGCCGGAATCCTTTTATTTAGTTGTAGTTGAAGTGCATGTTCACGAAGGCGCTAGGAGGCCTAAATATATTCCCAGGCCCTTTAAAAGAGAGCCCGATTTCGGCGTAACGACTGTAACATACCATCTAGATGACCTACTCGCTCGTGCTAAAGACCCGGAGCAAACCAAGGGTCTTGAGGTCTGCGCATGAAAAAGATCCAAGATCTCGATAAAGACATTCAGAAGCATATTGATTTTGCAGACAAAGTAGTTATTCCGAAATTCAAAAAGTACAAACATCCGGCCGAGCAGTTTGATAAGTCGCTCCTCGAGCTTAAGAAACTAAAGGAAAGATGCTCAAACTCGTTGCAGTCCAAAAGCCACATATGTCTAATTGGGAATACGGGGGCAGGGAAGTCGACGCTAATTAATGCTATTCTAAAACTAGATCTACTGCCCACAAGTAATCACGCCAACTGCACCTCAGTCGCTACGGAAATAACGCATCATGAAAATACTCATTTTGATGTACAGCTTGACTTCATAAGCCGTACTGAATGGGAAAAAGAAAACAAAACCATTCATGACGATTATAAGGATGCAATTCTTGAGGGCGAACATGCACAGATTAAAGAAAGAGATAAAAAGCGATATGAGATAATGACTGGTGAAAGCTGGGATGTCTTGATCCAGCGTGCGAAACGCGCTCACTCTAATGCTTCAAGTCTATTTGACGGGCAACCTTTACCAACCTTTGATCAACTTAAGGAAGAAGTCCGAAAGGCCATTTTAGCGGAGCGGGTTTCTGAAAGGTTTCAAACAGCGTCTGAGGTTAAAGGCTATCTTGAGCAAAAACTTGGTGAAAAAGTTTCGCCGCTTTGGCCGGCAGTTAAGAGGTTGGTTATCCAATGCCCTCCCGGAACGATACCGCCCGGTATCGTCTTGGTTGATCTACCTGGAATAGATGACCCCAATCCTGCTCGAAACGAAGTGGCTTTTCGTGCGGTAAAAAGAGCAAATCATTTCTGGGTCGTTTACTCTGTTAAGCGCCCACCTGGCAACGCTCTCGAGAAGCTGATTATTCATTCCGGCTTGTTAAAAAAGCTAATCGCAGATGGTAGAGTTCGTGCTTTATCCATTTTGGGAACCCATACAGACGATGTGGGGACACTACGTGATGCACGCAATATGCTTGGACTGCCGGAAACATGTGACAAAAAGACGATTATTGAAAAGAGAAGCGAGGCTGCAGAGCGAAATGCCAGAAAACAGTTTGGCGACTGGATTACAGAGACCTGTGGAGCATTAACCTTTGGGAATGGTCAAATGCATTCCGCTGCAATCAAGAAACTAAGAGAAGACGTTGAAAACGCTGACGTGATCCTCACATCCGCAACAGCATATCTTGACGGGTGGGATGAAAAGCTTGAAGAAAGTGACCTCGAGTGGACAAAAATCTCGAAAGCTCGGATTCTGCTTTCAAAAATCGGAGCGCGAGATGGCATTGAAGGGGAGGTTAAAAGGATTCGTGATGAGTTGGCTCAAATTCGGAGCCGTTGGCGGAGTTTTTTTTTAGTTTTGCAGGGTATCCTCGAAGGCCAGACCGAACAGTTGTTCTCGATCTTGCACGCAGCGAGCTCCACCTTGAGTAATAATATTCAAGAAGCCAAAACGAAAATTCAGGCAAATAAAATACATGCTTTGTCTCGTGTTGAAAACATAGTCAAAGACCTTAATAAAGACTGTGGGCAAGAAATCGCGAAAGCGGGTGATTCGCTTGAGATAACAGTCGGGCACTGGAGCGAAATTCATTGGGCTACCTTACGGGCAATATGCAAAAACGGCGGCCGCTATTTTAGTCAATCCACGGACCGCAGATATGATCTTCCGCAATCTATGATCGAACCACTTTGCGAAAAAATTACCATGCCCGTTGAAACACTGTTCCATTATGAGTGCGCGGAGTTAACCAAAACCTTTGTCAGACAGGCAGATGAAGCGCTTTCAGAATTTACGGCTTGGGTTCGTGGTCTTCTTGAAGCAAAAGAAGCCCAAACTGAGGTTTCGAACTTCTGGAAGGCCAGTACTGAGCAAATGAAAGAAATAATCCGATTCAGACAAGCAAACCAAAATATCTCCCTAGAAACCCGTATAAAAACAATTCGTCATGACATGTTTGGAGCTCTTTATACGCAAACCCAAAGTTCTATGAATCCAATCTTCGAGGCCGCAAGTCAAGAAAGGGGTGCAGGTATGAAGAAACGGATGGTTGATATTCTGAGATCAGGAGCAAAAACAAGATGTCGTGGAATTCTTGAAAACGCTCGGGATGAAATCGTTCGAAGCTGTGGAGAGCTTTCATCACAGATACGAATATATCTTCTCTCCGTTGCTGAAGAATCGGAACGGTATCTAAATCATGGAGAGAGTAATGCCGGAAAAAAACTCAAGATACTTGCAAGTGAACTTCATGAAAAACAGGACTCTTTTATAGAAAGTTCAATCGAGACAATTAGTCTGCTTGAGGCAACATAAGAACTTTCATGGAAGTTAAGACCCGTAAGAAGCTGATCGAAGTGGCGTTGCCCCTGGACGCGATCAATACGGCTTGCGCCAGGGAAAAGTCGATCCGGCATGGGCATCCCAGTACCTTGCATCTTTGGTGGGCCCGTAGGCCATTGGCGGCTGCAAGATCAGTAATCTTTTCCCAAATGGTTGACGATCCCTCTACCTACGTGGATGAGTTGATCAAAGATTCAAAGCTAAAGGCAAAAGCTGAGGGGATTTTGAGAACTCGCTTGAAGCGTTGGGAGGATGCGGTCGCTTTAGCAAAGAAGGCTGAGGCTGCAAAAATCAAGGCCCCGCCGCCTGGCGAGAAGCCAACACTTGAGGAGGTGATCGCTGAAATTGAACGTGAGCGAATCTTTCGCCTTATCGAGCAGCTAGTTGAGTGGGAAAATACAACAAACGAAGAAGTGCTTGGAAAAGTCAGAGAAGAGATCTGGAAAAGCTGGAGAAGAACATGCGCCGACAACGCTAATCATCCCAAAGCTAAAGAGCTGTTTGATCCGAAAAGGCTGCCCGCCTTCCACGATCCATTTGCTGGGGGGGGGGCTTTGCCACTCGAGGCGCAGCGCTTGGGGTTGGAGGCATATGCTAGTGATCTGAACCCGGTGGCGGTGCTGATTAACAAGGCGATGATTGAAATTCCTCCGAAATTTGCCGGACAGCCGCCAATGAATCCAGAAGCACGCAAAAACAAAGAGCTGATTGGCAGGGAATGGAAGGGAGCCCAGGGCTTGGCTGAAGATGTACGCTACTACGGTCAGTGGATGCGGGATGAAGCTGAAAAAAGAATTGGGAACCTATATCCAAAGATCGAGGTCACCAAAGAGATGGCCAAAACAAGGCCAGATCTAAAGCCTTATGTGGGACGTGAGTTGACCGTCATTGCTTGGCTTTGGGCTCGAACAGTAAAAAGTCCAAACCCAGCCTTTTCTAAAATCGATGTGCCTTTGGCATCTACTTTTATGCTCTCAACCAAACCGGGCAAGGAAGCCTATGTGGAACCAGTAATTGAGGGAGGTGGCTATCGGTTCACGGTGAAGGTGGGCAAGCCTAAAGATGCTGAGGCAGCACAAAATGGAACTAAGCTCGCACGTGGTGCAAACTTCATGTGCATTATGTCTCGAGCTCCAATGGACAATGATTATGTCCGTAGCGAATTTCAAGCCCATCGTACTGGTAACCGCCTTATGGCGATTGTAGCTGAATGTGATCGTGGTCGTGTTTATCTAGAGCCAATCCCTGAGCATGAGGCGATTGCTGTCAAGGCAATCCCAGAGTGGAAGCCTGAGCAAGAAATGAATCAGGAAAGTAGCAACCTTGTTAGTGGACGAGGTTATGGGATCCATCACTGGCATGAATTATTTACCCGTCGACAGCTTGTGGCGTTAACAACGTTCTCAGATCTTATTGCGGATGCCAAGAAGCAGATTCGTAGTGATGCCCGAAAAGTTGGGTTAACCAATGATTCTAAGCTTCTCCATGAAGGAGGCAATGGGGGGGAAGCATACTCTGAGGCAATTAGTGTTTTTTTAGCATTCGCAATCAACCGCATGGCTAACACACTTTGCACAGTTGCCCGTTGGACACCTGAGCGACAACAAACAGTCACAGCTTTTGCTCGCCAAGCAATACCTATGACCTGGGATTATCCAGAAGTTAATCCTTTTGCAAATGCTGCCGGAGACTACTCAGTGTCTGTTGATGGAGTTATTAAGGGAATCTCAAACGTGACAAATCCTCCAGGGCATGCAGTTCAGTCAGATGCTGCATCCCAGAGCTTGTCACTTGGCAGGGTTGTCTCAACTGACCCGCCCTACTATGATAACATCGCTTACGCAGATCTATCTGACTTCTTCTATATTTGGCTCCGACACTCAATGCAGACCATATTTCCGGCGCTCTTCACGACCGTCGCCGTACCGAAGTCTGAAGAACTGGTCGCCACGTCCTACCGTCACGGAGGAAAAGAGAATGCTGAGAAGTTCTTTCTCAATGGCATGACGCAGGCGATGCGCAGGTTAGCCGAACAGTCGCATATAGCTTTTCCGGTATCAATCTACTACGCATTCAAGCAGTCCGAGAGTAATGGCGTTGATGGTATAACTAACACTGGCTGGGACACCTTTCTCGCTGCAGTAATTGAGGCCGGTTTTTCTATAAGTGGATTCTGGCCAATGAGAACCGAACTAAGTAATCGAATGATTGGGTCAGGCACTAATGCATTAGCCTCAAGCATAGTTATCGTTTGCCGTAAAAAGGAAAAAACCGCTTCAAAAGCTACCCGCCGTGATTTCATTTCTGTTTTAAAGAAAGAGCTGCCAATGGCTCTAAAGAATCTTCAAAAGGGTAATATTCGCCCAGTTGATCTTGCTCAAGCCTCAATTGGGCCAGGAATGGCTATTTATACTAGATATGCTGAAATCCTAGATGCAGACGGGAGTGCATTATCAGTAAATATGGCGCAGAACCTTATTAACCATACTCTTGATGAGGTCCTTGAAGAGCAAGAAGGAGAATTTGATGCTGACACGAGATGGGCAATTAAATGGTTCGAGCAGTATGGATTCTCGGAGGGCCCTTTTGGTGAAGCGGATAATCTCGCAAGGGCAAAAGTTTCTGCTGTGAATGGCCTAACTGAGGCAGGAATAATAAAATCAAAAGCAGGAAAAGTCGTTCTATTAAAAAAAGAGGAACTGGATGAATCCTGGAGTCCCGAAACAGATAAACGGTTAACTATCTGGGAGATCGCACACTACTTAATTAAGGCTCTAGACGAAGGTGAGTCAAAGGCCTCTGATCTCCTCTGTCGAATTGGGCCTATAGCTGAAGCGGCCAAGGATCTTTCTTATCGCCTTCATGCAATCTGTGTTAATCCAAAAAATAAGTGGTCTAAAGAGGCGCAAGACTACGACAGCCTGGTAAAAGCTTGGACAAACCTGCAGGCCGGTGCAAAAGAAGCCAAAACCAACAAACTAAAGCAAGGGGAGCTGATCTAATTTATGGCCATAACAAATCTAGAACGCGTGGGACAGGCTCTTGAAATCCTTCGAGATGGCTTAGCTCCCTTTGTCGAAAGTGAACTCAAAAACAAGATCGGTGAGAAGTGGCTATCTGAGGCAAAACAGATTCTGGAGCGGGACAAAATCAAACTCCGCGGAAAACCTGGTGAGATCAACTGGGATGTCGCAGCACTTTTGCGAGTTATGTGGGGGCAGTGGAACGAGGTATTTTCTCAGACTCTCGGCAGGTCTGAACGTTCACTAGTGAGTGAGCTTTGGGAGATACGCAACCTTCATGCGCATCAGGAAAAGTTCTCTTCGGACGATGCTTACCGCGCATTGGATAGTGCATCTCGGCTTCTTTCCTCAATATCTGCTCCAGAGTTTGAAAAGATCGAAAAGAGTAAAAACGAACTTCTCCGTGTCCGATATGATGAGCAAGTAAGACAGGAACGTAGGAAAGGAACAGGAGCGCCAATCGAGTTGGGAATAGCCGGTGGTGGTCGACTGAAGCCATGGCGCGAGGTGGTTACCCCACACAAAGACGTCGCTTCTGGGAAGTATCAGCAAGCTGAGTTTGCGGCTGATTTATGGACTGTCTTTCAGGGTGGCGGATCGGAGGAGTATAGAGATCCAATAGAGTTCTTTCGTAGGACATTCATTACCCAAGGGATTGAGCATCTCATCATTAGCGCCATGCAGAGGGCTAACGACATAGGTGGTGATCCCGTGGTGGAGCTCCAGACGAACTTCGGCGGTGGGAAAACGCATACCATGCTGGCGCTTTATCACCTTTTCTCAGGAGAAAAAACCCTAGATCTCCCTGGGATGGAGGAAGTAACGGTGAAGGCTGGTGTAGCTGTGGCACCGAAAATGAAGAGGGTAGTTCTTGTTGGAAACAAGATCTCCCCAGGTCGCCCAGAAAGAAAAGAGGATGGCACTACGGTACGGACTCTTTGGGGGGAGCTGGCTTATCAAATAGGTGGGAAACAGGCCTATGGAATGATTAAGCAGGATGACGAAAGAGCGACGAATCCCGGAGCAAAGATCGGTGAAATCATAAGAAAGTTTGGCCCGTGTTTGATTCTGATCGATGAGTGGGTAGCCTATGCACGCCAGCTCCATGACGGTGGGACGGGGGAAGGACTTCCTGGAGGTTCATTTGAAACCCAATTTACTTTCGCGCAAACGCTGACTGAGGAACTTAAGCAGTGTCCTAAATCGATGCTCATTGTCAGTGTGCCGGCATCTGACTCGGCAACGGCAAGTCCCCACGGAACTATGGTGGAGGATGTGGAGGTGGGAGGAACTAGAGGGAAGGCAGCTTTAGCCCGCTTAAAAAATGCCATAGGTCGAGTGGAGGCATCCTGGAAACCTGCAGGACCGGATGAGGGCTTTGAGATTGTCAGGCGCCGACTCTTTGCGCCCATTGATAGTGCTCAGCTTTATAAGGACCGGGATGTTGTCGCGGCAGAGTTTTCGAAAATGTATCGTGAACAGGCGGGCGATTTCCCCTCCGAGACAAAAGAGAGGGAATACGAACGGAGAATGAAAGCTGCGTATCCGATCCACCCAGAGGTGTTTGATCGCCTCTATAATGACTGGTCGACTTTAGCCAAGTTCCAGCGGACCCGTGGTGTTCTTCGGCTCATGGCCGCAGTGATTCATAGTCTTTGGAAGAATGAGGATAAGGGCCTTTTAATTATGCCTTCTTCGATCCCGATTGATGATCAGCCGGTGCATTTTGAGCTGACCCGGTATTTGGAAGATCGCTGGGATCCGATCCTAGAAAGCGACGTCGATGGCCCAAACTCGCTGCCTAGGATTATCGATCAAGAGCAGACCAATTTAGGGCGCCTATCGGCGTGTCGAAGAGTCGCCCGGACGGTCTACATGGGATCAGCCCCTATCCGGCAGGCAGCCAACCGAGGAATTGAAGAGCTGAGGGTAAGACTTGGATGTGTACAGGTTGGAGAACCTCCTGCGGTCTTTTCGGATGCACTACGGTACTTAAGTCGACGAGCAACTTATCTTTATCAAGACGGGAGTCGTTACTGGTACGACACGCAACCTACCGTTACGAAAAAAGCAGATGAAGAAGCTGAAGTACTTAAAAGGTCACCGGAGAAGATTTTGGAGGAGTTGAGGAAACGTTGCGTGGCGGAGGTGAGCTCGCCAAGGAATCGGGGTCAATTTCTGAAAGTGCACGTATTTCCGGCTGGCCCATCGGATGTCACAGATGAAATGGAGGCTTCGTTGGTGCTTCTTTCACCTGAGAGTAGTCATGGAAAAGGTGAGGGATCAAAGGCGGTCGCAGAAGCTAATCGGATTATGGAGAAGAGGGGGACACAGCCCCGGTTGAATCGTAATGCATTGATGTTTTTAGCGTCCGATGAAGGCAAGTGGTCAGATCTTGAGGAGTCGATTCGGAGGTATCTCGCGTGGAGTGGGATTGTGGACAAAGTGAAAGAGTTAAATTTGGATCGGTTCCAAGAAAACCAGGCAAAAGCGCAGTTGGAACAGGCAGATAAGTCGGTGGCGGCAAGAATCCCAGAGGTGTTTTGCCATTTGCTCGTTCCCTCTCAGGAGGATGCAAAAGGGGCTATTAGTTTGAAATCAATTCGGTTGACTGGGGAAGGACTTGCCGCAAGAGCTTCGAAGAAACTGAAGGCCGAGGGATTATTGTATGATGAGATGGCCGCGATCTATCTTCGGCAGGAGATCGATAAGATTCCTCTTTGGAAGGGGGATGATTTAGGTCTGAAAGAGCTGATCAGCTACTACTTCCAGTATCCCTATCTATCTCGGGTCACGGCGCCAGAAGTACTAATTAATGCAGTTCGGGAAGGGATAAGTAATTCCTCTTGGGAAAAAGAGACATTTGCTTATGCGTCTGGAAAGGATCCTAAGACGGGAAGATATCTTGGACTTTTGGGCGGTAAGATGGGGAGCGTAATTCAGGATGGGGCAAGCCTGCTGGTTAAGTCTGAGGTGGCGGCCAAGCAAATTGAGGACGACAAGCCGAAGGAGCCGACTTCTAGCGGGGGAACCCAATCAGGAGGAACTGCACCAGGGGGGGGAGCTGGAGGAGGTAGCGGAGTTGGGATTCAGCCACCTCCCTATGATCCGCCGACAAAAAAAATACTACCTAAGAAATACTTTGGGAGCGTGAGGTTAGATCCAAGCCGGGTAGGACCTGATGCTGCAAAGATTGCTATGGAGGTAATTCAGCATTTGGCGTTGGAGCCGGGAGCGGAAGTTGAAGTGAGCATGGAGATTAATGCAACTATCCCTGGTGGAACTCCGGAGAATGTCCAGAGGACCGTAAGGGAAAATGCAAGGACACTAAAGTTTAAGGTAAGTGACTTCGAGGTGGGATGACTATGAATGCTAAGGGGCTGATGGCAGTAATTGAGAAGCTTCCTAGCCACAGCCAATTTAGTCAAAAGCTAGAAGCCCATCCGCTTTTAGCCATCAATCGGGATCCGTGGTACAAAAGCCAAAAAGAGCACTGGCTGGGTTGGCTCGGCGATTACGATGGCCCTGGATTTTATCAAAGGAAAACTCATGCCGGACGTGATGCAAAATACATCTATAATCATATTATGTGCTCACCGATGCTTCTTTATCTGCCCGAGGCTCTAGGGGTCTCTACAGAACTTATAAAGAAGGCATATGATGAAGTCATAAAGACCAATGACCCTAAGATGGCAAAGCAGTGCCGAACCATCCGAAGCATTATTCCGTTTGAGCTTGTGGAAAAGGAGTTGGTCAAATACCGGAATTAGGCTTGGCTCGCTAAGTCGAAACCCATGAAAAATTCAAGAATTCTACATCTCAACCTGCACCGGGCCTTTTTCGATCTTATCGAGCGAGGACTGAAGAAAACCCAATACCGAGAATGCACTCCTTATTGGAAAAGGCGTTTACAGGGGCGAGATTACGATGTCATTTGCTTCCGTAATGGATACGCCACAAAAGCGCCAACGATGGAGGTTGAATATAAAGCAATGGAGTATCGAGTTGTTGGGGGCAAGAAAGTGTATGCGATCAGGCTAGGAAAGGTCCTCAAAATCAAGAACCACCTTACAAACAACACTTAAGCAAAACTTCCTTGAAAAGTCCCCAAAGTGATCATCGGAGGTATCTCTTCACCTGCAGCAAAAGATGTAAGATCGCCCCATACTCCAAGTAGTGCCCCAGCTTTTCTTAACCCGAAACCAATTTCGCAAAGCGAGCACTTTAAATGTATATAAGGATCTTCAATTATGACACCAGCCAATGGCTGAAAGCGATCATGTACCGCTATCTCTATTCTGTTGGGCATCCAGTTGCCAGGGGGGATTGTTTTAGTGATAAGGTCTACGTTATTTATTCCATCAGAATAAAATTTCTCAATGATCGCCTTCGTCTCAAGGATCATTCTGCATTTATGGTTTCCAAACGCAAAAACAGCATCCCAGGGGCCTTGCCATTCCTGTCCGTCGATTAAAATATGAATCGTTCTATGGCCCTGATAAAGACCGACGCTAGTCGAGTATGGCACGGTTATCGGATAACAAGGAATCTAGATGTCGTATTCATAAAAGAGAGCTCCAAACAAACCTGTTGAATTATATGCCAATTTATAAAGTTATAAAAGTGTGCCATTGTCTCTTTTTTACTGATTAGGAGAAAAAGTTCAGCATGGCAAGTAATGGGATTTTTAATTTGTATTTGTTCTAAGCTGCCAGTGGCGCCCTGTTATGAGTCCACCTCTCCCTTCATGTCATAATCTCTAATACGATAGATCGCACTTCCCTTTTTGCGCTTTCGTCTAGCGCCTTCCACCCAAATGAAACCGCTTGCGAATAGCAGGCTCGGATGAATAAACCAGTCTTGGTCCTTGGGGTCTCAACCCCTGCGAGCATGTAATTAATATATTTAGGTGATGATCTAGCGTCATCATTGTTAAGCGCATTCATGATGATTAAGGTTTGTACCTTGCAACCCGTTAGCGTTTTAAGGAAACCGCGGGTACTTCTTACGTCTAAAAAGTGGGGGCGGCAGGGAATCACTATTTTGTTAAAGGTCTCACCGGTTTCATCCATAATTTTCGCTGCGCCGGAAGGTAAAACAGGAAAGTCATGAATCCTAAAAGGACTTTCATCACCTGGTGGGGCACTTTCTTGTAAATTAAATATGGATACATTATTCCCACCGAAATTTGGGTTGTTCCTTCCACCCACAGAATTCAGCCAATTCTTGAGCGTGCCTTTTGGACTTCTGTCTAATGCAATTACCTTTTTACCCGCATCGGCAAGGCAGAGAGCAAGAAGCCCAGCTAGGGTGGTCCTCCCTGAACCTTCTTGCGCTCCACAAACGGCTATATTCATGCTGCTTACTAAATATGCCTCGACACTTTAAGTGCAAGGCCAAAGCATGCGCCCAAAAACTAACGGAGCTACTGACCGCTTTGGGGCGTAAAGAGCGTTTCTGTGAGGGAACTATGGCTTCTGCTTATAGTGATGGCTTGTTGGCTGGCATAACCCAAAAAGCAGGAGCTCTGGTTTAAGATTCGCCTCCAGGCTACGTCCTAGCTCGGTCATAGCTCTCCTTTGACGATTGCGAGGACGGTCTGGGTAAGTTCAGGCTGGAGAAGGGAATCCGCTCTCGTAGGATTTAGAAGTTCTCCATTTATGGATTTAACTTCTTATTTAAAATATTGCCTCGGTTATGTCCGCCTTTCGCAAAGCGGGGGCTGTGCCAAAAGTGAGGACATGGCTCAAGAGCTAGGAGCACCTCGTCATGATCTCTAAGCAATGCACATGCAATGGCTGGGCTTTTTGGATGTACCTACGCGCACCCAGCGGCTGGGTGATTGTTGATCATTTTAGGAAGTAGGTTCGTCATGTCAGACTTAGTTAAGAGTGAGGAGATTGAATTCTCAAAAGATCAGATCCGGGCCTTGGCAGACTTCTGGCCCGTATTTGCCAATCCCCAGTTTGTTTATGAAGTCCGGGACGAGGTGAAAGAAAAGAAGGGGATGATTACGATGCCTTCCAGCTCTTTGAG
>Ga0247840_10006005_pt1 | contig 17814 bp, 12 predicted proteins | sample LaCruzMarch2015__FD_192404 | JGI IMG/M metagenome (GOLD analysis project Ga0247840, IMG submission 192404) | Freshwater microbial communities from meromictic Lake La Cruz, Castile-La Mancha, Spain - LaCruzMarch2015_17m | ecosystem: Environmental > Aquatic > Freshwater > Lake | place: Spain... | reverse complement strand
CCTGACTTCGGCGGATGATTTCATAACCGGCTGATATTATTAAGTAAATAAAATCGATTAGGCACTACGATGTTGACGAGATTTATATGCAAACCCCTGAATTAAGCGATGCTGGCAGGAACGACAGAGCGTTTGATTCCGACAGCGGAATAGACGGATTTAGCGATTACCGAGAGTTTTGAAGGGATTCTGTAAAGTTTTTTAGTTTTAACATGTCGCAGGATACTGGCCTGGACTCCGATAAGAGCCTCCTGGATTCTGGCGAAAGACATTGGTTTTTGCTGTATGCTGACGCGATATTCCAAATGTCGAGCCAGAGCAAATGTCATGAAGCAGATAGCGCAATGAGCCTGTATTCTATCACTGGTCCAGTGGTAGATTGGTCTCATTTTTAGGTCGTGCTTTGAGATGCGAAACGCCGCCTCTATGTGCCAAAGGCTCTTGTAGTGAGAATTTACCTCAGAATGAGTAAGGTTTTTATCGTTGGTGCAAATTCCGTAAAGTCCGTCCCACTTAGCATCTTCTTCTATTTTGCTTTCATCCAGGACAAGTTTTCCAATTGGTTCCTCAACCATAAACTTTTTGGCGGCGGTATTGTTGACTAGGCTAATAGTTGATGTTGTTTTTGATTTCAGCTTGGAGTTAAGCCTCTCAAGCGCACGTTTCCTATCTGATGCGTCCTTGCGAGCCCTCTCCGGAGAGTATGCAACTATAAGCCTCTGGGAATCAGGCAATGAGATTTCAGCAGTGAATCCCTGAGACAAGTCCTTCTCATTTTTTAGATTCAGAACCTCTTGCTTCTGCTGTGCGCTCATGGTGCGCATGCGCTTGCCCAAGATATAGCGGAAACCACATTTTTGAAGTTCTTGGATGTTTTCTTTACTGAGCATCGCTCTATCTGCTACGCAGATGATGTCTTTAACATTAAAACGCTCAGATAATTTCTTTAGAGCCGGTATAAGAGTCTTTGTTTCTGCAGTGCTCCCTTCAAAAACCTCATACCACACCGGTAAACCCTCTTTGGTCGTCGCTAATGCAAGCACGACCTGGACTTCATTGAATTTCTTATCCTTGCTGTAACCAAAGTTGCGAAGCTCATCTGCTTGTTGAGACTCAAACGCGAGAGTCGTTACGTCGTAAAGCAAAACATCGACTTTATGACCTAACAGTCCCATCGTCTCTCTAGCCACTTGTTCCTTTATATTGGTTATCTTTGGAACAATTCTGTCCATCATGCGATAGATGCGATCAACCGAGAGCCTAACTCCAAAATCATTCTCGAGAAGTTGCGCTGTCCTGAGTTTACTTACCGGCTGAGCAAGTCGCGCCAGGACTACATTCTTGAGTATTTCTGAGCTATTCTTGCTCCTAACTCCTGCCCCAAGGACTCTGTTAAACCCGAGTTCATCAAAAATTGAGCCACCAACCTCGTGTATTCCCTCTATGACTCTTTGTTCCTCTCTCAGGTCACGAAGATCTACCTCTAATGGCTCATCACTGCGGCTGGCCTTCTTCTGCAGTGCTTCAGGCGGAAATAACGGAAGTGTCGGATTCTCTTCCTCTTTGAGCTTCACAACTATTTGAGATGCCAGTTCCTTAAGCTGCGCAAGCTCTTGCTCGTCCATCGCTATGCCTACATGGCGGAGGATCTTCTGAGACACTTTGTCCCCTCTGCGCACGGATGCAACAACTTGAACCGACTTTCTCGGGCTATTTGGTGTGGTTTTTACTCTGATAAACATGCGGCAAGATTAGAACAAAATCCGAAAAAGGTCAAGATATAATACTCACTAGGCACTACATTTTGCGGGAGGAATTAAAAAAATATTCCCTCAGTTATTCCAGTGGGTTATCGATTGTTGCATCAATTTAATCAGCGGAAGTCAGGAATAACTTTCAAAGATGGGCACAAGATGCTTTCAGAAAACGGGAATTCTCATTCGTGATGGGTATATGCCCAACCCGAGAGTGATCATAGTTACTGAGACCTATACCCATCACAATTCAAAATTTCGTTTTTCTGAAAACATCTTAGGGCCATCTTTGAAAGTTACTCAATCGCCAATCCTCGCAATACTTTGCGTATTGCTGTGGGTTGGCTCAATCGCAACTTCCAAATATGACCCCAGTCTGCTTCCAGAGAAAACGAAATTTCGAATTGCGATGGGTATAGACCAATGAGAACCGGCGTTTGCGAGAAAAACGCAAACGCTCACCAAAGTCTATCGGCCTTTCTCTGCTCTGGGCCGTATTGAATCACCTAGCAATCGGTTGACTTCGACATCATCCTCAATCCCCACTCTCTGCTTTAAGGCTCGTTGAGATTCATCTGTATCTAGGGGGCCTAGAGATCTGACAGCGAATCCGCGCACTAGAGAATCGGCATCTGAGAGGAGAACTACGATCTTGGAGAGCACCTCAGGTCTTGATTGCAAACGAGCTCGGCTGAGTTCTCTCATGACATGAACTTTCACGATAGGCTCATGACTATCGAGCAACTTGAGCAGATCTTCTATATACCCATCTGTGCCTGCTTTTACAGCATCGGCAATGAATGCGAGTTGCTCAGTTGAGGAAGAATCCAAACCTGGGAATCTCAAGACAGGCGCGATTGCAGGATCTGCTGCGATATTCTCTACCGCCTTCTCTACCACATTCGGTGATTCATCCTTGTGCATATCTGGAGTCGGCGCGGCGGGCACTGTGGGCAAGGCATTCGGGGGAACGCTCACGGGCGGCGCGTCCTCAACCTTCTCTAGAATTTCGCCTTGAGTCTGCGTCTCATTGACACCATCGACCCATAAACTAACTTCGTCCAATAATCGCGAAATCTCCTCTGTGCGAACTGCCATAAGCACAACCAACAATACCGCAGAACTGAGCACTGCATAGATGAGATTACGTAAACCTGAAGACCCCCGCTTGGATCGAGCTGATGCGACAGGAGCATAGGTACCAGGCGGGCGCACGACACTGCTTAAGGAGGTACTTGGTTTCTGCGTTCCCTTCACTGTTTTATTCACCGGCTTGTCTACTTGAATATTGGGTAGCTTTCCTACAGGAGAACCGGCTTTGATCTCGCTTTTAATGTGTCCAGCCCCCCGATGCGATACTTCCACGCCAAAGCAAGCTCCAAGCTCAGATGCAAACTCCATAAACGGAGCTTGCACATTTTCTGAATGGGGCGAGGAGACTCGACCAAACAGAACCTCGACACCTTGAGGTAGACTGGGATCTGCTTGCCTAGGGTTGGGTATTCGCCCAGAAAGCGTCATCTGTAGTTGGGCGCCTAGATCATCTACGTCAAATGGACACCGGCCTGTAATCAACTCATAAGCTAAAAGAGCAAAGGCATAGAAATCCCCAGAGATCGTCCGCTGCTCACCTTTAACATGCTCAGCCGATAGGCAGTCGGGCTCTCCTAGCACCCCACCGACTGGTAATCCACAGATCTCGAATAAACGGCATACCCCGAGATCGTAGAGCAGAACGCTACCTTGTTTGTCGATGAACACATTCGTCTTGGACAAGCTGCCATGGCAGAGACCACCCTTATGAGCGAAATCCAAGGCAGCTGCGATCTGAGCAATGTAGTGCAGGGCCTGTGTGCTGCTTATGCCTCCTGTGTTCTGCAATAGGCGGTCTAAAAGCATACCATCACGGCATTCAACAACCAGGAAAGGATCTCCACGATCATTAACACCAGAATCTAGCACTCGAGCTATGTTAGGGTGCACCAGCTTCCTGGCTTTCTCTAACTCCAGATGGAAGGCACGAAAGCGCCTATTCTCTTCATCTTTGTCATCAACGACAACAGGCTCAAGAAGCAAGAGCAAGACTGACTGACCGGAGCTAGGATCGCTCGCAAAAAAAGTCTCCGCTCCTAAACCGGCGTGACACCCCGATGTGATTTCATATTTGGCAATTTTTTGCCCGATTTTCATTCTGGGATCTCCTGTAAATGTTCACCTGCGGCAGGAGTTACTTAGTTCCTGTCCTGAAACCCCGCTTTTGGCCGATCTTGGGAGAACGGGAGATTACAAAAATGGTAACCGTTCAGTCCCCAAGAATTGAATCATCCCGAATGCCCCTCAGGGGCCGATTTGCGGATGCAAATCGGGGGTGACAACAACTAACCGTTCAATCGAGTTACCACCGTCCTTGCGATCTACGCCAATGAGGCCCCAACTTACCGGGGACCTGAACGGTTACCAAAAATGCTCGTTTACAGGTAGTAAAGTCCGCTTTTTGCAATTCCCGTTCTCCCAACCTCGACTCAAAATCGTGGCTTCAGGACAGGAACTACTTTGCATTATTTTTCTTAGCACTATGTCGCACAAAATGAGTCGCGGCCTCGGAGCAAGATCCCCAGTGGAGCTGAACTGTAGTAGCGAGAATATTATCCGATACCATAAAGCCATCTAGCGTCGGTGAGAATGCCATTGAGGCAGTATCGCCCACATCTCCATTATGAGTTTCACCCACAACGAGTTCATCCCTCAGTTCGAACCCATAATCTATAGACCCCTCCTCAAAGGAGAACCTCCATCGTCTCTCGCGAAAACCTCGCATGACATTGCCTGCGGCTAAGAGCGAATTGTCTTTCGTCGATCTGACGAGTGTCCGCACCGGCTCTATTTGCTCTGCCTCCCCTACTTGAGCAGAAGCTATACCAGATAAGGCACCGCACATGTCATACACTGATCCGTCAGAAAGTATGACCTTCTTGCACAAATAGGCCACGCCACATCCTTCCGCATAAATAATGCCACCGCGCATCGCGAAATCGGCAATCGATTTAATCATAGAGGTGTTATGCGCGAGATCGCGAGCGTATACGTGTAGGTAGCCGTTTGGCAAATAGATCGCCCCTACATCGGAAGGAATCTTAAAATCAGCGATTGGGGAGAATGCCTTTAACTGACCACCGGATCGCCTTATCAAGTCTAGGTTGTCTTGAACCGTCAAGTGGAACGCGAGATCGTCGGCGACCGCTATTTTACAGACCTGAGAGACTCCAGTTAAAAATGATTTATTGACTTCGAGGAGACCTCCGCCGGTAGCAATTTCACGCATCGCATCGATGTTTATATGCGCTTTAACTAGATCCCCAGCCGCAATAATCCTACCTCGCGGAAGCAGACTTGGGTTATCAGCATCACCTGCGTGCTCAACTCCGGCAAGGACCTCGGCATCTGCCATAGGTATGCCGCCTAGATAAGTGATGCCACCGAGTTCCTCGACAGCAGTGCGAATACGCTGATTGTGATGATCGTCAATAACCCTATTTGCGATTACACCCTTTAACTGAAGCCGAGTATCGTGGTCCCTGATCCCAGCAACCATAGCAGCCAGTGTCTCTTTATATCCCCAACCATCAACAACAAGGACAACCGGCATTTTAAGCAAATGTGCCAGTTCGGCACTAGATCCGACAGTCCAGTGTTCTGGGTAACGATCGAGTATCCCATCACAACATTCAATAAGCACCAACTCAGCACCGCCAGAGAGTCTAGCGAAAGCCTGTATAAGTGGTTCCCTCTCCAATGCCCAAGGGTCTAGAGTATGTGCAAGGCGAGCAGTGACCCTTCTCGCATGTGTAGCCCTGACTAAAGAATCGCCTGCATAGCCCACGGCAGTAGATACCTTTTGCCGAGACATACTAACTAGGATACCCAGAACGAGATTGGGAACACCGACGCTTCCATGTGCGCCAACCACCATCACTCTAGGCGTGGCGATCTCTGTAATAACTTCGGAAATGTCTGGACCCATATCTATCCTACCTACTTGGGCGTTCACAGCACGGCGCGACATAAGAAGGTGTGCCCACACCCATCTTTGCTAAGTCAGATGCCGGTTGCGTAATTTAGATTCATCAAGCAGGTAAAAGGGTGACTCTTACAATTGGTTTAAAGCGAAAAACTTCCAACATTTTTAGAATATCCGCCCTATTCACAGACTGGACCAATCCAATAATGTCCTCTATGGTCTGGTAGTCTTGTCGATAAATCCATTCATTGCCAACGCTCATCATCCGCCTCGATGGACTCTCAGCGCTAAGAGCCAAGCGGGTACTGAGCTTGATTTTCGCCCTAGTTAACTGCTCATCGGTAAACTCTTTGGCACCTAGGAGGATATCGTCTATCACATACCCAACTTCTTTGATCTGCTTGGGATCCGAACTCGCGTATCCATAGACGACACCTACGCCATCCATTTCATCAGACTCAATCGCGGCCATGTCGGCCAATCCTTTGTCGATGAGGCGCCAATAGCAATGAGAGCCCGAAGAGTCCCCGAGAATACAGCTCAAAACTTTTGCTGCGTAACGACTACTATCCTGAGCTGATGGCGCTTCCCCCAATACGCAGTAGTAAGCCTTCTCTATGTTGGCCTTCTCTATAGTTATATCTCTCTCTACAGGATGGAATTCGAGAATTTCCCTAGAGGCATCAGCAGATTGCCATTGCTCGCAGTAGTTCGTAACCAAAGATAGGAAGTCATTCCAGTCAAAACTCCCGCTCGCTACAAAGACCATGTTCTCAGGGGAATATCGGCCTTTGAAGTAGTTCAACATCTGCTCTCGACTGATGCCAGCCACTGTCTGTGTTGTTCCCAAAACGCTGTTGCCCGCCTGGTGAGATTTAAAGTAAGACTCCAGCGCCTTCTCAAGGAGGACAAATGTGGGCCTATCCTGGTAAAGAGCTATCTCCTCCAAGATTACCTTGCGCTCCATCTCCAACTCCTGGGCGTCCAGCGTTGAGGTCATCATCTCAGACAGCAGTTCAACGCCTCTTTTGAGATACTCCGGAAGGATCGACATGTAGTAGACAGTCGTTTCATTGGTAGTATATGCGTTTGCTTGGGCTCCTATCGCGCCCAAATCATAACTCAATTGCAGAGCGGACCTGTTGGCACTTCCCTTAAACATCATATGCTCAAGAAAGTGTGAGACCCCCGATATCTCCCGTGTCTCATCCCTGGAGCCTGTCCTCACGAAAACGCCAAGACCCACACTCGCGGCACCTGGGTGAACTTCCCCCAAAACTACCAAACCATTATCTAGAGTTGTCTGATGGAACATGCCACACCTCATATACTGCTCGCACATCAAAATTTCGGAATATGCGCATCTTCTGCGAGCAGTATATCGCGAGGCCGGATGGCCTCGCCAATAACAACATACCCATCGCAGATAATGCGCGGCCGACAACGGCCGCTTCCACTTTCAATAAAAGTCCTATACTTGCTCAGCCTCCGGAAAATAGATAATTTTCATTTGCGATGGGTATACGAAGAGATTGAATGCCGAGGGTCACTACCGTCACTGGATCTACGGGATGCTTTTCTAGGTAAGAGAATATATCTCTCGCAGTAACGCGCTCGATTTGGTCTTTTATTTCATCAAGCCCCCTAAGTAACCCGAGGTTCCACCAGTCATTAGAGAGAGACCCTGCCCTAGAAGCGCTCATCTCCCCTCGCATAACCAATCGGCTTTTGAGATCGGCCTTAGCCCTCAAGAGTTCTTCGTCATCAATGCCATCTTTTAATTTTCGAATCTCTGAAAGGAGAACTTCGTAAGTCTCTTGACCTCGCTCAGGTGTGGTCCCCGCATAAGCCATAATGGAGCCCCGCCCCTTGGCCGCACTGTGAGATGCAGAAACCCTATAAACTAAGCCCCTTTTCTCGCGGACCTCAACGAATAAACGCCCGCACATACCGCCCGAGAGAACTCCTACAGCTAAGTGAGCTGCATAATAATCGGGATCACCCAGAGCAACGCTGGGGAACGCTAACGCGATTTGAAGTTGCTGTGTGTCTTTCTCAATATGGTAGCTAGCTGCAGTCTCGCCGAATGCGCCACACTCTGGCACCGGAGTGACCCCACCCCAAGCACCGAATTCGCGCTCTATATCGAGGACCAGATCTTCCCAATTAAACTGACCGGCTACTGCGATCACAGAAGAACCCGCCACATATCGGTCCTTGTAAGCAGACTTCAAAGTATCAAGAGTAACTGCCGTCACACCCTCAATAGATCCCAACTGGGAACGATTAAACGGGGCCGGATAAAAGCGCTTAACCAGCTCTATCATCACCTTGCTCGCCGGATCGTCTTCGATGGAGTAGAGATCCTGAAGAGCCAATTGCTTAACACTCTCTAACTCAGACTCCGGCAAAGCTGGCTCAAGCAACATCTCTCTAAAAAGAGGGAGCGCAGGCTTTAGACTTTCTGAAAGCATAACGCCAGAGAACGCAGAAACCTCCAGACCTGCCGAGTGGCTTTTCTGGACTCCGATTTCTTCAAAAGCATCTGACAACGCATGCGCATCTTTATGCTTAGTTCCCTTGCTCAACATATCGGCCAAAATAGCCGACTGCCCATCTAATCCCTCAGGGTCCGTTGAAGCCCCGGATGGAACAAGAACAGAGAACGCAACAGACCGAACATTGTCCATCTCCTCAGCAACTAAAGTCAGACCATTGGAGAGGACATGCACATGCTGCCTACGCGGAGTCGGCAAAAAACCACCACCGCCGAGAGGTTTAGCAATCATAAAAGACTCCTTAAAATCACTTCATAGAACCCAATGGCAAAAAACCAGTTGCGAAAAATCAACAAGGCCCCCGACTGCGAGCATCAAGCAGATAAAATGTGTACCAGGTTATCGCCTATAAACCAATACTGGAAAACACGTTGTCCGGATAGCAGATATAAGATGCAGGTGGGGAGGGATTGGGTGTGGGAGATTTTGGGGGATAGCGGATCACACTATAAAAATCACTTTCGTGAGTAATCGCGCCATAAAACGATTGGTTCGTTTCTACAGCCGTTTGTGTGTTAAATTTTTGAATTATTAAAAGTAGTTTTTGGAGAAAAGGTGGCGCAGGCAGTTCAGGTTATGAATAGGGACGATGGCAGAGATGAAGAAAGGCCTACTCCGGGATCTGACTTTGTTCTGTCTGATGTTTCCTGGGGTGGGGGACGACGTTTATCTCTTGCACTCTCAAGAGTTTTAAGTCCAAGGGATGTGTCGTCGACACTTAATGCTGAACTCAGTGCAGAGGATGCGCGAAAAAGAATCCTAAATCTCATGTATAGAGAGTTTCCTCCGGAACATTTCGGCCCTGCGCTGCTCGCGTATCATCTCCTCTCTGATCAACTGCACTACCGCCTGACAGCAGAACAGATTCTTCGAAGAGGGCTGGCCTACGAGGGGCTTCATTTCTTCAGGGGAGATCGGCTTGTTAGTGCATTCAGCGGAGAAGCCGAATCGGCATCGGTCCTTCCAGACCAAGGGGATTTAGTAAATGGAGGTCTCTACAGAATCGATGGAGATTTGTCGCAATTCCATGCTGGCACAAAGCTGCAAGGACTAGATCCCAGAACGCTTCAAGCAACCTCAAGACATATGGGGATGGGGCGTAATGTCGGCGCTTGGACGCCCATACTAGAGATGGGTAACGCAGTTCCCAATGGACTAACGAATTTCGCAAGAGACCCACTTGGCACTGCCGCGAGTGCGATCGTGGCTGGATTGAAGAATTTGTTAATTGCAGCTCCGGAGGTAATGCTTCGTCGCGTGTTGCACGTCGATCTAGATCCTCGAACTGCGGAAATGTCTCAGGGTGAACGTGACCGAGAGGATGCAAGTGCCCTACTTGGTGCCCTAGGTAATCTCGGTGTAGCAACTGCGCTCCGAAATGCTGGGAAAACAGCTGTTGCTGCATCGCTTGGAAGTGGAGCTAGTCGACTCCCAGTTGTTGTTACAACTGGGGAAACCATAGCCAGCACGGGAGTCGGCGTAGGTCAACCACATCTACCGCCTCCCATACCGTATTCGGTTCCACCTACTGTACCGGAGGTGCATACAGGTGCCGGTTTGAGACTTCCAATCGAAGCAGGGGCAGCACGTCCCATTATCAATAGCGATGCTCTGGCAACGACTAGGGCTGTGGCAAATACTGGCACTCGGGATTTGGTCCATGGCTCCCCCGAGCCCTTCAATGCGGGAAGATTCACGCAGATTTACGAAAACTTCTTCCCTGTAGAAGAAAAGCCCATGAGCTTAGAGCATTTCATATACGACATGTCTATTCATGGGCTAGTCCCAAAGTCCGCTGGAAGGGTTCTATATGCGGGAGCGGGAACAGACATGAAACATGTTCTGACAGTCACCCGTGCAAAGGCGATTGTGATGCTATCTCTTGACGTGCCTTCATACGAAAAATTAGTGGGATACGATTGGGATTCAGAACAAGAAGCTCAACTGCGTTACATCAGAACCAGCAGGTCCCTTGGGTATGCGAGTTATTGTATGCAGGATTCTCATTTCCTACCCTGTCTTGTCGCAGAACTAAAGAGCTTGGGGCTCAGCAAGGATCAGGTTGAAGTCTCGCAAATAAGCGGTGGATTCAGTCTTCAGTTTAAAAAGAGATTTCCATGGCAAGCCAAAGAGGAGATATTTAGGTTTGATTTCGTGCGTGGTAATGCCTTAAATTACAGGCCAAAAGCAGCTTTTGATGTCCTTTACCAAAAGGCTGGCATAGGTCTTATTGGAGAACCGGCAAACTCAGTAGCGGCAGTGCATAACCTTTTGCAGCAAATGAGCAATGGTGGTGTCTTAGTTCTTAATCTCACTGAGAATGACAGCGAACTTCGATCCTACTTAGACAGCTGGTCCGAGATCAGGGGGGGGCAACAGTTTCATCTTGTTCCGGTCGGTAAGGAAGAACACACACTCGTCCCAGAGAACGATCTCATCGCCTCTGGCCAATTCCAGTATTCCGGCTACGGATATCGAATGAGAGCATTTCAGATGCAAGAAGTTAGTCATCAATTATAGTAACTGAGAAGCGAGTTCTCGCCTTTTAAGGTTATCCCGACGGAAAATTGCGGTTTGAGAAGTGAGTTCTGCGCTCTTTTTAAGGTTCCATGTCTTTTTTTCATCCCGCCCCGAGCGAAAATCCAGGCGCTTGCGAAAACAAATTCAAAGCCCGATGCGAGAATAAGCGCTTGGAGCAAAATCACGGATTCGATTCTAAGCAAGAGAATTTAATTACAACCTATAAAAGTTAGCTGGCACATTTCATCCACCATTTTTTCACGTGAAGAGGTGATCCTGGATGACTCAGTGCTAGCTGCTTATGACACTCCGGAAATGGCGTATAAATCCGGAGTATGTTCCGACGCGATATAAGTATCCTGGAATCAAGCAGTTTTTTCCTCTTTGGCTCTCGTGGGACGGGGAAGACGACCTTATTGAAAGAGCTTTTCGGGCAGGACAAGACGCGCAGGATTGACCTCCTGGATCCGAAAGAGCGGGATCGCTACCTCGTTTCTCCCGAAAGTTTACTGCATGAAGCCCGCGCATCCGGCGTTGACTGGATAATCGTAGATGAAGTCCAAAAAGTCTCGGCACTATACCCATCGCGAATGAGAATTCCCGAATTTATGGAAGGGGGTATAGCTCTCAGGTGTGTGCTTTATTCGTAATTCATACGGAAAACGTAAGCGCTCTGTAACCGTTCAGTCCCTATGCATCAGATTATCCCGAATGCCAATCAGAGGCCGATTTGCGGAGGGAAATTGGAGGTTACGCCATGTGACCGCTCAGGGGTATCTAAACGGTTACATGGCGTATTCTTCTTGATTCCGCGACGTTGCGCGGAATGACGGATGTGGTTTTGGATACTGCGACTTCGCGCAGCATGACAGCTGATCATGCAGGGGGACTGAACGGTTACAGCGCTCAGTCTTCCATAAATCGGATCATCCCCAAAATGACAGTTGGGAGCTGCATCTTAGGCTTCATAAATTTCTCTGCCTGCAGGTTGACAGAATCGATGCCTCGGCTCTATATTTAACCTAGGTTAAATATAAATTTATCCAAGGTTGCGCATATGTCCACATCTCAGGACCTAGGTCAGTCTAGCGAAGATTACCTAAAAGCTATTTATACGCTTGGGCAAGAAACGGCTGGTGTTGTGAACACTAATCAATTGGCCCAGGCATTGGGCGTTTCTGCTGCTGCAGCCACGAAAGCTATTCAACATTTGGCTGATAAAGAGCTGATTATTTACAAGCCGTATTACGGGGCTTCTCTCACGGAGCTCGGTCAGAGGGCAGCCGTTAGGATGGTGCGCCTTCATCGCTTGCTGGAGCTCTTTCTCCACGATGTTCTAGGTTATTCTTGGGACGAAGTAGATGTGGAGGCTGAACGGCTTGAGCATCATGTGTCCGCACTCATGGAAAGTCGCATTGACGCCTATCTCAACTATCCGACCATAGATCCACATGGAGATCCTATTCCATCTTCAGATGGTGTGGTTATACCTCGCAAAGGTAAGGCATTGGCTGAATGCGAGATGAACGACAAAGTGGAAGTGCTGCGCGTAAGTGATCGCTCTTCGGAAGTTCTGCAATACTTAGACACCTTGGAGTTGAGACCTGGCGTTGAGCTACAGGTTGTAGATAAGAAGCCATTTGATGGACCACTGACGGTTACGGTTGGGGGTGAGAGTCACGTCCTTGGACGAAATGTCGCGGGATACGTGTTTGTTAAGGAATTGGTTACCACTATCTAATGGGGCCCAAAATCAGGTGGAAAGATGACGGTTCAATTAAATATGCTTGGGCAGGGACAGATGGCCAGGGTTACTCATCTTCACGCTAGTGGTGAGATGCGGAATCGATTGCTCGATTTGGGTTTTGTCCCCGGGACTCTTATTGAGAGGATAATGAGTAGTGCAGCAGGAGATCCTATCTGCTACAGGGTCCGTGGCTCTATGATTGCTCTTAGGGCAGCGGATGCAGCCCAGATTGTCGTGGATCTCTGACCTAGATTTGGCAATTGCCGAATCTAGGTGTGCAACAAGCAACAAGTGTTTTGACTAGCGGTGTCTTCTTGTGGCTTTGGCTCCCCAAAACGTTGCAGGCACCGAAGGGGTGCGAGTCATGAAATCATTTGAGGCTACAAAATTAGATGTTTCACTACGGAAGGAGGATCTGAACTCCTGTTTCTAGGATTATACAGAGGCGAGTGCTGACGATGTCTAGTTGTTCTGATTGTGTTCTTAAGTGCGAAGCGGCATCTACATTTACCACCTTGGGTGCAAAGAAGAAGACGCAAACAGCGCATGAATATCTAGTTGCTCTAGTTGGCAATCCCAATACTGGCAAGAGCACGGTCTTTAACGAGCTAACGGGCCTGCACCAGCACACTGGCAATTGGCCTGGAAAGACGGTGGCTAGGGCAGAAGGCTTTTTCAAAGCGCACGGCCAACATTTTCGTATCGTCGATCTACCTGGAACTTATTCTCTGCTCGCCAATAGTGTAGATGAAGAAATTGCGCGTGATTTTGTCCTGTTCTCCAAGCCACAATGCACAATCGTCGTTTGTGATTCCACAATGCTCGAGCGCAATCTACAGCTTGTTTTGCAGGTGATCGAGATCACTGATCGAGTTGTCGTGTGTCTGAATCTACTCGATGAAGCCAACAGGAAGGGGATTTCTATCGATGCTGGAATACTTGCAACGGAATTGGGGGTTCCCGTAATTGCTACCACTGCTCGATCTGGCAATGGTCTGAGTGAACTCGTCGATTGCGTTTATAAGGTCTGTTCGGGTGCTTTGGTTCCTAAGCCACTTCATAGACCTCTCGATAGCTCTATAGAACCTTCAGTTGTGAAACTCTCTGGGCTTATACAGGCTGAGTTTCCACAGCTTCACTGCTCTCGGTGGATAGCTCTGCGCCTTCTAGAAGGGGATGCTCGCATTGAAAAGGCAATGTGCGATGGAACTCTGGGGCGCCTTGCTGTAAGCGAGATCGTATGAGCGGCCCCATCAAAAATACGGATCCGGATACCATACTCTCCGCAGTGGTGGAGGAGCGGGGAAAAGTTGGACAAGCCCTGCATGATCGGCTCGCTTCGTCTCTCTACAGCACAGCAGCCGACATAGCGGGTAGAACGGTCCAGGCTGGAGCATCTTCAGCGGCAAGGCGGGATATCGCGATCGACCGAATTCTCACCAGCAGTATCTACGGGTTTCCGCTGATGGGGCTTGGGCTCATCGCCATTTTGTGGATGACAATCCGAGGAGCTAACTACCCAAGCGCTATTTTATTTGATGCTCTCTTTTGGGTGCACGATCGCCTTGAGGAGCTATTTCAGTTCTGCGGCGCGCCCTGGTGGCTGACAGGTTTTGTGGTCAACGGAGTTTATCGTGGCTTGGCATGGGTGGTGGCTGTAATGCTGCCACCTATGGCTATCTTTTTCCCGATATTTACTTTCCTCGAAGACATCGGCTACCTACCGCGTATCGCATTCAACTTAGACAGAGTTTTTCGCTGGGCAGGAGCACACGGCAAGCAGGCCCTCACTATGGGGATGGGCTTTGGTTGCAATGCTGCTGGAGTGGTAGCTTGTAGGATTATAGATTCTCCACGTGAAAGGCTAATCGCCATTTTGACCAACAACTTCATGCTGTGTAATGGACGTTGGCCGACAATCATTATGCTCTCGAGTATATTTGTCGCAGCTGCTTTTCCTCCCATGTGGGCTGGCGTTGTCGCGACGGCATCTGTTGCCACGGTCACAATGCTCGGTGTCTTGGTTACATTTTTGGTGTCGCGCGTTCTCTCAAAGACAGTGCTCAAGGGAGAGCCCAGCCACTTCATTTTAGAGCTGCCTCCATTTAGAAAGCCAAATCTACTGCGCATCATCTATCGCTCAATAATGGATAGAACCATTTTTGTTTTGGGCCGTGCTTGCATAACAGCGGCTCCAGCCGGTGGTTTGATTTGGTTGCTCGGGAACATCAGCATTCATGGGCAAACACTCGCGCAGGTTTTGATAGATTTTCTAAATCCGGCAGGCCACCTACTAGGTCTGGATGGAGTAATACTCCTCGCCTACATCATCGCCATACCAGCAAACGAGATCGTCGTCCCGACTATGATCATGGCGTATTCTTCAGGGAGCCAGATCTCTGACATAGCAAATCTCACAGAACTCTCAGCGCTGTTGAGAGCAAATGGCTGGTCTCTCAACACAGCTCTGTGCATGATGCTGTTTTCCCTTCTGCACTACCCGTGTGCAACAACGTCATGGACAATTTACAGAGAAACTGGAAGTTGGCGCTGGACGATCTTTGCAAATATGTTGACTCTCGGTATTGCAGTAATTGCCTGTCTTGTGGTCAATGGAGTTGGACGTCTCGTTGTCTCTTGATACGTTGTAGCCTTCTGCAATCTCCGAGATGAGATCTCCAAGATCTCTGTGAGTCTGCATCAACTGGCGCAACTCAACGTCGATATGGCAGTTGGCTGTTACCCAAAATTTATTAGCGATGAATATTATGCAAAAAGATTCTTACCAATTTTTAGAGCAGCTCCTCATGACGCCTTCGCCATCTGGGTTTGAGCAGTCTATTCAAGGTGTCGTAAAAGCTAGGGTGAGCGGGATCGCCGATGAAATAAGCGTGGATGTCCACGGGAACTTAATCGCTGCGATCAATCCCAATGCCCCCTTGCGAGTTATGCTAGCAGGTCACTGCGATCAAATTGGCATGATGGTCACACACATCGACAGCTCCGGCTATTTATACGTTTCACAAATCGGTGGCATAGATCCTACGGTGGTCCCAGGATCTCCTGTGACGATTCATACAGACAAAGGGCCTATAGACGGTGTGATCGGTTATACTCCCGTGCACCTAGTTCCATCAGGGGATAGAGGGAAAAAGGTCGAACTGAAAAAACTCTGGGTCGATATTGGCGCCAAAGACGGCAAAGAAGCAGAGAAGATAATCAGGATTGGCGATCCGATCACTTATGCGCTCGGCGTCCGAAGACTAGGCGATAATTGCATCGCCAGTCCAGGCTGTGATGATCGCGTAGGCGTCTGGGTTATTATGGAGGCTCTGGCCCAAGTGGCAAAAGAGATTAAGACCAAGAAGAACTTCCCCGTCGCCTTGTTCGCTGTGAGCACTGTGCAAGAAGAGATAGGACTAAGAGGGGCGCGAACTTCCTGCTTCGGCGTAGATCCTCAAGTTGGAATTGCTGTAGATGTTACTCACGCTTCGGATAATCCAGGAGCAGAGGCTAAGGAAATAGGCACAGTCAAATTGGGAGAAGGGCCGACGATAGCGCGTGGTGCCAATATAAATCCCGTCTTAGGCCGTATGCTCATGGACACCGCCCAGAAGAAAAAAATCAAGCATCAGCTTCTAGCGTCTCCAGGAGCTACTGGCACAGATGCAAATGCTATTCAGATCAGTAAAAGCGGAGTCGCTGCCGCCTTGATAGGCATTCCCAACCGATACATGCATACGCAAGTTGAAGTTGTTGACTTGAGGGATTTGGAAGCGGCAGCTAAGTTGATCGCCCAGACTGTTCTGCAAATGAAGGCCACCTCTTCATTCATACCGGTGTAGACCAATGACATCTTTAGAAGACAAGTTCCACGACGAATGCGCTGTTGTCGGCGTTATAGGCAGAGACCAGGCGGCTCATTACTGTCACCTGAGTCTCTACGCCATGCAGCACCGTGGCCAAGAGGGCGCGGGTATCGCCTCTTCTGACGGGCAATATATGTATGCTCACAAAGACATGGGTTTGGTCGCCGATGTGATGCGCCCCGATGTGCTTGAAGAACTAAAAGGGGATTTGGCGATAGGGCATACTCGATATGCAACATGCGGCAGTAAAGAATGGCAGAACTTGCAGCCTCTGATGGCGAACTTCGCCAATAACTCGTTTGCGATAGCACACAACGGTAACCTAGTTAATGCCTGGCTACTGAGAGAGGAGCTTGAGCGCTCGGGTTCCATCTTCTCAACGACCTCAGATACTGAGGTGATCTTGCATCTGGTTGCGAGAGAGTCTCAGGATGAACCAATATCTGAGCGATTGAGACGAGCGCTAGAGCCTGTTCGCGGCGCATATTCCCTGGTCGTCTTGAGTCTGGGTGGGCTGTTGGCGGTGAGAGACCCTTCAGGTGTCAGACCTCTGTGTCTTGGTCGATTCAACGGCGGCTATATTGTAGCCTCAGAGACCTGCGCGCTTGACCTAGTCGGTGCAGAGTTCGTCCGCGATATAGAGCCAGGTGAAATACTCGAGATCACCAAAGACGGTGTGATGAGCAGTGTCAGGTTGAGCGGCCAGTCGAGGTCTGCTCTTTGTGTTTTTGAATACGTCTATTTTTCCAGGCCGGATTCGTGCATAGCCGGAAAGAATGTCTACCAAGTAAGGAAACGACTGGGCAATCAGCTTGCGATTGAACAGCCCGTCGATGCAGATGTAGTAATTCCTGTGCCGGACTCAGGTCTGGCTGCTGCTCTAGGGTACGCACAGCAACTCGGTGTGCCGATGGAATTCGGTTTGATCCGCAACCACTATGTCGGCAGGACATTCATTGAACCCAAGCAGTCAATCAGAGACTTCGGGGTCAAGGTTAAACTAAATGTCAATCCAGCGATCATGAAGGATCGGCGTGTTGTCCTAGTAGATGACTCTATAGTCAGGGGAACGACATGCAAAAAACTAGTCAAAATGGTGCGCGCTGCTGGAGCCAAGGAAGTGCATTTTAGAGTTAGTTCTCCGCCTACGATTTCACCTTGCCACTATGGCATAGACACGCCTTCACGCGATGAACTCATAGCCTCACAAATTTCCGTGAAAGAAATAGAAAAGTATATAGACGCCGATTCGCTTGGATACCTTAGTGTAAGCGGAATGTTCAAAGCCGTAGGCCGCGAGCAGAACTCATTTTGTGACGCATGTTTTACGGGCGCTTATCCCCTAGGC
>Ga0247840_10006004_pt1 | contig 17815 bp, 12 predicted proteins | sample LaCruzMarch2015__FD_192404 | JGI IMG/M metagenome (GOLD analysis project Ga0247840, IMG submission 192404) | Freshwater microbial communities from meromictic Lake La Cruz, Castile-La Mancha, Spain - LaCruzMarch2015_17m | ecosystem: Environmental > Aquatic > Freshwater > Lake | place: Spain... | reverse complement strand
CCCGCGGAGCGCGCCCACTCTAGGACCACGAAGCGCCCCCACCTATCTGCGGCGAGACCCGACGCAGTTTGCTTTCCTATCGTTACCTTAATTGGCTTGCGGCGACCAACGCACCGCCCACGAAGGCCTTTTTTTTCGCGCCCCCTCCAGGTCAACAGGCGGAAAGGAGCAAAAGCCGAATGGGACGCAAGCGCCGCGCGATCGAGCCCGCGCCGCCCGAGGCGCCGCCGCCCCAATCGCTTGACCTGACCCAGGAGCAGCGCACGTGGGCCGAGGCGTACCCGCGCCACGCCCGCGGGCCGCGCGCGCCCCAGGAGCTTTACGTGGCCGGCATCACGCACGCCCGCGGTCCGGAAACGCGCCGCGTCGCGCGGTTCCACTGGCACGGCGACCCGATGCCGTCCCAGGACGTTGTGGTCGCTCCCCCGTCGGACGACTACGGCGGGCACGACCGAACTCGACTCGTACAAGCCTATGAGGGTCGCAGAAAAGTCAACGCCAACCGCGCCCACCAGGTCGAGCGAGTGTGGACCGACTGGCCGCTGAACGACCTAGCTAGAAGACCGCCGACGCCGCGCGCCGCCGCCCAGCCGCCGCAGCCGCGGCTGCGCGTCTACATGCCCAAGCGGCCCGATCTGGCCACCGAGGTGCCCGGGAGCCAGGAGCACATCCACGACCTCCAGGCGCGGTTCGCCGACTATGCGTCGTTTCTACAAGACAACTTTCGGTACATGTTCCGCATGCTGCAGGTCGTGCGCCACCCGGTGATGGGCCTGGATGTGGTGGCGCGCACCCGCATCGCCGAGGGAACCGAGTTTCCGTGCCTGGCGAGAGTGCGCCGCGGTACTACCGAGATGACGCACGCGTTCCGCTTGGGGGGTCAAAGTAGCCAGCTGGCCGGCGAGTCGGAGCGCCAGACCGACCCGCAGCGCATCAACGACCCCACCACGAGCTTTGGGCTCGTGCAGTACGTCAACGAGGCCTCACAAGACGACGAGCTCAACTGCGAGTTTGTCGACGGCCCGCCGCTCCACCACCCAGCCCAGGACACGCTGTACATCTCGGCCGTGCTGCGGACGACGCGCACCGTGCGCGCGGGGGAGCCGCTGCGCACGTGCTACAACAACCTCAGGGACCGCCGGAGCATCTTTGGAGCCGGCGTGTGCTCGGAGAATGGGCGACCGATGCGCGTGCTGAACGACATTGACCCCGCGACCGGTCTCCGAATCATGTACCCGCTCGCCCCGCGGTGCGTCCCGATCGACGAGCGCGGCCGGCTCCGGCCGTGTGTTGGTTGGGAGCCGCGCGCGCTGTCATCGAGCTCGTCGGACGACGGCGATGACGGCGATGACTCCAGCTCACAGGCCGAAGACGCGCCCCCCCTACCGCGACGCAAGCGGGCGCGCTCCCCCTCGCCCGTGCTCCAGGCCGCCATGAGTCAAGATCAAGATCAAGCCGTAGCCGCAGCTCCAGCCCGGGCTCCAGCCCCGGCTCAAGCTCAAGCTCCGGCTCCAGCTCAAGCTCAGGCGGCACTTCCACGTCGTCGACGCGCCGACGAGCCCGACACGAGCGACCAAGAGGCGATGCCGATCCGGCAGCGCAGCGGCCGCTACGCCAACTACCGGGCCGCGCGGTACGAGTACGCGCGCATGTTTGGCGAGCTGCGCGTGGAGGCGCGGTCGAGCGGCCTCGATCTAGTCAGCAGCGTCGCCGTGCCCGCGCGCACCGAGTTTCCCTACTTTGCCAGAGTGCGCGACGCCGCGTCGTTGGACCCGGCGGTGCGCAGATTCGAGCTGGTCGGGTACCGCCGGCTCTTTGGCCAGGCACCCACCCAGCCGGACGTCGACGAGATCAACGACCCACGCCGCAGCCTGGGTCTTGTACAGTACGTGCGCGACGCCACAGCGGACGAGCCGGCCAACTGCCGCTTCACCGAGGGCCCGCCGATAGCGGGCGCGCGCTTGGACGACGTCTGCGTCGCCGCGGTGCTCGAGACGACCCGCGCGCTCGCCGCCGGCGAGCCGCTGCGCGTCGAGCGGTTGGTGCGGCGCGCCGCGCCGGCGCCGCAAGTGATACAGATTAGCAGCGACAGCAGCGACGACGATCCCGGCGACGAAGACAACGATGGCGAAGACGACGACGACGAGGTGCAACCGGCGCCGCCGGTTCGAGCGGCGCGCGGCGCCGACGCCCAGACGGCCGCGCGGTCGCCGCGCAAGCGCGACCGGTCTACACAACGTCAGAAGCAATCGCCGCAGCCGCAGCCTCAGCCGCAGCCTCAGCCTCAGCCGCAGCCTCAGCCGCAATCGCGGTCGCGGTCGCAATCGCAATCGCAATCACAATCGCAATGGCAACAACAACCCCAGGGAGCCGGCGTCATCTCGGTCGTCGACGCGCGGCGCGTCGCGGCCGGCACCACGATCGTCGGCCCGGGCGCCGCGGCGGTGCGGCGCGTCTCGGGCCGGTACCCGGACGGCGGGGAGTTTGCGCTCGACGTGCTGTTGCTGGCCGACCTGCACACGCGCGGGGTCGACCCCGCCGACTCGAGCGAGATCCCGACGCTCGACGTGCTGCGCGCGGCCGCGCTGTACGCGGCCGACGGCGCCGCCCCGCGGTGCCTGGATGTGCTGATCGAGGACCACATCGAGCGGGCCTACGTGGAGCCAGGGGGGCTCGTGCCCCTCGACCCGATGCCCGAGGCGGACGACGACACGCTGCAGCGGCTGCGCATCGCGCTGCTGGATTGTATCCCGCCGGCCCGCGAGGTCGCCGAGTCGGCGCGGCAGCTCGCCCGCGCGCGCCCCAGGTGCCCGCTCGGCACCCGCCAGGTAAGGGTGCACGCGTTCGACACGCGGTCCTGCTCGCTCGGGTCGACGATGCTGCCCCCGCTGTGCACAAACCGGGCGACCGACCACGTGGTCGACTCGGAGACGCGCCCCGGGTGGATGCGCTTTTTTATGGGGCTCGACCCGCCCGAGCGCCTGAGTCGGCGCATGCTCGCCGAGCTGGGGGCGTGGGTGGGCGGCGACTCGGCCCTGCTGGCGCACACGCTCGAGCTGCAGCGCCGCTCGGGCGCGCGCGTCCGGCGCCGCGCGCAAAAGCTCGGGATGGCGCGCGCCGAGTGGGTCGCGTCGCTCGTCGCCGCCACGGCGGGCTCGCGTTTTTCCAACGAGCGCAGCCTGTTTGACCTGCAGTCCAACGCGGCCGACTACTACGCATTGCTGAGAATGCTCGCGCCGAACGACGAGCGGCGCGCCGACGCGCCGTGCGCGTTTGATCTGCTGGGAGGGCGCGTGCCGCGGTGCTGCGTCGTCTACGCGGGCGCCAACCACACGGACCACATTGCGCGTGTGCTGGCGAGCATGATCGACGAGCCGAGCGACCCAACATCCTCGCGCATGGCGCAGCGCACCGTGCGGGCGACGGGCCGCGACCAAAAGCTGGTGCGCGTCGCCGACGTCCCGGTCGATCCGCCACCCGTCGTCCCGTGCGCGACGATCGGGGACTTGCTGGGGGCGATCGGTCTGCGTGAAAAAGTCATTGTGGACGACGACGCCGCAGACGACGACGACGACGACGACGACGACGCAGACGAGCCCGAGGCGCCCGAGTCGCCCTCGCCGCCCGCGCCCGAACCGCCGCCGCGCCCGAGCGTCATCTCGCTTGCCGACGCACAGCGTGTCGCGGCCGGCACCACAATCGTCGGCCCCGGCGCCGGGGCGGTGCGGCGCGTCTCGGGACGGTACCCGGACGGCGGCGAGTTTGCGCTCGACGTGCTCCTGCTCGGCGAGTTCCACAGCCCGCCTGTCGCGCCCGAGCGAGCGAGCGAGATCCCGACGATCGACGTGCTTCGCACCGCCGCGCTGTACGCGACCGACGGCGCCGCCCCGCGGTGCCTTGACGTGGTGATTGAAAACCACATCAACCGCGCTTTCTACCTGGGGGGTGGGGCGTTGAGCGTGCAGAGGCCCTGGCGCGCGACCAACACCCTGCGGGCGCTGAGCACCGCACTGCACGGCTGCATCCCGCCGGCCCGCGAGGTCGCCCTGCAGGCGCAAGAGCTTGGACGCCCCGCGTGCGTGCTCGGGGACCACGGCGTCCGCGTCCACGCCTTTGACACGCGGGCCTTTACCATGCAGTCCGACGTCAGCGGGGCGTCCATCAATCTTCTGACGCGCGGCCCGGGAAATGTGGTCGTCGAACCTGGGATGCTCACGCGGTGGATGCGGTTCTTCATGGGGCTGGACGCAGCCGATCGCCTGACGCCGAGCATGACGGATCAGCTGAGCGCCTGGCTCGGAAACAACCCCAGGCTGCTGGAACACGTGCTCGCGGTGCACCGGCGCACCAGCGAGCGCGTCCTCCGGCGCGTGCGCAAGCTGGGGGTCGACCGCGCCGAGTGGCTCGCCGAGCACGTCATCGCGACCACCGAGAACGGCCGCCTGTTTGACTTGCAGTGCTCCGGGACCGACTACTACGCGCTGCTGCGGATGCTCGCGCCAAACGACGAGCGCGACGTCGACGCGCGGTGCTCGTTCGATCTGCTGGGCGGCCGCGTGCCGCGGTGCTGCGTCGTCTACGCGGGGGCGATGCACACGGACCACATTGCGCGCGTGCTCGCGCGCATGCACGGCCGGCCGAGCGGCGAGAGCTCGTCGCGCATGGTGGCGCGCGTCATGCGTCGCAACGACCGCGACCAGAAGCTGGCGCGCGTCGCCGACATGGACGTCGAGCCCGCGTGCGCGACGATCGGCGATCTATTGGGGGCGATCGGGCTAGTCGAGCCGGCAGCGCGCTCGGCGGTCGAGCGCCCCCTGGAGGATGATACGGCGCACGCGGTCGTCCGCGTTCTCAGGGGAGCGTACGCGTCGCGCGCGTACCGCGTCGGCGAGCGGTACCTGGTGTTCCTGGGGCGAGGCGGGCAGCAGACCCAGCCGCAAGCGGGGGCGGCGGCGCGCGCGTTCGAGATGCTCCGGGACGCCGCGGCGTCGACGCCCGAGGGCGAGCAGGCGGTCGAGTACCTCGAGTACGTGCTCACCGAGGCGGTCGACGTCGAGCGCGGCGCGCGCTTCCACGTCGCGCTCCTGCTGCAGCCGCGCGGCGCTGGGCGAGTGGCGTTTGCGCTGCTCAAGCTCGAGCTCCCCGAGCGGCGGCCGCTGGATCTCCGCAGTCCGGCGGCGCAGCGGCGGTTCCCGGGCCGCGTGGCCGAAATGTCGCACCTGTTTGTCTCGACCCCGCGCGAGGGGCTCGGCGGGCTTTTGCTAAAGCTCGCGATGGACGACGCACGCACGCGGCTCGGCGTCGCACACATTCTCGTCGACCAGGGGTACCCCACGGCGCGCTCGTTTTACCGCGCGGCCGGCGCGCACTTTATCTCCACGAGCTCCCAAGCGGACACGTTTGTGCTAAACACCGACACCGCCGCGGGCGCGATGCGAGACGCCGAGCCGATTTGATGTGATTTTTGAGTCGAATTGAGTAGGCGAGTGGCTCTCACCACTCGCCCGCCGCGGCCCGCGCGCTCTCGATCGCGGCCAGCGCGCCGCTCCCGCACGGGCGGTCGCCGGGCGCGTAGTAGAGCTCGTCGACCTGGTCCTGGATGGTGGCGAGGCGCGCCTCGATCGCCTCCAGGGTGGCGGCGTCGCACGCGCGCCGGTACCGGTACTGGCGGGAGGTGTTGAAGACGACCGAGCGCGTGTTGACCCCGAGCACGATGCGGTCGTCCGGCGCGAGCAGCGTGTAGTCGCCCTCGGTCAGCTGCTCGATTCTGGAGCGCTCCGCCGCCAGAACGCCGCCGTTGAACTCGTCGTCGTAGTCGTCCAGCCACCCGTCGCACACGCTGATGCCGACCGCGCCGCCGTCAATCACCGGGGCGAGCGCGCTCTCGATCGCCTCGCGCGTCGCGTACGGCGCCAGCGCCTCCCGGAGCCGCGCGTCGGCGCGCGCACGGTCTCTCGCCAAGCCCTCGATGATGCGCCGCTGGAGCGCCGCTCGGCGGCGCGACGTCTCGTCGCCTTCGATAAAGACGAAGCGCGCCCCCCCGCCGCGCGGCCCACCGAACGAGATGGCCGACATGCTGTCCAGTGAAAATAAATTTCGACAAGACAAGATCGATAGAAAAATGCCCACGCTCGGGGTAGGTTCGGATTTCGGCAAGGAGTTTGGCGTCGAGGCGACCAAGGCGCTGGTGGAGAGCCGCGCGCTCGAGTCGTACGGCCGCCAATGGGGCGTGGACGCGATGAACCAGTTCCTGGAGTACTGTCGCACCAAGCAGCAGGCCGAGGTGGTCCCCGCGCCGTGCTGGCCGCCAGTGGAAATGTACGGCACCGCGCTGCGCGAGGGCACCCAGCTGCGCGCCGACACCGCCACGCTCGTGCGCCGCGGCGTCGGGTGCGTACTGGTGGCGGCGCTCGTGTACCGCGCCGGCTCCGAGGTGATTGCGCTTCTGGTGCGGCGATACCGCCCTCGCCACCCCGACGATGCTGACGAAGCTCCGGAACAATAACGCTGATTAAAAAAAATAAAGAAAAGAGGTATGAGTAAGTAGAAAGAAAAACATGCTCGGTCGTCTCGTCCGAAGAACCGCGCCGCTGCTGGTCGCCGTCTCAGCCGGCAGCCGCGCGTGGTGCGCCGCCGCCAAGGACGACCACTACGCTCATGCGACAAACGACCTGGAGATTCTTCAAATCCTGATGCGGCACACCAAGCTCCCCGTGGCGCCCGGGCTCGCAGCGAGCATCGTCGCGCACCATTCGGGCGACGACGCGGCCGTCCGTGCCCTGGTGGACACCGCGATCGCGCGCGGCGCCGACGCCGATTCGGCGCTGCTCGCCGCGTACCGCACCGGTAACCAGGCGATGCTCTCGCATCTACTAAAGGGCCGGACCGCCGTACCGCCCGACAGCATCCGCTCGATCGTCGACGGCCTGCACACGCGGCGGCGGCTCCGGTCGGCCGCGGAGTCGACCGGCCCGCTGTTTGCACGCATCCGCGAAGCCGCGGCGCTCGGCGCCGACCCGTCGGCGGTCAACTGGCGCGGCGTCGACCCGGCGATCATCGACGCCATCGCGATGCGCGACGCCGAGCTTGTAGGGTTGCTTCTGGAGCTCGGGGCCGACCCGGCGGGCGTCGATTTCTGCGAGCGCTCAGCGCTGTGGCACGCGATAGACAAGAAGCATCCAGAGATCGTGCGTCTATTGATTGAGGCGGCGGCGAAGCACGCCACCGCCTAGCATATCGTAGCGTGGTATATCATATTAATCAACCCATCGTCCTCCTCCGGTGAGTCGTCGTCGTCGTCCTGTGAGTCATAGTCGTCGTCCGAGGTCGGCTCGGCCCACCACTGCCGCTCGAGCGTCGTCTCGTCCAGCCACTCGCCCGTGGGGCCGCGGCCCTGGTGGATCCAATGAATCCGCAGATCCGACCGAGGTCTCGATGAGAACCACGTCTCGTAGCGCCGTGACGACCACGTCACTGGCCATTGGAGAGTGGCAAATCTCCAGTAGGGCTCGTCGTTCGGGCCGAACCGCGCCAGCACTGGCTGGGTAGTCCAGAGCGTAGTCACCATCGCCCACGTCGGCGTCGTCTGCCGCGTCGGCGAGGCGGCGAGCCGCTCCGAGAGCTCAACCTGGCGGCGCGCCGAGTGCTCCGCCCACCCGCGGGCCGCGCGCGTCATCTTGCCCAAGTTGCGCACATCGAGCCACGCTGCCAACGAGGCGCGCTCGTCTGGGGACATTGCCTGCATCGCGGCTCTATTTTAAAGGCACTGAAATAAATATCTCTATATTTAATTCCACCAATCGGGATCGACTGAGAACTGTGTCTCGAGCGCGGCCGAGTCGACCCACACGCCCTGCGGGTCGGTGCCTTGGCTGATCCAATGTATCCGCAGACCGAGAGGGGGTTCGCCGAAGAGCGTCGTTCCAACGTAATGCCCCGTCACCGGGGAATCCACCAGAGCAAAGCGCCATCGCCGATCGGCCCCGTGGTCGATCCGGGCAAGTCGGGGCGCTTGCGGTGGATCGGCGGCCCGCGTCACCATCGCCCACGACGGTGGTGACCTCCCGAGATCAGTCGTCCACAGAGCTCGTAGGCGCTCGGCCAGCTGGGCTTGTCGGTGCGCCGCGCGCCCCGCCCATCCTGGGAGGGCGAGCGCCATCCGCCCGAGATCGCGCACGTCGAGCGACGCGGCGAGCACGCTGAGCGTGTCGGCCGACATGAGTTGCATCGATTCCCCGCACAGACACACGGAATAAAAAATGATAAACCCCCCCCAAAAAAATCTATGGGTCAAAGTCGTCCTCGGCGTCCGAGCAGCTCAAATCGTAGCGCTCGTAAATGTCGGGATCCGAGCAGTACCCGTCCCACATTGCGCTGTCAAGCACCTCGGTCGCGAGCCACTCGCCCGTGATGCCGCGGCCCTCGCCGACCCAGTGCAGCAGCACGCCGTCCGCGGGGACCGCCGGGGGCGCGCGTGGGCTCCACTCGACCGGCTCCTTGAAGCACACAAACACGTTGCGGTGGTCGCCCGACCACCCGGGGGTCAGCCGGCCGAGCGCGGGTGGCCCGCCGCCCGGCAGCGAAAACGTCGCCCACGGCCGCGCTTCGGACGTGGCGGCGAGCAGCGTGGCGAGCTCGACCTGGCGCCGCGCCCCGTGCTCCGCCCACCCGCGAGCTGTGCGCGCCATGCGCCCGAGATCACGCACATCCAGCCACACCACCAACGAGGCGCGCTCGTCGGCCGACATGCGATTCATCCGAGGTTGCGATTGCATCCGAGGTTGCGATTGCATCCGAGGTTGCGATTCCTCCGACGTTTTTATTTTTTATCCGCGTCCCAAAGCGTCGACGCCGGCCAGCCGAAGCCAAAGCCGTTTGGGGGGCCGCGTCCGCCGGTCGGCGCGCTCGGGGTCGGCCGACCAAACGAACCAAAGCCCAACGCGCCCGGGAGCCCGGGGTCGTCCGGCCCGCGTCGGCCCGCAGGGTCCTCGTCGATCGGACCAAACGGCAAGAATCTCGCGCCTGGGATCAAGCCCCACGTTGGGAGCGGGCCGTCGGGCACCGCGCCGATCAACGGAGCGCCGAAGCGGCCCGCGGGGGCCGGCACGCCGGGCGTGCGGTCGTGCTCGCCACCGATCGAGTGGCGCGAGCCGTCGTCGTCTGGCTGCATGTGATTGATTAAATTTTGGGGTCTTTATTATTATTTTTTCTCACATGTACATTCCGGGCGGCGGGCGATCCGGCTCCGGGTCACCCTTGGTGAGGGCGTCAAACGCCGCGGGGTCGATGCGAAACGGCAAAGTGGGCTGAATCGTGCGGTACGGCACGTCGAGCGCCGCGCCGCCCATGCGCAGGACGTTGAGTCGCAGCACGCACGACTCGACGGCGCGCGCCAGACCTCGGACGCCCTGCTCGGGCGCGACGCGCGAGACGGCGTGCCGCACGTCGTCCGCCAGCATCACGACGTCACCCGAGGCGAGCCCGCAGTTTGTCGCCAGCCGAGGAAGCATGTGGCGCGCGACAATCTCGGCCTTTTCCTGGATGGTCGGTGCGGAAAACTGCACGACGTGCAGCCGGTCCCGCAAGATGCGGTCGACTTTCTCGAGATCGTTGAGCGTGACGATAAACAGCACCCTGCTTAGATCGACGGGAAAGCCGACAAAGTCGTCGACAAAGTCGCACGACTGCGTCGCATCCAGAATGTGCGTCAGCACCCCGGTGACCTCGTTCCCATGCCGCGAAGACATTTTGTCAATCTCGTCCAGCACCACGCAGGGGTTCATGCTCTGTAGTCTTATCAGGGCGTTGATCATCGCGCCGTGCTGCCCGCCGTCGTACGTCATCGAGTGGCCCTTGAGGCGGGTCGCGTCGCCCTCGCCCCCCAGCGAGATTTGCTCCGTCATCAGCCCGACCGCGCCGCCGAGACCGCGGCCCAGCGTCGTCTTGCCCACCCCGGGCGGCCCAACGAGGGCGAGCACCCGCGGGCACGCGGTGGGGCACGCCAGCAGCTGGGCGGCCGCCTGAATCATCGCGTCCTTGGCGGCGCGCTGGCCGTACAGCACCGCGTCTAGCTCGGCCATCACTCCCCCCAGGCCGTTGGGTGCGTGCAACACATTGTACTTGCCAAACGGGATCGACAAGACGGTGCGCGCCCACCCACTCAGCTTGGCGCCGTCGGCCGAGAACTCGTCCATCTCCTCGATCTGTCGGATGCGCGCGTAGACGGCGGCGGCGTCGGTCGGCGGCATCTTGGGCAGGTGGTCATAGAGCTGGATGCGCAGCGGGCGCTCGGCGCCCGTCAGCGCCTCGAGCTCCTGGTGGCGCGCGTGGTAGTGCCGGCACTGCGCGACGTCGCACCTCTCTAGATAGTTTAGCAAGGGATCGGGGTCGGTGTCGGTCGCGCGACGAAGCAGCTTGAGCAGGCGGCTCTTTTCACGGCGCTCGTCGCGCGCGGGGCCGTCGCGGTCGTCCGACGAGCCGTCGCTCGATCGATCCGGAGACTCGTCGTCGTCCGCCTGGGAGTCGGCGTCGGTAAAGGTGAAGCGCTGGGGCGGCGCGACGTGCCGGAGCGACCTTCTTAGATGGTACGCGGCCTCGTCGTCGTCGTCATGGTCGTCGTCGTGTGCGTTTTCACCGTCGTCGTCGTCGTCGTCATCATCATCGTCGTCGTCGTCGTCGTCATCCGCCTGGGAGCCGTCGGAAAAAAGCGAATAGGTTGACTCGATCGACTCGATCGACTTGATCCGAACGACCGTTCCGCGGCGTGAGCGGCGCGGCGCGGCGCTTGATTTCGAGGCCGACCGATCGGCGCGCCGCGCGCGCGGCTTGGACGGCTTGGAGGACGTGCTGCGTGTCCGCGCGGCGATCGGCTGCGGGTCCTCGGGCCCGCGGCGCGGCTTCATCGCCACAGGGTCCGCTCTTGACTGCATGCAAGAGAATTTTTTTTTTTCTTTTCCCCACTTGGACTTTTTGGCAGTGGGGGGTGGGGTGAGGTGTTTTTTTTGGCGGTTGCGCGGTCAGCGCGGTGGCCAAAAAATAACTGCCCACAGAATGTCAAGCAGCCGCGCCCAAGACATGAGGATGCGTGTTGAGTGCCGCCGCGCCGGGCGCCGAGCGTACGTGCTCGATGGAGCGACGGCGTCGATCTTGCGCGCGCCCAACCCCACCTTGGTCGAGACGATGGGCGACGAGACCTCGGAGCTGACGCTCACCAAGGTCCTTGGGCACGGCGTCTACGGCACAGTTTATGCGGGCCGCGTGGGCCGCGCTGGCGAGCCGGCCGCGGGCGAGCCGGCCGCGGGCGAGCCGGCCGCGGGCGAGCCGGCCGCGGGCGAGCTGGCGATAAAGTGCGTCCCGCTCCTGGATGAGTGCGTGTGGCGTGAGCTACTGGACCACGCCGACCCCTCGGCTTCCCCCGAGCACCTCGCGCGGCACTTTCAGCACTGGCAGCGCACAATGGCGCTCGACGCGGCCGACCCGGTGAACAACGCCGCGCTCTGCGAGGTCGCGCTGTACCGCATGGCGTCCGAGCTGGGCCATACCACAGGCGCGCCGTGGTTTCTCGCGCTCCGCGGGGCGTTCAGAGTCGGCACGCTCGACACCAAGGGACCCCCGCACACTCCGCCCCAGACGCGGCGCCCCGGGCCGCGGCGCGCGTGGGTCGAGGCCCGCCGCGTCGACCACCGCGCGATCGTGCGCGCCTTTCACGTGCGCGTGCCCTCGATTCTCATTTGCACCGAGCGGTGCCGCGAGAGCGTCGGCGATCGCGTGTTTGCCGCCGAGCCGTTTGACTTTGATCTAATGTCGGCGCTGCTGGCGCAAGCGGCGTGCGCCGCGCTGTTTCTGAGGTCGATCGGCCTGAGCCACAACGACTACCACACCGACAACCTGATGCTGATGGAGACTGAGAGAACGCACCTGGACGTGTCGGGCGACCACGGCTCCAGGTGGCGGGTGCCGACGCACGGCTGGCTGCTCAAGGTCGTGGATTTCGGCCTGAGTACGGCGTCGGCCGGCGCAATGTCGGCCACCCCACTACCTCAGGGCGACGCGCGCTCGCGCAAGCGGCAGCGCGACGGCGGCGGGCCGCTGCTCAACGAGGCCAGTCTCTCGGGTATCCGCTACAGGCACGACGACCCGGACGCTGATCTGCGGACGCTGCTATTGGATGTCGCGACGCGCACCGACTCGGTGTTTCCGCCCGCGGCGAGTGATCCGACCGAGGGCGCGGCGTACGTAGCTAGATGCGCGGTCGACCGGCACTATCGCGGCGTCGCCCATTCGATAGAAAGCTTTGCGCGCGCGGTGGACGACCGGCCCGGGGAGCGCCCGTGGCTGTTAAGGTTGCTCGAGGACCGCGAGGCGCTGGACCGCCAGATCGCCGCGATCGACACGGCCGACGACGAGGACCCCGAGCTCGACGAGGACCTGTTTGGCCCGCTTGGAGGGTGCATTCTGGCGATCCGGCGAGTGGCCAACAGCCCGCACACCACGGGCCGCCTAGTGACGGTGCCGCCAGCGGTCACGGCTGATCTGTTCCTGGGAGCGTTCAGCGTCGAGCCGGGCGACTCCGCGACCGAGCCCGTGATCCATCTGCCCGCGCAGCCCGCCGTCGTCGTCGCGCGCGCGCCGCCGCGCCGCTAGGTATACCTCGGGCTCTCGAGCCTTCGCCCCTGGCTCCGGGGGCGGCTTTTTTTGGCCGCCCGCTGCTCCAAAACCAGGCGCCGACTCTACTCTTAGATAGACATGGCAAACACGGCCAAGGGCCAGTTCACGGCGGTCATCGTGCCGAGCGCGAGCATCGACGCGGTGGCCGACTCTGCGTTTGACCCGCCGTCCACCGGCGCGGCGAGCGAGGAGGCGTGCGCGTTCCAGTGTCTACTCGATAATCACATCGGCACCAGCGCGGCCGAGCCGCTCACCCCACACTACACTTATTACCCGGACCCGAACGATGCGACCGAGCCACAAAACATCCCCAGCTACAGGTGCACCGGATTCACCTATGGTGGCGGCAAGTGCAAGCTGTACACGAGCGCCGCGCTGCCCGAGCTCGCGCCCACCGCCAAGGCGGCGGCGAGCACGGGAGACGTGACGTACTATGATCTCAATTGCCAAAATTATGGCACGCGAGTAAGCTCGATCCGAGGGGGCGCGCGTACGCACTACTGTTTGTGCAACCAGGCCGAGGCGATCGACCAGGCCAACGCCGCCGTGCCAAACGCGGTCGCAATGTTTGAGGGCGAGCGGTGCACCGTGCCAACGAGCTGGCACCACACCAACGAGGTGCACGCGAGCTTTAACCGGTACTCCAAGGCCGCGGACAACGACGCCGATCCGACGCAGGTCTTTGAGGCCTCGGTCATGAGCCCCGCGCAGCAGCGCTGGCGCACCGCGTACCCCGTCCACCACCCGTCGCCCGGGTTTAATGTGCACACCGGGACCGGAATACCATACCCGATCGCGGCCGGTGATCCGAACGCGGCGAGCGCGGCCGATGCGCTCTCGGACCCGACAGCCGTACCGCCCGCGGGGTACTCGGCGCCGGCTTCGACGAGTGGGCAATGCTCGGGCGCGAGCAACACGTGCGACGTACTGCCCGATCCGACTGGAAAGTGCACGGCAGACACCACGCCGGGGCAGACGGCCTGCTGCCAGCTCAACTGCCCCGCGCCCACCGCGTCGGCCGTGCTTCGAGAAACACGCGCGTTCGGAGCGGCCGCGGCCCTCGGCGCCACACCAACCCCACCAATCCAGCCCCCGGGCGACATTGACAATGGGACGACAAAGGGTGGACCGAACTGGTGCGGCACGACGGACAAGAGCGGCGCGGAAAACACGTGCCAAGAATCATGTCCACCGAGCGCCGTCGCGGATATGGTGGATGCGTGCAACAAGAGCCCCGAAAGCTTCGACGCCGCCGCGCAGGCGTACAAGCAGTGCATCGCGAACGGCCGAGCGATGGTCCACCAGGACGGCGTGGACCGCGCGGACGTGAGCACGTGGAGTCAGGCGCAGCAGACATCGCTCAACCAACTTCTGGGCAGCGCGGGATCGTGTAATAGCTTTTATACGCAATCCAACGGCCAGGCGGCGGTGATTGCAATCCCCGAGGGCGGCGGCGAGGCTTCGTTCAACACGCAGTCGGCGGGCGCGACCAACTGCGAGGCGCTGTTTGACGCATCGAACGCGCTCAGTGAGTACTCGGCGGTGAACAACTGCGCGCTCACATCGATTACCAACTGCCAAGCGGTCAATGCGTGCTCGTCACAGAAGATCAACGCGCACATCATTAGTCGCGGCAAGGACGCGACGATCGACATTGAGCAGCAGAGCACAATCAACGTAAACGCGTCAGCCAACTACACCAACAACGTCAAGAACAATGTTGCGAACGCGACGCAGCAGTCCCTGAGCTCAATCATTTCGCAGATGAACAAGCAGTTGGCAGACAATGAATCTTCGACCAGCGCCGGCGGGCCGATCGTCAACCATGACGGCGGAATGCTTCCGCAATCGGGTCCGCGCACGTTTGCGCAGAACGCCGCCGCCATCTCGAGTATTGTCAACAATGCCCTATCTAGTCAGATAGAGAATACTCAGGTAACGAGCGTAGTTCAAAACCAGGAGATTGATGCGTACGTGCAATCGACGGGAGACAATGCCAAGATCACGATCAAGCAGGATGCCATCCTGGATATGCAGGTCAGCATGATCACCAAGAACGCGGTTGACAATACTATTACCAACTCGACCGTTCAGTCGCTGACGACCAACATTGACCAGACGAACGACGATAAGCGTCAGCTGATTGGGTTGATATTGATGTGCATTGCGATCGTGCTACTCGTGGCCGGGGCGGCGGTGGCCGGCTTCTTTCTTGTTAAAGTGGTTGGTAAAATGGGCAAGAAAGCGATGACAAAAATGAAGAATGTGGCGGCTCAAAAGGCCGCGCAGGCGCAGCCGCCACAAGCAGCCGTGCCCCAGATACAGCAACCCAAGGCACAGCAACCAAAGGCACAGCAACCAAAGGCATAGCAACCCAAGGCGCAGCAACCCAAGGCGCAGCAGCCCAAGGCGTAGCGATCCAAAGGCGTAGCGATCCAAAGGCGTAGCGATCCAAAGGCGTCAAAGGCGACTATGCTTGCGCACACATCTCAATCACGCGCGCGACAGGCGCGCTCATCAGCGCCCCGCGGTCGATTGCGTGGCGCTCGTCACCGTCCTGGGTCTGCAGGCGCTCGACTCCGACGATGTCAAAGCCGATCCGCTCGTAGAATCGGCGGAGGCCTCCGCCCGGAGATGGGTCGGCCTCGAGCACCATGCATTGGTCGGCCCGCACGAGGCCGCGCGCCGCCATGAACCGGAGCACGCTACACAGAACCGCGCGCGCCGTCCCTGGGGGCGCGCGCGGCGCCGAGCGGTCTTGGGGGTCGCCCGAGTAAAACTGCGTGAGTCGGACCGGGCACGTAAAGGCTTGCGCGATCTGATAAGTGCCCGGCCTGAAGGTGCGAGTGTCACCCTCGACTATAAGCGCGACGCGCACGAGGTCGTGGTCGTACGAGACCCTCAAGCGCTCGGCGTCCAGCGCGGTTAGACGGATGTGGCGCCACACCTCCTCGCTATCGCCCTCGTCGTTATCTTGTTTGTGCAAATCAGGGTCCGGGAGCCCGATCGCCTCGAGCACTTTGCCCCAGCTGGTAAAGAACCCGGGAACGAATTGATCATTTGTTTCAACGTCCTGGGCGCCCACCTGTTTGGCGGTACGCGGCATCATTCGGGCGGTCGGCATCGACCACACGTGCCCCAGCATGCTGCCAACAGCGCGCTGGACGTGGCGCGCGTGCACCACTCCCGCGTACACCACGCAGCACCGCGGCACGCCCGAAGCGCATGGGGAGCCGGGGCGAGCGACGTACGGCGACATCATCCGGAGCATCAAGTAGAGATCGGACGCGTTGGCCATCAGCACGGTGAGCGAGTCGGGCGCGTCGGCCGTGGCGGCGACGTGCTCAGCGAGCCAGCGCGCACGCTCCACACCCAGGCGGCGCGCGCGCCGGCGGACCCGTTCGCGCGCCGCGCGTTGCACTCTCAGGAAGGCGCGCATGTACTCGGGGTCGTTGTCCAAATAGGTTGCTTGGAAGGGGGCCAGTACCCGTGGAGACCACGCGCGGGCCGAAAACCCTCCTTGCGGATCCAGTCCCATGAAGAACCACATCCACTTTTGGAGATCGGCCGACATCCACTCGGGCACGTCGTCCGACGCGTCCGAGGTCCGCCGCCAGCAGTCGATCGCATCACCGTTGGCCGACGACACGTCCCAGAACATCTCGGTGCGGGTGTCAAAGTAGTGCACCCGGCGGCCTGTTTGTCCAAGACGGCACGCGCGCTTGGCTGCGGGCTCCGTGATCTGGCTCGCGTGCGGCACGCACGGGTCGAGCTCGTGCCGCACGCGCTCGAGCGTGCTGATCGGCTCGGTCTGGTCGAGCTCGGTGACCGGCCAGCTTCGGCTCCCCTGGTCGGTCGCGATGGAGCGCTGGATGCCGTGCTCGATGAAAAAGTCGACGCATCGGCCGCGCGCCAGACCGCGGTAAGTCGCCGCCTGGAACAGCTGGGTGGCGGTCATTTCGCCGGGCGGCGGGTCGAGCCACCGTGGGGCCGGCGAGTGCCGCTCGCCCAGCAGCAGAACCCTGATACCATACCGCCCGCCGTCCGGCCACCGGCCTCGCGCATTCAGCACGCTGGCTACGCGTGGCCCGATGACGTGGGTCGCCCGGTTGGCGGCTTTTGACTGTCTTTGCAGCATCCGCCGCGTTTGATCCACCACGCAGGCCAAAAAAAATCAATAGACGCTTGCGGTCGAGAGCGTACTCTCTCGACTCACATCACGCCGGTCCGCATGCATCGGCGCGCCTGGGCGGCGCGCGCCAGCAGCTGCGCGTCGGTCGGCCACGAGCGGCCCCCTCGGCCGTTGGAGCGCGAAGTGCCAATCTCGTTGCACCCAAACGATCGGCGCAGCTTGTTGCACTTGGGGCTGCGCTCGGCATTTCTACAGGCCGCGCGCGCGACGCGCATCGCCCTCGGGCTCGGGCGGCGTTTTCCAGCCGATCTACCGGAGCGCTTGGCTGCTGAGCGCGGTCGACGTTTGGCTGGTGAGCGCGGACGACGCTTGGCGGGCTGCTTGCTCTTTCGGGATGGCGACTTGCGTTTGGTCATCGGGTGCTTGTTGATCAGCTGGTCGAGGAAAAAGATCGGGTGGTCGAATCGCGCAGCCTTTTTTTCGTGTCGGTTTCGGTTGATATGCGATAATTCCCCGCTCACATGTCGCTCATCGCGCTGCCCAAAGACGTACGAATGATGGTCGCGCGCCCGCTGGACGTGGAGGAGATTCTACGATTGCGCGCCGCCTGGAGTGCGGCGCGCCGGCTTGGGGACGCGGCCGGGCTCGAGCGGCTAGCCCGAATGCTAGCGTGCATGTTTGCGCTGCGCGACCCCGAGCAGAGCGCGCGGTGGTTTGCCGACGACTATGCCGTGCGGGCCGTCGGTGGGTGGCGACGTTGGTTGCCGTGCGTCGGCGCTCCCCAAGGGCGGCTCGGGTGGTGGGCGGCGATCCGCCGTCTTGATACGCTGGAGGAATGCCCGAGCTGCCCGACGCCCGGGTCGGTTGCCAGCTATCTTCGTGAGCTTGGGGCCGGTGGGCGACCCTCGGCGCCGCCGACGCTCGACGACGACGACGTGTGGGACTGCCAGCCGTACGACCCCACGGCGCCGCGCAATCAGCGCCAGCTCCTGGTCGTCTTGGGATGCCACCACTACG
>Ga0247840_10006002_pt1 | contig 17818 bp, 16 predicted proteins | sample LaCruzMarch2015__FD_192404 | JGI IMG/M metagenome (GOLD analysis project Ga0247840, IMG submission 192404) | Freshwater microbial communities from meromictic Lake La Cruz, Castile-La Mancha, Spain - LaCruzMarch2015_17m | ecosystem: Environmental > Aquatic > Freshwater > Lake | place: Spain... | reverse complement strand
GCTCGCTTTTCAAGGTTTCCACCTCAGTCAAGGCTGCGCGCCGCCGGCCGTCCAGTGCAAGGAAATCGTCGATATTCAGGGCCGAGCCGCGCCGTTGAAGCGCCTCGCGCACCAGTTCAGGCGTTTTCTGCACAAGTTTCAGATCGAGCATAGATTCTCCAGTGCTATATTTTCTAAACGTCGTATAATGCCAGCAGGCTGCCCGCCCCGTCAACAGGCAGTGTTTCACTCGTGTGCCTTGCCATTCCCTTGTCTTCATAAAATTTCTGGCGCTACGAGCCAAAAAAAAGCATTGAAGCCCTTTTTCATCCATGCTAGGTAATCGTTGCAGTCTGGCACTGTAGAATGAGACTGGCTTCAAATTAATAAACTCTACATTTTCTCTAGATTTGTATCATTACTTCGTTCTTTAGTATTGCGCTACGCTCCCGTTACGTAGCAAGACAATGGGAGCATGGCGCCTAAACATCGATGCAGCTTTCTCACTTCGCAATCCAGCAGGATGCGCGAGGCGGAAGCGCCGGGGGGGAGTCGTGAAAGAGATCGTCAGTAGCTATCTGAAATACGCTCTTGTCTTTGGGGACAAGACTTTTGCCATGTACCTCGTTCTCTCCATGTTTCTTTTCTCCGCGATACTAACCTTATTCTATTACCGACGCGCCACCAACGTTGTCGGACAGATCAAGAAAATCTGCAAATATTTTACCTCCAACGCTATACGCAACAACAAAATTCTGAAACGGCATTGGGAACTGTACGAAACCACCTTCATCCACGACATAGACAAACGCTACAAGACTACGCACGAAGCGCGCAAATTCTTCGAGACCGACAAGATCCTCCTGGACGTAGTCAATGCGCGGCTCTGGTACTTTCTGCCCAATATACTCTTTCTGGGCGGTATTGTGACCCTGTTCATGCAACTCGTCTACGGCTTTGCCACTTTCGACATCAGCGCGCCCGAGGCCATCTTGGAGAGCGTCAAGAACAGCTTCCTGGCCCTGGCCCACGGCTTCGTGCTCCTGGCCATCAGCATCGTGCTCACGGTTTTTCTCATTTACTTCGCCCGCAGCCAGATGGCGCGCATGCGCAACCGCATCGAATCGCTCTGCGACATGCTGGACACCATCTTTAAAATCTCCTCCATGGAAGAACGCCAGATCGTGTTGCGTGAGTATGCTAAAATCTTCAACGATGTCATCCAGCGCACCTTCGTCTCCACCCGCGCTGACGCGTCCGCCCCCCTTGGCGAGCTCACGCGCGAACTCATAGACGCCACGCGCTCACAAACCGAGCACATCGAGCGCATCAACCTCGCCCTGTCCGCTAACGAACGGGCCACGTCCGAATCATTGGCGCGCGTCGGGGCAAAACTCGCCGACCACATAGGTTCGTCACTGCACCTGGGCTTGCAGGAGATCAAACACGTGCTCGAAAGCAACCAGCCCCGCACAGCCGGCGGCAACGGGCATCCTATCCTCAAGGAGGGCCTGCGACCAGCCGAGGTGATCCAGATCATCCAAGAGACTGGCGTGAATAAGGTTTCGTGACTGCTTGAATCTTTTGAGGCAAAGGTCAGAAGCAATGCGAGCGCGAGGCCTCAAAGCTGACCGGTGATCGCTTCAACAAAAGTCGGCGTCGGAATCCAGCCCCACGATGCAGATGCCCGCGCGTTCGGCAGCCATAATCGCGTCTTGGATATCAAAGAAAAGCGTTTTGCCCGCCTCGTAGCCGAGACAGCTCGCCCGCCCCGCGGCCATGGCCGCGATGGTCGCAGATCCTAGGCTCGGCAAGTCTATTCGTTCGTCCTGACCAGGTTTGACGGTTTTCACAACCACACAGCCCGGCCCAGCCAGACGCGTCGCGCGTTCGATCGTGGCGTCCGTGCCTTCTAGGGCCTCGACCGCCGCGACCATCTTGCGTTTCACCACCACGCACTGCCCCACGTCCAGGCAGCCCAGGGCCTTGGCCACTGACCAGCCGTAGCGCAGGTCTTCCCATTCTTCTGCCGAAGGGCCGCGCGCAGTCAGCACCCCGACCGGGCCGCGCAGGCCAGGCGCGTAGTCTGCGGCCTGGACCACAGTAAACCCCTCGGTCTCCAGTTCGGTCAAGAGCGCACGCAACAAGGCGTCGTCGCCTTTGGCGCCGACCTTGAGCAGGAGCTTCATGGCCCGAAAATCGAGTCGCACGCTGAGCGCCTTGGGCTTGCTGATCGCGCCGGCCATGCACACAGAACCGACGCGCTGCGCCTTGAAAAAACGAATGAGCTTGTTGAGCTGGCCTAAGCGCGTCAGTTTCCAGGCATCGACAACCGCGGTCAATCCCGAATCGGTGTGACCGACGAAGCCCACGGCCGCGACTCTACGACCCGCGGCCCGCGCCGCACGCGCGACCATAAACGGAAACTGACCGCCGCCCGCGATCAACCCCAAACAAGCTGCGTCCGTGGACATAGATTTGTTCATAGCGCGTACCGAGGAGATTGATTCATGTGACACAGAAAAAAAGGCTAGAGCATTTTAATGTTGAAATGACTTACTGAAAATAAAAGAAAAGTCCTGGGGGAGAGAAACTTTTTGTAAAAAGTTTCTCTCCCCCAGACCCCCACTCTTCAAAAACTTTTATCATTTTAGACTGTTGCTTTGGCATAGTGGGTAGTCGGAAAGCAAAGGACAATCTAGTTAGAAAATATACTTGGGGGATGCGTAGGCCTGTGATCGCTTACGACAAAGCACACGTCTGAATTTTCCTTGCCCCCTTCCCCTCCCTAGTTGTCTTCTTCCTCGCCTTTGACAGAGGGGGAGATGATGCCGCGTTCGCTGGTGCGGATGAATTGCACGAAGGAACGGATTTCGAGGAAGTGGCCGAATTCTGTTTCGATCTCGTCCAGGGCGACTTGGCGCGGGGTGTCGGAGCGAAAAACGCGTTTATAGGCAGCCCGTAGCGCGGGGATGAGTTCAGCTTCGAAGTTGTGGCGGCGCAGGCCGATGTTATTCGGGCCGTGCATCTTGGCCCTGCTGCCGGCCGCGAGTATGTATGGCGGCAGGTCTTGGCCCAGGCCGCTGTACGCGCCGAGAAAAGAGTATTCGCCGAGCCGCACGAACTGATGCACGCCGGACATGCCGCCGATGACCGAGTGGTCGCCGATGATCACGTGCCCAGCAAGCATGGCGGCGTTTGAGAGTATCACGCCGTTGCCAAGCGTGCAGTCGTGCGCCACATGCACATAGGCCATGAGCAAACAGCCCGAGCCGATGCGCGTGACGCCGCCCCCGCCCTCGGTGCCACGGTGGATAGTCGCGTACTCGCGGATGGCGTTGTTGTCGCCGATGACGAGTTTGGTGGGTTCGCCGCGGTATTTCAGATCCTGAGGTTCACCGCCCACAGCTGCGTAAGAAAACACCCGGTTATTTTTTCCGAGGGAAGTATAGCTGTGGATTTGCGCGTAGGCCTCCACGCGCGTGCCGTCTCCGATGACCACGTGTTCATGGATGAGGGCATAAGGGCCGATCTCGACATCGAGGCCGAGTTCGGAATCAGGGTGGACAATGGCGGTCGGATGGATGCGCGTAGGCACTATACTTCGTTCCTGTTGACGAGAGCGGCTGAAAGCTGGCCTTCGACCTTGACCTGACCGTTGACCGAGGCCACACCGGTCATCCTCCATATATTGAATTTGTTCTTGATGTCGTCGCAGCGCAGAATGAGCTGGTCGCCTGGAAAAATCGGGCCGCGGAACCGGACCCTGTCGATGCCGGCGAACATAAAAATTTTGTCTTCCAGATGCTCGGGCAAAGACTTGAACAGCAACAAGGCGCCGGCTTGAGCCAGGGCCTCAAGAACGAGTACCCCAGGCATGACCGGAAGTCCGGGGAAATGGCCCTGGAAAAATGGCTCGTTGAAGGTGACGTTCTTCAAGGCTTCGATGCGCGTATGTGCTTCGAATTCGAGAATGCGGTCCACGAGCAGAAAAGGGTACCGGTGCGGCAGCATGGACATGATTTCGCGGATGTCTCCAGTGTTCGATCCCTGGTTAGCCATCTGTTCCTCCCTTGCCGATCGCTAGTTTAAGCGCGGCGAGTTCCTTTTCCAGTTGATTGATACGCCGCGCCATATCCGGCAGCTTGGGCATGACCGCCAAGCAGCGTAGGTAGGTAACGCGCTCCATAGCCGGATGCCCACCGACGGTCTTGCCTGCCGCCACTGAGTGCCCTACCCCGGCCTGCGGCCCGACCGTCGCCCCGTCGCCAATCTCGATATGTCCGGAGATCCCAGCCTGACCAGCCATGGTCACTCCCTTGCCTACCTTGGTGCTGCCTGAAATCCCAACCTGGGCGACAAGGATGCTATTGTCGCCAATGGTCACATTGTGGCCAATCTGGACCAGATTGTCGATTTTTACGCCGCTCCCAATGACCGTTGCGTCCAGGGCTGCGCGATCGATAGCTGTGTTCGCCCCGATTTCGACCCGATCCCCTACAATGACGCGCCCGATCTGCGGAATCTTGCGCAGCCCAGTAGCCGAGGGAGCAAAGCCGAACCCCTCGCTGCCCAACACCGCGCCAGGGTTGAGGGTGACCTTGTCCCCTATCTCGGTGCCGGCCATAAGCACGACATTGGGATAGAGCGTACAGCCGCTGCCGATGCGACAGTCCTCGCCCACATAACAGCCAGGGAAAATGGTCGTGTTCGCGCCGATCACAGTGCGCGGCCCAACGAACACGAAAGGGTAAATGGTGCAGCCCAGGCCGAGAACGAGATCTGACGCCAGGGCCGCGAGCGGGCTCACACCAAAAAAAGAGCCTTGCCGCAGCGCGAACAACTCCACGGCGCGACAGAAGTCCAGGTATGGATCGGCGCTGACAAGCAGGCGACCAGGCCGCGTGGCCTGGGTCTGGGCAACAATGACGGCCCCGGCGCGCGTGGAGTCGAGTTGCGCGACGTACTTGGGATTGGCCAGGAACGACAGCTCGTTCGGACCGGCTTTTTCCAGGGTATTCACCCCGGCAATCTCACAGTCGTCACCGTGGAACTCGAGCCCCAAGGATGCGGCCAGGGCCGTCAACTTCAAAACCATGTCTCCGGCAACTACTTTTTGGCAGCCCTGTTAAACTCTTCGAGCAGGGGCTGGGTCAAGTCGAAGGAGGGATCAGCGTACGCCACACTCTGCTTCGCACTCAGAATCAAGGTATAGCCGTTCTTCTTGGCGTAGGTCTGAGTGACGCTGAGCAAAGTGTCCAGCATCGGCTTGAAAATATCCTGCTCGGCCTTGCCCAATTCTTCCTGCGAGGTGCGGCGCTTTTGTTCAAAGGCCATGACCTTGCTGCGGTATTCTTCCATTTTGCCTTTTTGGGCTTCTTGTTTCAGAGCCATGCTCTGCTTGGAGATTTCTTCTTGCAGCTTTTCGATTTCCTGCTGCTCCTTGCGCATGGAATCTTCAATGCCCTTCATCTTGGCCTGGAACTTATCCTTGGCGCGCTTGCCAGCCTCGGAGGAGGTGAGAATATGGTCAAAATTGACCACGCCGATCTTCACGTCGGCGCCAAAGGCCACCGAAGGCAGCAAGAGGCAGAAAGCCAGGATCAAACCGATACAGTTACGCATTTGTACGTCTCCTTTGAGATGTTAAACGAATTTAAAATCACCCTAATCAATCAAAAGGCGATGCGCCGAGAGGGTACCCCCTCCCGGCGGCGTCGCCTGGGAAAAACCGTCTTAAGCCGGCTTAAAAGAACTGGCCAATCGAGAACTCCAGTTTGGACTGACCGTCTTGTCTGTCGATCTTGTCCATGCCGTAACCGTATTCGAGGCGCAGAGGTCCCATGGGCGAGAACCAACGGATACCAGCGCCCACGCTTTTCTTGATGCTCACGTTTCCTACATCGCCGCGCCACGCGTCGCCTGCGTCGAAGAAAGCCACGCCGACCAGACCGAACTTGGTATGCAGCGGGAAGATGTATTCAAGGTTGATGAAGGCTTCCTTGTCGCCGCCGATGAAATCGCCGGAAGCAGGGTCGCGCGGAGAGATGCGTCGAGTTTCGTAGCCACGGATCGAGTTCATGCCACCAAGGTAGAAGTTTTCAAAGACCGGAATATCGTCGTTCGAATTCTTCAACACCGCGCCGGCCTGACCGTGCGCGTGCAGGATGTGCTCTTTAAGAAACGGCAGTTCATAATACCAGCTTGTGTCGGCGATGGATTTGACGAAGTTGTCGTCGCCGCCGATGACGCCGCCCCCGTTTTCGAAGGAGATCGAGTTCTTCGAACCGCGCGAGGGGTTGATGTTCCGGTTCGTGGAATCGCGAACTACCGAGGCGATAAGCACGCTTGACCAGTTCCAGCCAATGAGTTCGGCGATCTGTTTCGCCGAGTTGGCATTCACGTCGTAGATACGGTAATTGTCGAGCCGGTATCCCCAGAACAGACGCGTGTAGTCGCCGAGCGGGTAAGAAAAGCGGGCGATGCCGCCGATGGTGTCCTTGGAGAAGTCAGGATACTGGTAGGTTGTATAGTAGAGGTCGGCGCCAGTGGCAAGCTTGGTGTCGTAGAAGCTCGGATTGGTGAAGCTGCCGACGTACGAGGTGTCGATACCGCTGAACTGGGCCTGGGCATTGACGATGTAGCCCTTACCAAAGAGGTTCTTTTCTTGGAGTTTGATGCCCACGTAGGCGCCGACGTAACTGGAGTAGCCGATACCGCCTGCCAGCTGGCCAGTGGATTTTTCCTTGACCTTGACCTTGAGGTCAACTTCGTTCGGGTCGGCGGTCGGGACAGTCTCGATGTCTGCGGATTCAAAGATGTCGAGTTTGGTCAGACGCTCGGTGGAGAGCTTGAGCCGCGAGCCGCTGAACTGGTCGCCGTCGTGGACCGCCAATTCGCGCCGGATGACGTTGTCACGCGTCCGGTCGTTCCCTTCGACCGTGACCTGGCGCACGTAGACTTTCTGGTTCTTTTTGATGATGTAAGTGACGTCTACCTTTTTGGCTTCATCGTCGCGTTTGATGTCCACGTCTGCTTCTGCAAAGGCATAGCCCTGGTCAGTGTAGAACGAGGTGAATTTCTGGTTGTCCTTGCGCAGTACGGAGCGGTTGAACAGTTCGTTCTTTTTGGCCAGCTTGTTCATTTCGCTCACTTCAGCGAGCTTTTCTTCAGGGACCATAAGGTCGCCCTTGAAGGACACGGAACTGACCCTGTAGGGCTGGCCTTCGACCACGGTGAAGGTGATGTAAATACCATCATCCTTGTAATCGACCTCGGGCTTGCCGACCTTACAGTCGATGTAGCCGTTGTTGGCGTAGTATTCTTCGATGGCTGCCGAGTCGCGGTCGAGCATTTCTTCCTGGAGCACGCCGGTTCCGGTGAGCCAGGAGATGATCGAGCGTTCGCTCAGGGCCATTTCGTCCTTGAGAGTGCTTTCGCTGAACGCTTGGTTGCCAGTGAGCTTGATGCCGCGGATGTATTGTTTGGTGGCCTGTTCGACCATGATGTTCAGTCGGGCTTGGCCGTTTTCAGCGTTTTCAAGCTTGTAGGTGACCTTGGCCAGCGGAAAACCTTTCTTGCGGTAGAGCTCGCGGACCTTGCCAAGATCTTCGGAGAGGATTTTGGGATTGAGCACGCTGCCGGTCTTGGTACTCATGACCTCGCGCACGTCCCCGTCGTCTACGTCGCCCGCGCCGACCACGCCGATGGCCATGATACGCGGCTTTTCAACCACGTCTACGATCAGCACTTTGCCGTCAGCCGCGTCCTCGACGCTGATCTTCACATCTTCAAAGAAGCCAAGTTCAAAGAGTCGCTTGATGTCTTCATTGATTTGCGAAGGGTCGTAGGGGTCGCCGCGTTGGACCTTGAGCTTGTTGAGCACCACGTCTTTGTCTAGGTTCTTGACGCCGCGGACAGATATTTCGGAGATGACATCGCTGACGACAAGAGCGTTTTTGACCTTCTTGGCCAGTTCTTCCACAGCAGGCAGTACGTTCGCGGCGCCGTCTTTACTGACGTAGACCGATTTGGTCTGTTTGCCACCCGTAGCATCGACGATACGTGCGTCGATGCTCACGGACTGTCCAGCAGCGTTGAAGCTGCCGTACACCGCGTAGCGGGCCCTGCCTTGCGCAGCCAGATCCTTGACCACGGCCATGTCAAGAAAATTGACCTTTTTCTTGTTGATCAGCGCAAGGGTTTCGGACTCGCTCAAGACCTTGAGCCCGGCCTCGCGCAACCGTTCGACAAGCAACTGCGGAAGCTTGGTATGCAGATACTCGAATTTGGCGTCCGCGTTGATTTGAAACGGCAGGACCATAATAGTACCGTCCCCATCCTTGGCAATGCCCGCCGCAGGTAGCGTGAGGCAAGTCAAGAACAAGACGATCAATCCAAAAGACAATTTAGCTCGCATGTGCATACAGCTCTCCAGAGTGCAGTTCCAAACGACGGTTCATCATGGAGGCCAAGGCATGGTTGTGGGTGACGGCAACGAGCGTCATGCCCAATTCCTTGTTCAGCCTGAGTAATAGTCGCCCTACCATGTCACCGGTCCTTTCGTCTAGGTTTCCGGTGGGTTCATCAGCGAGCAGAACCTTGGGCCGCATGAGGATGGCGCGCGCTATTGCTGCGCGTTGCCGCTCACCGCCTGACAAGGTCGTCACCTGATGCCGCATCCGTTCCCCTAGACCGACCAATTCAAGGGCCTCCGCAGCCAGTGCGTAGGCTTTCCCCTTGGACAGGCCGCCGATGAGACCTTGCATGGCAACATTTTCCAAGGTGTTGAATTCCGGCAGCAAATGATGAAACTGAAAAACAAAGCCGATTTCTCGATTTCTGATTCTGGCCCGATCTGCGCTCCCGAGGGTCGCCATCTCTCTCCCGTGAAACTCGATGTGACCCCAAGACACAGTATCCAATGTTCCCAACAGATGCAACAGCGTTGTTTTGCCTGATCCCGATGAACCTAGGATCGCGATGGACTCCCCTTCTTCCACAGTCAGGTCGATCCGTCGCAAAATGGCAAGTCGCTCAGTCGGACCCGAGAACTCTTTACCAACGTCTTTCAATTCGTACAATAGCGAATTTGCCATTCCCGTCCATGTTTTATGCTGAGTGAGTGAAATGTCTAGACAAATTATTTTCCCCACTGCCCATTGCCTGTGCTTCAGGCGCCTTGTGAACCCGCCCAAGCCGCATCTATTCGAAGCGCAGAGCCTCCGCCGCCTCGAGCCGCGAGGCCTGCCGCGCCGGATACATCGTGGCCACGAAGCACAACGCCATCGCCGCAACCCCGATCGTCGTCAGGTCCACCCAGTCGAAACGCACAGGCAGATGGTCCATGGCGTACACATCCGGTGGAAGCTTGATAAACTGATATTTCCTTAATAGCAAACAGGTCGGCACACCCAGCCCGTAGCCCAGCAAGGTGCCCACCAGCCCGATGATCGTGCCCTGGAACAAAAATATCCGGCGGATGGCCTCACGCGTCGCTCCCATGGACATCAATATAGCGATATCCTTGGTCTTCTCCATGACCATCATCACCAGCGTGGTGATGATCGAAAACGAGCCCACCAGCACGATCATGATCAGGATCACGAACATCGCCGCCTTTTCCAGCTTGAGTGCAGCAAAAAGATTGACATTCATTTCCATCCAGTTGCGCGCGTAGTACCCAGAGCCCAGCGCCTTCACGATCTTCGAGCAGATGTCTTCGGCCGCGTACAGATCCTTTATCCTGACCTCCAGGCCAGTCGCACGCACGCGCTTGAGGCCCAAAAGATCGTGCGCCGCGTCAAGCGACACGAAAGCCAAGGTTGTGTCGTACTCGAACATTCCGGTGCCAAAGACGCCCACGACATCGAAGGCCTTGACCTTGGGCGTGAACCCGGCCGAAGTCTGCCGGCCCGAGGGCGAAAGCAGGTTCACTTGCGAACCGAGCGCGAGGTTCAAACGTTTGGCAAGTTCCTTCCCTACCACAATCCCAGGTGGATTGTCATGCGTGCCAAGCGATTTCAGATCCCCGAGTTTCATGTCACGGCCGATGCTGAGCACGTCGCCGGCCGTGTTTGGGTCGATGCCGCGCAGTATCACGCCTTTGACGCCCGTGTTGGTCGAGAGCATGACCTCGGAATAGATGAACGGCGTGACCGACTCCACCCCCTCGATGGCGGCAACGCTGCGCATCTGTTCTTCGTATTCAGGCAGGCCGCCCTCGAGGTGCATGACCACCACGTGCGCGTTGACCCCGAGAATCTTGTCGCGCAGGTCGTTGGAAAAGCCGTTCATCACGCTCAGGACCACGATGAGCGAGGCTACCCCAAGCCCGACTCCGAGCACCGAGACCAGCGAAATCACCGAAATGAAGGAATGACGACGCCGCGTGAACAAATAGCGCAGCGCGATGAAAAGTTCGAAACGCATAAGATCAGGAGTCGCTTTCCGGCCTGAGCAACGGAAAGAGAATGACCTCGCGGATGGAAGGCGAGTCCGTCAGGAGCATGACCAGCCGGTCGATGCCCACGCCTTGGCCTGCGGCGGGCGGCATGCCATATTCCAAAGCCCGGATATAGTCTTCATCCATAAAGTGGGCCTCCTCGTCGCCAGCTTCCTTTTCGCGCACTTGCTCCTCGAAACGCAAACGCTGGTCCACGGGATCGTTCAGTTCGGAAAAAGCGTTGGCTATTTCCCGTCCGACAATAAACAGCTCAAAGCGATCGGCAAGCTCGGGATTCAGTTCGTTACGACGCGAAAGCGGCGAAACAACCGTAGGATACCCATAAATGAAATGCGGCTGAATGAGCTGGGGCTCGACCTCGAGGTCAAAGAGCTTGGCTTGAAGTTTAGCAAGTTTTTCGCCCTGGATGACTTTCTCCCCGCGGCCCTGGAGGTATTCCTTGATGCGAGCGTAGTCATTGTACAGTTCAGGCGCAAAGCCACCGATGGTCTCCAGCGATTCGTAGAAGGAGACGCGTTTCCAAGTCCCGGGCGTGAGGTCGATTTCCTGCTCCTGGTACATGACCTTTGTCGAGCCTTTCAGCTTAAGCGCAATGTGCGCAAAAAGCTCTTCGGTCAGGTCCATGAGCTCGTGGTACGTGGCGTAAGCCAAGTAGAATTCACACATGGTGAATTCCGGGTTGTGCTGCGTGGAAATACCTTCGTTGCGGAAATTGCGGTTGATTTCGTAAACGCGCTCGAACCCGCCCACCAACAGCCGCTTGAGATAGAGCTCGGGCGCGATGCGCATGTAGAGCTTCATGTCCAGGGCGTTGTGGTGCGTGGTGAAAGGCCTGGCCGTGGCGCCGCCCGGGATGGCCTGCATCATGGGCGTTTCGACTTCCAGGAATCCCTTGTCGTCGAGGAAGCGACGGAACTCGCGCACGATCAGGGTCCGGGCCTGGAAGATTTCCTTGACGCGCGGAGTGACGATGAGGTCAACGTAGCGTTGACGGTAGCGGACTTCGACGTCTTTGAGGCCGTGGTATTTTTCTGGAAGAGGCCGCATGGACTTGGTGATCAGCCACACCCCGAGCGCTTCGAGCGTCAGCTCGCCGGTCTTGGTCCTGAACAGCACGCCGCGTACGCCGAGGATGTCGCCGATGTCGATTTTTTTGAAAAGACTGTACGCATCACTGCCTATTCCGTCGCGCTGCACGAAAACTTGCATGCGACCGCTTTGGTCTTGGAGATGAAAAAATGCCACCTTTCCAAAAGAGCGTAGCGAAAGCACGCGGCCAGCGAGAAAAAACTCCCGGCCCAGGGCTTTGAGGCCCTCTTCGTCGTGCTCGCTATAAGCGGCAAAGATGGCGCTTACGTCGGTATCCTTGCGAAAGGTGTTGGGATAGAGTTGCACTCCTGCGTCGAGCAGCGTGCAGGACTTCTCGACGCGGTGCTTGATGACCTCGTTGAATTCATCTTTGGCCGCGAGGCTCTGCACCAGGGGCGCAAAACGCTCGAGGTGCGGAGATTTCGTGGCAAACTTGATCTTCGTCGCAGCTGGCTTTTCTTGGTCGCTCAAAACGCGGGTCTCCATCGTACGTTATCAGGCGTCGAAACTCTAAGCTTTAAGTGAATTGCCACGGAGCGTCAAGGAGATGGAAACTCGGCGTCAGCCTTTGTCAACCACCTTCAACTCCCCGTAATTATAGCTATTATCAGAAAGGTAAATGGGCAGATGGGCAGATGAGTCAATGTGGAAAAGGCCACGAATCTGAAAAGTCTCGGATTTTAGCACTGACTATTGGCGCGCAAGCCCTCTTTGCCTTGCCCGAATTTCGTGCTACACTGCGACTGCACGTAGGCACTTGTGAGAAGCCCCATGCTCGAAGAAAAATACCGCCGACAGATCACCGAAATCCTGGCCCGCCGCCTGACTGCGGGCGACAGGGCCTTCATTTTCGGTTCCTCGCTCCGCAGCTCTGCCTTTGCCGACGTGGATATCGGACTCCTCGGCGCCTCGGTGACGCACGCCACGGTCGGCGCCCTCGCAGAGGATTTCGAAGAGTCACTGCTCCCCTATTTCGTGGATATCGTCAACTTCAACGACGTGGACGAATCTTTTCGCGAAACAACGCTCCAAGGCGAGGTTGCATGGCTTATCTGAACGAACGACTGGACGGCTATTGCCGCACTGCGCGATTCATTGCCGAAGCTATGCAACGACAATCAAGCTTCGTGGAAAAGCACTGAGAAGCCAGGCTCGCCTACAGTCTCGTCTCCCTCCTACGTCTCCCCCTCGCGCCCGTGCAGCTTCTTTTCCCACTCGAAGTCGCGGCTGGTGACGATGTCTTCCATAAACCGCACGCGGCTGTCGAGGCTGTTGAACTTGCGCTTGAGCTTGAGCAGCGCGGTCTTACGCGCTGCGGCGTAGGAGTCGTAGAACTCACGCTCAGCATTGTCCGCAAACGGCAACACGGGCTCGGGTTTCATGAGCATGGCCATCAGCACGTAGATGCCGACCGCCGGCCATAACCCGGTAAAAAGGAACAACAGAATCGCCAACCCGCGGATAACGGTCACATTGAAATCAAAATAACGCGCGAGCCCCGTACATACGCCCATGATCGCGCCCTTGCGCGAGCGGTAGAGGCCGCGCCCGGAGTTACTCGGACTCATAGTTTTTTCCCTTTGCTTCTGGCTGTTTGCCTGCAAGGATGGTCTCCAGAGAAACGATACGATTCTCAAGCCTGCCCATGGCCTGATAAAGCTGCTGCACGAGCTGGGCCTCCTCGGTGCGTTCGCGTTCAGCCTCGGCGCCGCCGCTACGGAAAAATCGGGCGCCGAAAAATAGCACCAAAACAAGGAACAATAAACCAAGCCCCATGAATATTGCGAACGACTCCAGAAAAATGGCCATATGCGTGCGCGCTCCTCGTGATCGTTTTTATTCGTTCAAGACTACCACACAACAACGCATCTGAAAAGCTACCCCTGCGCCTTGTCTTGCCCGGACGCGGCCTTGCGCTTGAGCGCCTCGAGTTCTTTCTCGATGTCCTCCGACCCCTCGAGCAGCGTGAATTCCTCGTCCAACGATCCGCTCCGTGGTGGATTGACCAGCGACGCCTCGGCTTCCATGCGTTCGATGCGCTGCTCGAACTGCTCAAACCGTACGACCGCATCTGCGCCATCAGCGCGGCGGATGTCCTGCTGCGCGCGCTTGCGGGCATTGGCACGAAAGTGACGTTGCACCAGCAGACGCTGCTTTTCCTGTGCGCTGCGCAGCTTTTCCTCAAGCTTGGCGATATCCTCGCGCGCCTGCTCCACCAGTGACTCGAAATCAGCCAGCTCGGCTGCCAGTCCCTCGACGCGGTCCTGCACGCGCCGCTTCTCGACCAGAGCCTCGCGCGCCAAATCCTCGCGGCCCTTGTCCACAGCCATGCGCGCCCGCTCATGCCAGAGGTCCGCGCGCTGACGCGTCTCCTCGAGCAGCCGGGCAATCTGCGTCCGTTTGGCCATCGAGGCCGCGCACCCAGCCTTGATCTCGACTAGGGTCTCTTCCATTTCACGAATCATAAGCCGAATCATCTTCTCCGGATCTTCTGCGCGGTCCAGAATGGCGCTTATGTTCGCGGTCACTATGTCGGCAAATCGGTTGAAAACTCCCATGAAAGTCCTCCTATGTTTCCCACTGTGAAGCAGGAACTGTTCCAAATGAATCAGAAAGGATAACCTTCATATTTATCTAACTATTTATTTTTGCTTGCCTAAAAGAGCGAAAAAATTATACCATTAGTTATTGATTCTAACCAAACAATGGCGGAACTAACCATGCCTAAGCTTTCCAGGCCACGCCGCGAATCCTCCTCCATCCACCCCTTGGCTGTAGAGTTCCTCGGACGTTCAGATGCTTTTCTGGCCTGTAGCGAAGAAATGGCGCGCATTGCGCGCATCGATCGCCCCGCGCTCATCGTCGGCGAACGAGGCGCCGGCAAGGAGCTCGCCGCGGCGCGGCTGCACTATCTCTCTGCGCGCTGGCAGTCGCCCTTGGTGGCGCTCAATTGCGCAGCCCTCGCGCCCACGCTCATCGAATCCGAGCTGTTCGGACACGAGGCCGGCGCCTTTACCGGCGCTGCCGGCCGGCGCGTCGGACGCTTCGAGGCTGCGGACCGCGGCACGATCTTTCTCGACGAGATTGGCGCCATGCCGCTCGAAGTCCAGGAAAAAATATTGCGCGTCGTGGAGTACGGGGTGTTCGAACGCGTGGGTGGGGTCGCAGCCGTGGAGGTAAACGTACGCATCATCGGCGCCACGAACCTCGATCTTCCAAGCCTGGCGGCCCGGGGAAAATTCAAACGCGATCTCCTCGACCGGCTCAGTTTTGAGGTTCTGACCCTGCCGCCGTTGCGCGCCCGCGTCGAGGATATCCAACTCCTGGCCGAGCATTTCGCAGCGCGCATGGCCGTGGAACTCGGCCGCAGCGAGCCAGCCCGATTCACCGACGCGGCCATGGCCCAGCTCATGAGCCACCCCTGGCCAGGAAACGTCCGCGAACTGAAGAATGTGGTCGAACGCAGCGTGGCCCGCTCCGAGTTGGCCACGATCGAGCGCGTGGTCTTTGATCCCTTTGATTCGCCCTATAGGCCTTCCGCCCCCGAGACGGACGCGACGGCGGGTATGATTTCGACGGCCCAGGCGCACGCGGCGCAGGCGCCGTTTGGCCTGCCTATCGCGCTCTCTGCGGCAGTGGCCGCCTTGGAGCGCGAAGCTCTGGCCGCCGCGCTGGCCGCCGCGCGCCACAATCAACGGGTCGCAGCCGGTCTCCTGGGGCTTGGCTACAACCAGTTCAGGAATCTTTATCGGAAGTACAAGGCGCCGTTGAAGCCCGCGACGTGAGTCTCGCGGGACCAGAGCTCCGGACGGCTGAGCCTGGGGCTTATTCGAAGATGGCTTCGAGGAGCTTGCGCGCGCTTTGGAACGAGGGGTCGAGCTTGAGCGAGTATTCGAGAAATCGCCTGGCCGCCTCGCGGTTGTTGACCTTGGCGAAGATAAGGCCCAAGTTGTAGGAGAGCACGTGATCGTTGGCGTGGAACTTGGGATTGAGTTCCAGGACCTTGCGAATATTGCCCGCGGCGTTGCGGAAATCCTGGCCTTCGGCGTAGGCCATGGCCATGTTGTAAAGCAAATTTTCGTCCTCGGGCGAGATTCGGAGGGCTTTTTCGTACTCGCCGATGGCTTCCTCCCATTTGCCTTGTTTACGCAAGGCTATGCCGAGCAAGTTGAAGGTTTTGATGTCGTTCTTGTCGAGCTGTCCGCCCTTGGTTTCGAGGGCTTTGCGGTAGTATTTGACGGCCTTTTCCGGATTCTTGACGGTATAGATATCTCCAATCTTTCTGGAGATGTCTTCGATGTAGTTCATGGCCTCTTTCTTGGCCTGGATCAGTGCGACGTTGAAGAGTTCCTCGGCCTTTTCCTCGTTGCCAAGCGCGACGTGGATTCCGCCCATGTCCACTTTGCGGTCCACATTGAGCGGACTGAGTTTGTCGAGCTTTTCCAGATAAAGCAAGGTGTTCTCGCTATCTCCTTCAGAGCGGAAGAAATCGGCGAGTTTTTTGAGCGGTTCGAGGTAGAGTTTGGCCTGGTTGCTGGCCTCTTCGTAAGCCTCGATGGCCTTGTCCTTCTTGCCCATGGCTTTGTAAGCGTCGCCCTGGATAAGGTACGCCGCTGCGCTGTTGGGCTTTATTTCCAGAATCTGGCGGCTGATCTTGAGCGCCTGCTCGAGATTGTTCTGGTCGAGGAATTGCTTGCCCAGATCGATGAGTTTTCCGATCTTGCCTTGGGGCTTGATGGTAAACGCGATTTTTTCAATGAGTGTATTGATGGAAATGGGCTTGGAGATGAAATTGTCCGCGCCGATCTCGTGCAGCAAGACCAGCCGTTGCCGCTCGGCTTCGACAGTGAGGATAATGATCTTGACGTTGGAAAAGGCTTCCTTGATCTGCTTGATGAGGAAGCTGGTTTCCTTGTTGTTGAACACGCGCTCGACAAAAAGAATGATCGGTCTGCCCTTGCCGCTTACTTCCTTGATAGTCTTCAGAATGCGATTTTCATCCATCACGGTGGCGATGCAGTCATCGTCTATGGCGAGTTGCTTGTTGACCGTGTTGCGCAGAACGCGCTGAAATGAATTATCATGGGAAGCCACAATGAAATGGCCCATCAGTTTTTTTACATACTCGACAACAGTGACCTCGTACTGCTTGATCTTGGGATCTACTGCCTTACTTGTGACGGCTTGATCAGACATGTGCTTCTATCATTCCTCGGCTGGATGTTCCGCTGTAGGCACGCCCCCCACCGCGCAACTGAAGTCAGCATACCACAAAATTTCACAAAAACACCCTAAAACCAGACCGACAGGCGTGTCAACTCTTTTCTCCACACCTAACAGACTGATAGAATAGTACTTTACACCCACGTCAACGTTGGCCCGCGCCAGCCGTGGAATCCCGCTCAGCGCACAAGTTGTGAGAGGAGCATGCCGGCCAGCATCAGGCCGCAGCCTATCAAGCCGCGCGTCGAGAGGGTCTCAGCCAAAAAAGCCCATCCAGCCAGAGCGGCGAAGACCGCCTCCAGGCTCAGGATGATAGCCGCGTGCGCGGGCTCGGCCTCGCGCTGCGCCACGACCTGCAAGGTATAAGCGACCCCAACGGAAAGCAACCCGCCGTAAAGAATAGCCCCGGCGCCGCCAGTCAGCCCCGCGACGGTAATGGTCTCGACACACAGCGCCACGGCCAGACTCAAAACCGAACAGGCCGCGAACTGCGCGGCCGCGAGTTTCACTGGGTTCATGCGCGGCGAGAACCACCCTATCACAAGTACGTGCCCGGCCCAAAACAGCGCGCCTATCAGGACCAGAAGGTCCCCGAACTCCATGCTCAAGGACTCGGTCACGCTCAGCAGATAGAGTCCGACTGACGCCAAAATCGCGCCCAACCAGGCGCCAAGCCCTGTCCGGCGCTTGAAACAAAGCCCGAGCAGGGGCACCATGACCACGTAGAGCCCGGTAATGAACCCGGCCTTGCCCGCCGTAGTGTAAACCAAGCCTACCTGTTGCAAGGTAGCGCCGGCAAAGAGCACGACACCGGCCAGAGCACCGCCGCGAATGTAGGTCCCGAGCGTCGGCTGCGCTGCATAGGCTGGCGGCGGTAAGAGCCCTTCACTGCGCCGCATCAGCGGCACGAGCGCCAAGGCGCCAAGGGCAAAACGAATCCCGTTGTAGGTGAATGGCCCCACATGCTCCATACCCACGCGCTGCGCCACGAACGCCGCGCCCCAAATCACAGCGGTCACGAGCAGAAGGAGGTTGGCTTTGAGCGAGGGAGAACTCATACGC
>Ga0247840_10006000_pt1 | contig 17822 bp, 14 predicted proteins | sample LaCruzMarch2015__FD_192404 | JGI IMG/M metagenome (GOLD analysis project Ga0247840, IMG submission 192404) | Freshwater microbial communities from meromictic Lake La Cruz, Castile-La Mancha, Spain - LaCruzMarch2015_17m | ecosystem: Environmental > Aquatic > Freshwater > Lake | place: Spain... | reverse complement strand
GCCATGAATCTTTCACGATTAATATTGCTGTTGTTTTGTCAAAAACTAATTTTTTAACACTGTGCCCCTTATTTATAAAGAAATAAATAAGACCTAACGCAACAATCATACTTTCAAATACATATATTGCAGTTAGCCAGATAATCCCAGCACTTAAATATATAACAATTATTTTTAAAATAGCAGAAATGACCCCAGATATTATTGATATGATTGCTGGATATTTAGATAATACTTGAGATTGAAAATATACTTCAATTATATTAAAAGCGCTAAAGATAAAAGTTAGTGAACATATACCTATTAGGATCAATAATAAGGGATCTCTTGTTGTCAGTGGACTAATAATTAAAATAATTATTAATGCCAGAAGACTCCCGAAAAGTTTAAGGTAAAAACTAGTTCCTACTATTAGATCTTTATTCTCATGATTTTTAATGATCTCTCTATTTGCTACATTTTCTATTCCTAGAGATGATAAAACTGCAAAAAGCCCAATAAAACTAATCACATAATTTAATAGACCGTAATTTGCAGGTCCAAGATAGCGGGCTATGTATGCATTTATAAAAAATGCGACAGCGAGTATAAAAATTCTTGCAGAAAACATCCACCCCATATTTCTAAAATACCTTTGAAATCCAACGTTCTGCCATTTTTCTTTTATATAATTCCAGGAAAGGTTATGCATATTTTTATATCAGAGATAAATATTATCATTTTTGAGCAAAAAACCAAGGAGCAGTCTTGTAAATAACACAAGACATTTTTTAAATATTGTTATATCATTTTACATCCGAGGTCAAATCTTAAGGTTTTTATATCACGATATATTCGTTGTTATAATTTAACTTCATATTTAAATATTAATGTTATGTCAGCTATCGAAATTAATTTATAATTTTTATTTGTCAAAAATTTGTAAATAATTGAATCTTTAACGTTTTCTAAATTTTTATCTTGTGTTTCTATTAGTATGTAGTTTGGTTTATATTTATCCCAATTATTTGACTCTAATACTTCCAAATCAAGGCCTTCAACATCGATACTCATAAAATCAATCTTTTTATTTTTCGGTAAATATTGATCTAAAACATTTTCCAATCTTTTCGTTTTTACAGTTTCTATTTTTTCAAATGATAACCCATTGTTTTTACGTGAGTATGCTAAATCCTTAGAAAAGGTATTATAAAATGGAACCTCGTAAGTATAAAAATCTAAATTACCTTCATTTTTAGAAATTCCTATTTCCAAATTAATATCCCTTCTTCTTTTTCTATTAAAAGAAGTCATACTGCCTGGTTTAGCATCTATATTTATACCCTGCCAGCCTTTTTTATAAAAATAGTAAGTATTGGAAATTTTTACGGGACTACACGCTCCAATATCAATGTAGAATCCATTTTTAACTTTATCTATGTCTATTATGAAATAAGATAAAATTATATCTTCTCCACATAAAGAATAAGACTTTTTGGGATACCAAAAAAGATTATTTTTTATGTTTGCAAAAAACCTATACATAGATGGAAAAACTTTTTTAATATTTTTTTTAATATTTTCCATATTTATTTAATTCCACCAATAGGAGTTAATGGCCCAACGTTATCTACCATTTTAAAGTTAAAATCTCTTGTAAAGAATAAAGAAGTAACCCATGTATAATTATTGATCGGGCCAATTCCTGAAAAATCTACCTGAATTAAATTTAATTTATCTCTCAAATAAGAAGCACAGTCATTATACCAATCTGAATTATCCAAAATAACTATACCACCATTATTCAAATTATTTTTTATGTGATCGCAACAATCTAAACGATAGCTAGCATCAATAACAATAATATCAAATTTTTTGTTCATTTTATCCAAAGAAGATAAATATTCTTCCTTATCTTTTTTATATAATATATTTAAGTTTTCTGGTTTGTTCTCGTCAATTTTTTCAAACCATTCTTTATTGTCTTCAATACTTACGACGTTTTTGGTTTTTCTTGCGAAAAACAAAGAAGAATAACCAGATCCATATTCAAAAACAGTTTTATCTTTCAAATCTAGCTGATTAATATATTCAATCGCTGAATAAGTGTACCAAGGAATTGGTTCCTCATTCTTATTTACAGATAATCTTAATTTAACACTTTTCAAGTAGCCATACTTTTTAAGAATAATTTTGTTGATCCTGTAGGTGTTTATTAATATATAATAAAATTTTCTTAAAATATTTTTTATAAATTTAATCATTTTGTTTTTTTAATTTAATTAATATTAATATATTATTTTCTATTCTCCAAATACCACTCAATCGTTTTCTTCAAACCTTCGTCAAATTTTGTTTTTGCTTTAAAATCAAATTCTTTTTTTGCTCGTGAAGTATCAAGTTGTCTTCTGGGTTGTCCGTCTGGTTTAGATTTATTCCAAATAATCTTTCCTTTATATCCGACAGTTTTTGAAATTTTTTGAACGAGATTTTTAATTGATATTTCCATTCCTGAGCCAATATTTACCGGTTCTCCTTTGTCATACTTTTCTGTAGCGAGGATTATGGCGTCTGCGGCATCTTCTATGTATAAATATTCTCTTGTTGCTTTTCCTGTACCCCAAACTTCTACATTTGGAGAGTTTTTTTCTTTTGCTTCTACAATCTTTTTTATTAAAGCGGGGATTACGTGGCTTGAGTTTGGATCAAAATTATCTCTTGGCCCATACAAATTTACTGGTAGTAAATATATAGAATTAAAATTATATTCTTGTCTGTAAGCTTGAGATTGTACGAGCATCATTTTTTTGGCCAATCCATAAGGTGCATTTGTTTCTTCTGGGTAGCCGATCCACAAATCTTTTTCTTTGAATGGGGTAGGGGTGAATTTTGGATAAGCGCAAATTGTGCCTATAGCAACAAATTTTTCTATATTTTGTTTACGAGCTTCTTCCATAAGCTGTGCTCCCATGATTAGGTTGTCATAATATAGCTGGCCTGGATGTTCTCTATTAAATCCTATTCCTCCGACTTTTGCAGCCAAGTGTATTACTACATCTATATTCTTTAGCACCTTTTTGCAATCTTCTAGCTTTCTTAGGTCGTAATCTTTAGATCTTGGAATGATTATGTTGTTTTTAAGCACGCCTTTTCCTATAAGTTTTTCCACAACAAATGAACCTAAGAATCCTGCTCCTCCGGTTATGAGTATTTTTTTATTTTTTAGATTTATCATTTTTTCTTATTTTTATAAAAGCAGAAGTATCACTTTTTCTCGTCATTCTTTTTTGGATGAACCTCGGAAGAATGGGAAGAGTAATTTTTCAAATCTTCCTCTATCATTAGTTTGACTAATTCTTTGAACTTTGTTTTTGGTTTCCAATTCAATTCTTTTTTAGCTTTGGTTGGATCGCCTATGAGTAATTCAACCTCTGCTGGTCTGAAGTATCTAGAATCTATTTCTATTATTACTTTTCCAGTTTTTTTATCTGTGCCTTTTTCTTTCAATCCTTTGCCAGACCATACAATATTCATGCCGAGAATTTTGGCTGATTCTTCTACGAATTGTCTGACGCTGTATGTTTCTCCAGTGGCGATTATATAGTCATCTGGTTTTTTAACTTGCATCATTAGCCACATAGCTTCCACATAATCTTTGGCATATCCCCAGTCCCTTTTCGCATCTAAGTTTCCGAGATAAAGCTTATCTTGCAAGCCGAATTTAATTTTTACGAGACCTTCTGTTATTTTTTTTGTTACGAAGGTTGAGCCTCTTCTAGGACTTTCATGATTAAATAGAATTCCGTTGCATGCAAATATGTTGTAGCTTTCTCTGTAATTTTTTGTTATCCAATATGCAAAAAGCTTCGCACATCCGTAAGGGGAGCGGGGATAAAATGGAGTTGTTTCTTTTTGAGGAATTTCTTGAACCTCTCCGAACATTTCTGAAGAAGACGCTTGATAAAATTTTGTTTTAATTCCAGAGTTTTTTATAGCGTCCAATATTCTCAGTGTACCTATTCCTACGACATCGGCTGTGTATTCTGGCATATCAAAACTTACTCTGACATGGCTCTGCGCTCCTAGGTTGTATATTTCGTTTGGTTTGATCTTCTCTATTATTCTAGAAATATTACTGGAATCGGATAGATCTCCGTAATGTAAAAAAAGTTTTACTCCATTTACATGTGGATCTTTGTATAAATGATCTATTCTAGATGTGTTGAAACTTGAGCTTCTGCGTATTATTCCATGTACTTCGTAACCTTTTTCTAATAAAAGTTCGGCTAGATAAGAGCCATCTTGGCCTGTAATACCTGTTATTAAAGCTTTCTTTTTCATATTTGAGGATTGTACTATGTTATTTTATAAAAAACTAGGTATGTAAAAAATATTTTGTGGTATAATCGGGTTTGTTAAAAATAGCTTTTATTAAAAAATATGAATACAAATAATGTAATTAAGTATGTAATTTTGACAGGTCTATGGGCAATTCTGCTCGTACCTTTTATTGTAATAAATCAAATGTTTTTTCCTTTCATCACTGGAAAAAATTTCTTTTTTAGAATTATTGTGGAAGTGATTTTTGCTCTCTGGGTTTACTTGGCTTTTGCTGATACAAAATTTAGGCCGAAATTTTCCTGGGTTGCTTTAGCTGTAGGATTGTTTGTTGCGGTAATGGCGGTAGCAGACTTTTTTGCTGTTAATCCATTCAAAGCTTTTTGGAGTAATTATGAAAGAATGGATGGTTGGATTACTCTCATACACCTCTTAATGTATCTTTTGGTTTTTGGTTCTATGATGAAAACAGAGAAGGTTTGGCTTTGGTTCTTTAGGTCTTCTCTTGCAATGAGCGTTATTATGATCGCTCTTTCTACGAAAGAATGGCTTTCTACAGGAGCTGAAAGAGTCTCAGTAACTCTTGGAAATCCGATTTATGTGGCTGTTTATTTTCTCTTTAACTTTTTCTTTGCGTTAATATTGCTTTATAAAGATGTTATTGTAAAAAAAGCAGGAAGTCTAAAGCCATTTTTAGAAATTTTGAAGGATTGGAAATCTTATGTTTATTTTATATTAGCTTTTCTTTGTGTATTTGGAATCTGGAGGACGGCTACTAGGGGAGTAATTCTTGGATTGATTGGCGGTTTAATTGTATCAGCTTTGATCATTGCTATTTTTGAAAGAAAAAACGCAATAATGAAAAAAACTGCTATTGGGGGATTGATAATTATCGCAATCTTGATAGCAGGTTTTCTTGTTTTCAAAAATACGACTTTTGTAAAAAATAACGTTATGCTCAATAGGCTTTCTGCTATATCTTGGAGCAATGTTACCAGTCAGGGTCAAGCTAGACAGTATGTATGGCCAATGGCAATAAAAGGTTTTCAGGAGAAGCCATTACTTGGTTGGGGACAGGACGGATTTAATTATGTCTTCAATAAATATTATGACTCAAGGATGTATGGTCAGGAACAGTGGTTTGATAGAGCTCATAATACGCCTCTTGATGTGCTCGTAGCTGGAGGAGCTGTTGGACTTTTGTCTTACTTAGGGATTTTTGTTGCGGCTTTGTGGCTTATCTGGAAGAGAAGAGAAAAACTTGGTATTACAGATGCAGCTCTACTTGTTGGTGTTCTCGCCGGATATTTTTTCCAAAACCTTTTTGTTTTTGACAATTTAACAAGTTACATTTTCTTTTTTGTAGTTCTTGCATATTTGCACTCAAGTGATACTGAGAATGGAATTGAGGTTTCTGGAAAATATGGAAAAGCTATTAGTGAAGATTTGACTTACTATGTCATAGCTCCAATCTTATTGGTAATACTAGGAATATCATTATGGTATTTTAATGCTAAACCATTAATGGCGAACTTAACTTTAATTGATTCATTGAGAACTCAAAGTGGGGGATTGTCTGCCAATCTAGAATCATTAAAAAAAGCTCTTTCTTATAATTCACTAGGTAATTCAGAAATCAGAGAACAAGCTATAAGCGTTGCTACAAAGATTATAGGTATGAAAGTTGATGCAAAAATTAAACAGGATTTTGTTGATCTTGCTTACACTGAAGTACAAAAACAAGTAGCTCTTGCTCCAAATGATGCCAGATATCAACTCTTTACGGGAGCATTCTTGGATAACCTAGGACAATACCAAGCAGCTCTGCCATACTTAAAGAAAGCTGTTGAACTTTCTCCTAAAAAACAAACTATGATTTTTGAATTGGTAAAATGTTTTTCTTACTTAGGTGATAAAGAGCAGGCACTTAAATATGCTAAAGAAGCTTATGAGTCAGAACCTCAATTTGTTGATGCAAGAAATAATTATATTGCAGCAGCTGTAATTAATGGTAATGATCAGTTGGTTAAAGAGCTTATGGGGACAACGACTACAATTTCGGATGAAAGGATAGTCAGAGCTTATTTACTTAATGCGTCCGATTATTTACAAAAAAATGATAAATATTCAGCGGTAAAAGAAGTAGAAAAAGCTGCTAAATTATCGCCTGGTTTTGCTTCTCAAGCAAAAGATATAATCAATGGGATTTGGAATGGGACTGTAAAATAAAGGTTTTTTATAGTATTTGCATAAAAGTGCTAAATATGCTATACTCCACAGCGTGAGTGCTAGTTAATGGCTAGCTCGAACGAATGTCTGCGTTAAGCCCCACTTCGGTGGGGCTTTGCGTTTGTGGTAAATAAATATGGATTTAAAGATTATTTTAATATCCAAAAAATAAAATTTTGCTTTTGTTTTAATATGTTATAAAATACAGCATGGATTGTTCCATGTCACAGCCGGCGGTTGCACTCATATAAGACATTAGTTTTGGAGTTAGCCCCCGCCGGCTATGATTAGGAGTAATAATTTTTATATGAATCCCGTTAAAGACCCGCCTGCGCAGGCAGACCACGATCGTTCTCGGGAACCATAGTTGTTTGAAGTTAAAATAATTATTTTTTAAAAAATAGGGCAGGGTTTTAAAAAGACCGCAGCCCGTCTTTAATGGGATGGAAATAAAAAAGAACGAAAAACTTTCTAGACACTGCACTTTTAATACCGGCGGAAACGCTCGGTTTTTTTGTGAAGTTTCAAGTGATAAAGATATTAAAAAAGCTTTAGATTTTTGTAGAGAAAATAAAATACCTTTTTTTGTTTTAGGTGAAGGTTCAAATTTATTGATTTCAGATAAAGGTTTCCAAGGCCTTGTGATTAAAAATTGTTTTAGAGGAATTAAAAAAGTATCAGAAAATGAAAATTATGTGGTAATAAAAATAAGAGCAGGTGAATCTTGGAAAAATGTTGTTGATTTCGCAATAAAAAATAAATTATATGGTATTGAAAATCTTTCTGGAATTCCAGGGACGGCCGGAGCTTCGGCTGTACAGAATATTGGAGCTTATGGAAGTGAGGCAAAAGATATAATTCTTTCTGTCGGGGGAATTAATGCAATCTCCCTAAATGATTTTCTGTTAAAAAATAATAAATGTTGTTTTGAATATAGAAACAGCATTTTTAAGAGAAATAGAAATTTGATAGTAACAGATGTGTATTTTAAATTCTCAAAGAAATTTTTCCCGATTTTAAATTATGCTGGTCTTAGGGATTTAATAGAAGAAAAATATTCCGGAAAGATAACATCTAAGAATATTCAAAAAACAGTGCTTTTAATGAGAGAGAATAAACTGCCTAAACTTAAAAAATATGGTTCAGCCGGATCATTTTTCAAGAATCCAATAATAAGAGAAAAAAAATATTTAAATTTAGAAAAAAAATATCCAGGATTGCCAAAATTTGTTGCTAAGAATGGTTTTGTAAAAATTCCAGCAGGTTATTTGATAGATAAAATATGCGGACTGAAAGGTCTAAGAAAAAATAATGTAGGTCTATATGAAAAACAAGCACTTGTTTTAGTGAATTATGGAAAAGCCACCACGAGTGAAATAAATTTATTTGCAAATTTTGTAGAAAAAAAAGTTTTTGAAAAAACTGGAATAAAAATGGAGAGGGAAGTTGAAAAAATTGGTTTTTAAAATTGTCCACATCTTAAAAAGTATTGTAATTTTTCTAATAGGTTGTAAAATTGTATCTAGCAGTAGGGTTTGATAATTTAATTTATTAGAGTCGATGGCCTACCAATTTAATAGTAAATAATTTTTCGACATTTACTCCAATATCTCCACATGTCGGATACTCAATAAAATGGCAGCTAAAAAGAAAGCAAAGAAAGTCGCAAAGAAGACTAAGAAAGTAGCAAAAAAAGCTAAGAAGACTTCAAAGAGATAATAAAGTTTTTTAGTTTTTAAAAAATCGCCAACGTCCTTAAGGACGTTGGCGATTTTGATTTTTGTGCTATTATTGCTGAATGTTTTTAACGAAATTTTTTGGAGATAGACATACAAGATATATAAAAGATCTAGAGCCGATTGTTAAAAAAATCAATTCTTTTGAACCAGTTTTGAAAACTCTTTCCGACGAAGGCTTAAAAGCAAAAACTGAAGAATTCAAAAAAAGGCTTTCAGAAAAAGAAACTCTGGATGATATTCTGCCGGAAGCTTTTGCTGTTGTTCGTGAAGCATCTGTTCGAACTTTGAAGCTCAGGCCTTTTGATGTTCAGCTTATGGGAGGGATAATTCTTCATAGAGGTAATATAGCTGAAATGAAAACCGGAGAAGGAAAAACTCTCGTCGCAACTTTGCCTGTATATCTAAATGCCTTATCTGGAAAAGGGGCTCACGTGGTAACTGTAAATGATTACCTTTCAAGAAGAGACGCTGTTTGGATGGGCCAAGTTTATAATACTCTCGGACTTTCTATTAGCGTTATTAATCATGAAGCTTCTTATTTTTATGATCCCAATCACAAGGAGTTGGATGAAGAACGAGACACTCTCGGTTCGTTTAAAGTTGTCCACGAGTTTTTGAGGCCATGCTCAAGAAAGGAAGCTTATTTAGCGGATGTTACTTATGGAACAAATAATGAATATGGTTTTGATTATCTACGGGATAACATTGAATACAATATAGATGATATAAGACAAAGAGAATATAATTTTGCAATTGTAGATGAAGTTGATTCTATTTTGATAGATGAAGCGAGAACCCCGCTTATTATTTCTGCTCCTACAGCAGATTCTGAAAATTTTTATGATATCTTTGCTAAAATTGTCAGAAGTTTTGTAAAAGATGTTGATTATACAGTTGAGGAAAAGCACAAGGCTATACAGTTGAAAGATTCAGGGATTAATAAAGCGGAAAAAGCTTTGAATGTGGAAAATATATACACGGATGGTGGAATAAAATATGTTCATCATCTTGAAACGGCTGTTCGTGCCAAAGCCCTTTTTGAACTTAATAAGGATTATGTTGTTAAAGATGACGAAGTGATTATTGTAGATGAATTTACTGGAAGACTTCAACCTGGCAGGAGATGGTCTGAAGGATTGCATCAGGCCATAGAAGCAAAAGAAGGGGTGAAGGTTCAAAAAGAATCTAGAACCTTTGCATCTATTACATTCCAAAATTATTTCAGAATGTATAAGAAACTTTCTGGTATGACAGGAACTGCTGTTACTTCTTCTGAAGAATTTTTTAAAGTTTACCACATGGACACTATTCCGGTGCCGACAAATAAACCGATAAACAGAAAAGATTTGAATGATTTGATTTTTCAAACTGAGAATGGGAAGTATAAAGCTCTCGCTAAAAAAGTTAAAGAGCTTAATAAACTCGGACAGCCTGTGCTTATAGGTACAGTCTCTATAGAAAAAAATGAAATTCTTTCGGAATATTTAAAGAGAGAAGGTGTACCTCACAATATGCTAAATGCAAAGAACCACGAAAAAGAAGGAGAAATCGTGGCACAAGCAGGTAAACCCGGAGCTGTAACTGTGGCAACAAACATGGCCGGTAGAGGAGTTGATATTAAACTTGGAGGAATACCTTTTAATAATGAAGCTTACGAAAAAATAAAAACTTTTGGAGGTTTATGTGTAATAGGAACAGAAAGACACGAAGCCAGAAGAATAGATAACCAGCTTAGGGGAAGATCAGGAAGACAAGGAGATCCTGGAACAACGCAATTTTTTGTTTCTATGGAGGATTCTCTCATGAGGGTTTTTGCTAATGATACTGTGAAAAAAATGATGGGAAAGTTTGGAATTCCTGAAGATGAGCCTATAGAAAATTATCTTATAACTAAATCTCTTGAAAGCGCACAAACAAAAATAGAAGGTTTTCATTTTGATGCAAGAAAACATGTATTGGAATACGATGACGTTTTGAATTTTCAAAGAAAAATAGTTTATGAAAGGAGAAGGAAAATTCTTTCCGGAGGAATGGAATCTGTTAAAGAAAAATTAGCTGAAATAGCTATAGATGAAGAATCTCAGAAAGTGATAACTGAAAAAATAAAACAATTTGGTGAACAGGAATTTTACAGAGTAGTCAGAATAATGATGCTTCAAGCGATAGATATGTTCTGGGTTGATCATTTGGAAATGATGGATTATCTTCGAGGTAGTGTAAACTTGCGTGCTTATGGTCAGAGAGATCCTCTTGTTGAATACAAAAAAGAAGGTCTAAAATTATTTAAAGAAATGCAGGAGGATATAAAAGTTCAGATATTAAGACTTCTACCTCATGTAGGGGCAGGAGCTTTCCAAGCTGAAGAAGAAAAATTAAAAGAAACTCAAAAACACATGAAAGTTGCTGGGGCAGAGGGGAAAGAGGATTCTGTTCAGGTCGCTTCTTCTAATTCTGGTGAAAAAATAGAGAGAAACGGACCTTGTCCTTGTGCTTCTGGGAAGAAATATAAAAAGTGTTGCGGGAAGTAAAAGAAAAACCGCTGGCTCCATGGGTATCTAATCCATTTCATCGCCAGCGGGGCTTCCAAAATTCCCGAAGGAACCGAGGTGGGTAGCCGGCTCACAACTCTGTTTGGTAAATATATATTGGCAAACTCCTGTAAAAATAGCAAGAAGTTTAAAAAGTATTGTGGAATAAATAATTTTTTAGAAAATGTTTTTCCCTTGCAAAAATCCTAATATTTTTATATATTCAAATTAGAAAAAACCGTTCATTTAACAATGGGAGGTTCTTACGAAAATTGATGTAACCACAGGTCGTGATTTGGAGGATGTTGCCCTTGGTTTTAACGGTAGAAGAGCAAAGCGAATTCAGGGCTATGTTCCATTCAAAAAAGCAGTTTCGATTGCAAAGCAAAAACAACCCTGGGGTCATAAGCCACATAGACCTATAACAACCAATTTCACTTGGTTGGTTTATGTTAATGTGGTTGCTGGACTTGGTGTTGGAAAAAAAGGCGATGTTGGATTGTATTTGTCGCCTGGTATGGCTTTGGATTATTTTCATGGTGTTGATTTTTTTGTTGAATACCAAGGGAATATCGCAACTGTCGACATCTCTATGTATCGAAAAGATGATTGGAAAGCGGATTTCCTAATCACTCTCGAAGATATTCAGAGCAACAGGTTTTGTGATATCGCCCATAAAGGGATAGCCGGGTGCCTCAAGAGGTCCGTAGAACGACAACGGATCTTAGACAAAGAACGAGAAGTGAGAGAAACTTGGCGTGTGGCTTCTTGGCAAAGGCAAAAAGAGGAGGAGGAAGTTAAAGCGCTCTTGTGCGGTGCATGAATTGGTTCTTGCCGCCCACATCATTATTGGGAGATGATGTGGGCGGTTTTTTATTTATTAAAAAAATGTGGTCTAGTTATAAAAAATATTTTTTTTAGAATTCACTTGTGATATGATACGGATAACCACGCGAAATTGCGTGGATTTATTTGTGAAAAATAGGGTAGTTTTTTGTGGTTAAATACCACTTTTATTAATTTAATTCACCCGTTAAAGTTTTGATTAATGTAAAATCAAAGATTTTACTAGTTCGCTTTAAGCGAACGTTAATCAAAATTTTTTCGGGTATAAAAAAATGCATAAAATTTCAAAAATCTTTGCTAGAGAAATATTAGATTCAAGGGGTAATCCAACAGTTGAAGTAGATCTTACTTTATTCGATGGTTCTTTTGGAAGAGCGGCTGTACCATCTGGCGCTTCTACGGGAAGTTATGAAGCTGTTGAACTTCGTGATACTGAAAATAAAAAAAGATACGGAGGCAAAGGTGTTTTGAAAGCAGTTGAGAATGTAAATACTATTTTAAAAAAGGCTTTGATTGGTAAAGAGTGGAATCAAAAAACACTAGATGCAAAAATGATAGAGGTAGATGGAACTGAGAATAAAGGAAAACTTGGAGCTAACGCAATACTTGGAATTTCTTTGGCTTTTGCACATGCAGCTTCTAAATCAGAAAAGAAACCTTTGTATAAATATTTTAAAGATATAGCCAAAACTGGGTATTCAATGAGAATGCCAGTTCCTATGATGAATATAATTAATGGTGGTAAACATGCTGAAAATTCTACAGATTTGCAGGAATTTATGATAATGCCAGTCGGGGCAAAAACTTTTGCCGAAGCTCTTAGATATGGAGCTGAAACTTTTCATGCTTTGAAAAAGATCTTGAAAGCAAAGAGCTTGAATGTTTCTGTGGGGGATGAAGGAGGATATGCTCCTGCTCTTCCAAACAATGAAGCTGCTGTGGAAGTGATCATTGAAGCTATTCAGGCTGCGGGATATAAACCTGGCAAAGATATTGCCATAGCGATAGATGGAGCAACCAGTGAATTGTTTGATAAAGAAAAAGGGAAATACGTTTTGAAATCTGAAGGTAAGGAACTGACGAGTGAAGAAATGGTTTCTTGGTATGAAAATTTAGTAAAAAAATATCCAATAATTTCTATTGAAGATGGATTAGCTGAAGATGATTGGAAAGGGTATGAATTGTTAACTAAAAAAATAGGCAAAAAAGTTCAAATAGTAGGGGATGATTTGTTTGTTACAAATATAAAAAGATTAAAAGAGGGAATTGAAAGAAAAGCTGGAAATTCTATTTTAATCAAACTAAACCAAATAGGAACAGTTTCTGAAACCATTGATGCAATAAACATGGCAAAGAAAGCTGGATATACGAGTGTCGTTTCTCATAGATCTGGAGAAACAGAAGATTCTACAATCGCTGACTTCGTGGTAGGTCTTGGAACAGGGCAAATAAAGACGGGATCACTTTGCAGAAGTGAAAGAGTTTGTAAATACAATCAACTATTAAGGATTGAAGAAGAATTGAAAGGTAAAGCTGAATTCCCTGGAAAGTCTGCATTAAAAGCTTAATAAAAAACTCAAATGCCAAATAATAATAAAAGTAAAAAACAAGTTGCTCTTATTATTCTTGATGGCTGGGGCTATAGAGAAGATAAAAAGCATAATGCTATAGCAGAGGCAAATACGCCAACTTTTAATCGGCTTTGGAATGAATACCCTCATGCCCTTCTTGAGGCTTCTGGTGAGGCTGTGGGTTTGCCAGAAGGGCAGATGGGGAATAGTGAAGTTGGACACTCTACAATAGGTGCAGGAAAGGTAGTTTTTACTGATCTTGTTCGTATTAACAAAGCAGGAAAAAGCGGAGAGTTTTTAACAAACAAAGCTTTTCAGAAACTTTTTGTTCATGTGAAAAAAAATAATTCAGCTTTGCATGTAATGGGGTTACTTGGTCCTGGAGGGGTGCATTCATACAGTGAACATCTTTATGGATTTATAAAGACAGCAAAAATTGCTGGAATTAAAAAAATTTATATTCATGCTTTTACCGATGGTAGAGACACACCTCCACAAAGTGCAGATAAATATTTGGTAGAACTTGAAAAAGAATTAAAGAAGCTTGATATTGGATTTATTTCTACAATGTGTGGAAGGTATTTTGCTATGGATAGAGATAATAATTGGGATAGATTGGAAAAAGCGGAAAAGTTAATTTTTGATGGGATTGGCGAAGTCGTCGAAAATGAAAAAGCATCTGAAAAAATAAAAGATTTTTATTCAAAGGAAGTTGTTGATGAACATTTGGAGCCGGTTATTTTTAAAGACAAGAACGGTGAAATTCATACCATAAATAAAAATGATGGAATTTTCTTTTTCAATTTTAGAGCTGACAGGGCGAGAATGCTGTCTCAAAAAATTTTAGAAAGAAAAAAGAAAATGAATTTGTTTTTTGTGACCATGACCCAATATGATAAAAAGTTAAAAACTGAAATCGCTTTTTCTCCAGTAGAAATAGAAACCACTTTGGCAAAAGAAATCTCTAAAGTTGGTTTTACTCAGGTACACATAGCTGAAACTGAAAAGTTTGCTCATGCCACATATTTTCTTAACGGCGGAGAACAGAAGAAATATCCAAAGGAAAAACACATTCTTATAGATAGCAAAAAAGATGTAGCTACTCATGACTTAGCTCCAGAGATGAAAGCTGTAGAGATCGGAGAATCTACTATTAAAGAGATAAAAAAAGGAATTAATTTTATTTTTGTAAATTTTGCAAATCCAGACATGGTAGGACATACTGCAAATAAAGAAGCTTTAAAAATTGCTATAGAAACAGTAGACCAAGAATTGGGTAAAATAGTTGAGGAAGCTGAAAAGGCAGGAGTTACTTTATTGATAACAGCGGATCATGGTAATGCTGAAATAAATATAGATGCTAAGACCGGAAAAAAACATACAGCTCATACTACAAATCCAGTACCATTTATTATCACAAATAAAGGAATAAAAATCATTAATCATGGTAGTCTTTCTGTAATTACTCCGACAATTCTTGATATTTTTAAACTCAAACTTCCTAAAAGTATGAGTGGTAAAACTTTAATTAAAAGTATATAATTTCTAACATGTTTAAAAAAATATTAAGATTTTTTGATTTATTGGAGGATCGGGTCAGAGGAAGTCTAAGTCATCGATCAATTTTCTATGCTTTGATAGGTGGAGCTTTAACGATACTTTTTTGGAGAGGTGTTTGGCATACTGCTGATATTTTAGAACAAAAAGGAGGGATATGGTCTTCTTTGTTTTATGAGCCAAATACAATAATTTGGACCGTTGCGACTTTGCTTGTGACTGGATTATTTGTTTCTGTAACCATTGGAGATAGAATTATTCTTTCAGGAATTAAAAGAGAAAAAAGAGTGGATGAAAAAACTGAAGAAGAAATAAGAAAAGAGGATGAAGAAATAAAAAATCTTAGAAGCCAGCTTATACAGATGTCTAAAGATATTGAAGAGATTAAAAATCTTTTAAAGAAATAATGTTTTTTAGTAAAAAGATCACTATAGCTACTCATAGCGGGAATTTTCATCCCGATGATGTTTTTTCTGTGGCGCTTTTTTCTATTCTTTTCAATGGAAAAATAAAAGTAACAAGAACCAGAGACGAATTTATTTATTCAAAAGCTGATTTTGTTTTAGATATAGGAGAAGAACTTGATCCTGATAAAAAAAGATATGACCATCATCAGGAGGGTGGAGCTGGAAAAAGAGACAATGGAATACCTTATTCAACTTTTGGTTTATTATGGAAAGATTTTGGAGAAAAAGTTTGTGGTTCAAAAAGAGTATCAGACATTATAGATTCTAGACTTGTACAAGTAATAGATGCTGATGATTCAGCATATGACCTTTATAAAATTAATTTACCAGATGTTTATCCTTATTTACTCACCGATATTATTTATTCCAAATCTCCAACTTGGAAAGAAAAAAATATTTCTTTAGACAAAGCTTTTTTTGAAGCTGTGAATTTTGCAAAGAGTATTATTTTAAGGGAAATAAAAGTAGAAACTGATAAGATAGAAGCTGAGGGAATAGTTGAAGATATTTACAATAAAACAGGAGATAAAAGATTTATAGTTTTTGAAGATTCTCACTTATCAAATTCATTGCTTTCAAAACACAAAGAAGTTTTGTTTGTAATTAAACCCGAGAAAGACGGAGATAATTGGAAAATTACAGCCGTAAGAGATGATGAAAGGATTTTTACTAATAGGAAATTATTTCCCGAAAAATGGAGAGGGGAAAGTAATTTAGAGCTTGCTAAAATTACTGGAATTGGGGATGTTGTTTTTTGTCATAATTCTGGAGTTTTTGCTGGAGCAAAAACAAGAGAAGGTGCTATAAAACTTGCGCAACTGGCTGTTAATTCAAATTAGTTCTTAATTTAAATTAAGTTTATTCCTCCAAAATTTCTATTGACTTTATGATTTGGAATGGTAATATGCGAAAGTATTGTTCTTTACAGTTTTTTAAACCTTTAGCTTGCTTAAAATTAAAAGCAGCTAAAAAAGGAGGCAGTAGCTATGTCAGTATCAGCTGTGTCAGTGAAGAAAAACAAGAAGAGCTGTTCGATCCCGGTCATTCCCTTGAGTATCAAAAGACTCAACGAAGTTGACTTGAAAAAACACAAGTTTGATCTGAGGTTGATGAAAACTTCCTCGTGGTTCAATAGCCGTGGATTAGCTAACCTGGGACTTCCAAGTATACTTCCATGTGTGGTGGAGATGAGTTTTGTTTCCACGGATGAAAACATTGTGGAAAAGATAGATGGGGGAAGAAGGATGCTGATACCAAAATTCCCTTCTCGTTGCGGTTGGTATTATGATCGCCACAATAGGAGATTTTCCGAACTTCACTGGTTTCCAGTTCCTTACATGGAAGCCTTGACTGACAATGAAAAAGCCATGATTCTGGACAAACTGAGCCTCCTTGTTGACCCGTTGTCAAATGTCCCAAATGAGAGGACTATGCATTATCTCATGAACTATCTCAGTATCTAGTCGTGTTTAATTTATCTCGCTCAGATCTTCTGATATTTTCAGGAGGTCTGAGCGATTTTTTTATATTTAATTAATAATGCTATAATCAATTTTTTATGTTAAAGTTAAAATAACTCAAGTTATAAAGTAGAAAGTTAAAAGTTATAAAGTAAAAGGTCAATTTAGATGAAGATTGAGAAATTTGAAGATATAATAGCGTGGAACAAAGCTAAAACTTTAACTTTAAGAATTTATCACGTTTTCAAGACTTCCAAAGATTATTCTTTTAAAGATCAAATACAAAGAGCTTATGTTTCTATCATGAATAATATCTCTGAGGGTTTTGAAAGAAGGAGTAACAAAGAATTTATCCATTTTTTGTATATATCAAAAGGTTCTTGTGGAGAAGTAAGATCTATGCTTTCCTTGGGTAAAGATTTAAATTACATAGATGAAGCTGAGTATGCTAAATTAAATAATATGACATTAGAAATATCAAAAATTTTGTCAGGATTTATTAAGATTTTATAATTTCAATTTTAATTTATTATGATTTTTTCCAATAACTTTACAAACTTTATAACTTTTAAACTTAACAACTAATTATGGCTTTTATAGATGAATTAAAAATACATATTAAGGCGGGTAGTGGTGGTAATGGAGAAGTTCGTTGGAGACATGAAAAAGGGCGGGAATATGCCGGGGCTTCTGGAGGTAATGGAGGAAAAGGAGGCGATGTTTATATACACGCTGTCAGAGATATTGGTATTCTTGCTAGATATAAAAATGACAAAGAATTTGCTGCTGAAAATGGTGAGGCAGGGATGAGAGATAGTATGCATGGTAGAAATGGTGATGATCTGGTTATAGATTTACCTATAGGTTCAGTGATCACTAATCTTGAAACAAGAGAAAAGTTCAATCTTTTAAAAGATGATGAAAAAATAAAGATATTAAATGGAGGAAGGGGTGGCTTGGGTAATGAGTATTTTAAATCTTCAACAAATCAAAGTCCGACACAACAAACAGATGGAAAGAAAGCAGAATCAGCCGATTTTTATATTGAAGTTGAGCTTGTTGCGGACGCAGGACTTATTGGTCTTCCTAACGCTGGTAAATCAAGTCT
>Ga0247840_10005999_pt1 | contig 17824 bp, 16 predicted proteins | sample LaCruzMarch2015__FD_192404 | JGI IMG/M metagenome (GOLD analysis project Ga0247840, IMG submission 192404) | Freshwater microbial communities from meromictic Lake La Cruz, Castile-La Mancha, Spain - LaCruzMarch2015_17m | ecosystem: Environmental > Aquatic > Freshwater > Lake | place: Spain... | reverse complement strand
TACAATATAAAGGACGTAAACTTTTAGCTCTTCCTGGTGCTCAGATTTTTGCTCATGAATTATTTGGTATAGCTCCTCCTTCACCTTGGGTCTTACACAGTGGCATGGCAGATGCCGTTGCTGTAGAGAGCGACGCAATTCGTAGTTATTGCTTAAAAGAAGGTTTGCCATCTGAAAAAATACATGTTACCGGTTCAATTACACAAGATCATATGTTTAGATTTATGTCTGATACAGAGCAAAAAAGAACCATCCTTAATGGAGAACTAGGATTTGCATTAGATCAACCTCTCATTTTATCTGCTTTACCATGCGATATGTTATATACAAATAGAACTGAATGCGATTTTCAAGAATATGAAAAACTACTAGAGTTCTGGTGTAAAACAATTTCATCAATAGAGGGGTATAATCATGTTGTTGCATTACACCCTTCTGTCTGTTTTGATGATATGAAATATATAGAAAAATTTGGATTAAAAATAATAAAAGAATCAACTGCAAGCATTATACCACTATGTGATATATATGTTGCTTCAATTTCTTCTACCATACAATGGGCTATTGCCTGTTGTAAACCTGTAATCAATTATGATGTCTATCGATATCATTATACTGATTATCAAAATGCAGAGGGGGTAATTACTATTTATGAGCAAAAAGATTTCTTATATTTCCTTAAAAAATTAACATCAGATTACAACTACTTGTCAAAAATTACTAACAAACAACTTGAGTCAAAAAAAAATTGGGGAATAATAGACGGAATGGCAAGTGAAAGGTTAAAAAAATTGTTTGATTCAATTATTAAATGCTATCAGGAGGCTGTTTAAAAGTGGAAAATACTTATACTTGGAAAGACAGGTGGGAATATGCTCTTCGTGAAGAACACAAGATACTGTTCGATTATAAATCAAAAGGTTTAAAAGAAGAATATGCTGAATATACTGCTTGTCCAGTTTGCGCATCCTCTAATCCTGAACTGTGGTTTGAAAAGGATTGGTTTCAACACGTTCGCTGCAAAGACTGCTCTATGGTATATATTAATCCTCGCATGAATCAAGCAGCAACTCATTCTTTCTATAACAGTAACGTCAATGCAATTTATAACGAAACAAAATTTGATGATGTATCAACATCAACGAAATTAGATGATGAAATTAATTATAAAAATCTCTTAATGCTCGACAAGATTCGTAATGGAAAAAAAGGCTCTCTTCTAGAAATTGGTAGTGCCAAAGGTTATTTTTTAGCCAAGGCAAAAGAAGCTGGATATGAAATTTATGGTCTTGAATTAAATCGTGTTAACTATGAATATTCTCGACGACAATTAGGCGATAATATTCTTGATAAAACTTTATCAGAAGTACATTTTGATGAAGAAAAATTTGATGTAATTTATATGCGTGATGTGATTGAACATATACCCAACCCTAAAGAGTTTCTTAACGAAGTGAATAGAGTATTAAAACCAGGTGGGCAATTATTTTTAGAAACACATAACGTCGATGGTTGGATATACCGAATTGCGAGAGAGTGGCACACTGTATTTTTCGGTTTTGAACACCCTAACCACTGGTCACCTCGAACACTTAAATTGGCGTTATCACAACATGGCTTCACTGTATCAAAAGTTAAACACTTTTCTTTAGATTTTACTATATTAGATATTTTAGGTTATATTGTAACACCAGGTTTTACTACTATATATCCCAAAAAAGTAAATAAACTACTTAGCAGACCAATTAATATTTTAATAAAAATTCTAAGTCTTAAGCCATTACGTTGGTTAGATATTAACTGCTTACCACATATTGCTAATTTATTAGGGTATGGAAGTGTAATGAAGGTTATAGCTCAGAAAGATAGCATAAAATAATAGGATTTTTATGGAAATTGTAAAAAAATCAATTTTTAATGAATATTATCAGCAAGTTGAATTTAAAGATTTATATTCAAGTGATCCCACTGATGCAGTAGACATTATTATCCCTGTAATTCACACAAATGAACTCTGGCGAACAAATTTATTATCTTTTTATCGTGAAGTACCGATTAAAAGATTATTGATCGGAGATGGTGGTTGTATTGATGATTCAATTAAGATAGCCAAAGAATTTCCTAGAGTTCATGTACTAAATCATCATGAATATAAATCTTTAGGTTATAGTATTCGCAATATGATTGAGCATGTTGAGACCGATTGGTTTATATACCTTCATTCTGATGTTTTTTTGCCTTGTGGTTGGTTTGAAGTTATGAAGAAATATCGCGGTGAATATGAATGGTATGGATGCTTAATGCAGCATACTGTAATGGTTGAATATAATATGGACTATCTAGATAGACCATGGGCAGGCAGTCAGATCGGCTTAAAGAAGGCTTTTATTGAGGGATTAAATCGCATAGATGATGATTATGTCTATCGTCAAGAAGATTTTGTATTTGCAGATGTCGTCAAGAAAGCGGGCTATAGAGAAGGAAAAATAACAGATACATTTCATTATCATCAAACTATACGCAAACAATCACCTTATGAACGGAAGATAAAATCTGTAGCAATTGATCTTGAAATTGGGAAAGAAGAAGAATCTCGCGCCGCGATAATGCAAATCAAAGGATTAGTAAAGTATCTTGATCCAACCCATGGTTTTGTTATGGGTATTGCTGAAAATATGGAAAGACTAGAAGAATTACAAGAAATGAGTTGGCCAGATTTTCTTGAATGGGTACAAGCTACTAATCCTGCTTGGTATCCCCTAATTTCTAAGGGGAGAAAAAAAATTAAGCGGCGGAAATTTTTTAGTTTTATTAAACAAAAAATTAAGCGTATTTTAATTTAAATTAAATATTTTCCTAATAAGTTCGGCTAAACTACCGCACAAATATTTGGTGTTAATGACAATAGCTCATAATTTTTCTAGAACTAAATATCCAAACCAGGTTTAATAATTATTTTTGATTAAGTAAATTTGCAAGATACTGTCCATAATTGCTTTTATTCATCTCACCTGAAAGCCTAAGCAAATCTTCATCACTAATAAAGTTCATTCTCCATGCTATTTCTTCAAGACAACCTATTTTTAGCCCCTGCCTCTGTTCTATAGTATAAATATAATTACTTGCAGATAAAAGAGTTTCTGGCGTTCCCATGTCAAGCCAAACAAAACCTCTGCCTAATATTTTAACATCTAACTGATTTTCATATAAATAAAATTGATTAACATCAGTTATTTCCAACTCCCCTCGTTGAGATGGCTTTAAATTTTTGGCTATGTCAACAACCTGATGATTATAAAAATAAAGTCCGGTCACAGCATAATTTGATTTGGGATTTAATGGCTTCTCCACAATAGAGATTACTTGATTTTTGTCATCGAACTCTACCACCCCATACGCCTCAGGTTTATCGACATAATAGGCAAAAATAGTAGAACCTTTTAAATTATTTTTAGCAGACTTTAAAACCCGAGATAAGCCACTTCCTTGATGAATATTATCGCCTAATACTAAACATACAGAATCATCGCCTATAAAATTTTCCCCTAATATAAAAGCTTCTGCAATACCTTTCGGTGCCTCTTGTATGACATAAGAAAAAGAAACCCCCCACTGTGCCCCATCTCCTAATAACATTTTATATAATGACAAGTGTTCAGGAGTAGATATAATTAATATTTCCCTGATTTCCGCCAACATTAAGGTGGAAATTGAATAATATATCATTGGTTTATCATAAACTGGGATAATTTGCTTGCTAAGTACCTTTGTTAAAGGGTGCAACCTTGTGCCAGATCCACCTGCTAAGACAATTCCTTTCATTTAGTAATCAACTCCATCGGTGCTTTTCTACGAAATAAAATATGTATAATCATTACCCTCTTCCCAATACATTTAAATTAACTATAGCTAGTTAAATAAATATCCCATATTACAAAAAATTTAACTGGCTTAACACAAAAATTTAAATAAAACATATACAAATAATACTATTTATAACTAGGAAGTAATTGAGCATCAATCATCTGTAAGGGTTTAGCTTCCGCATCTTTTTTTGACAACTGAATATTATCATTCCTAGGCCAATCTATTGCCAAATCTGGATCATTATAACTAATTGAAAGTTCACTTCCCTGGTGAAAATAATCGGTACATTTATATATAAAATCAGCTGAGTGGCTTAACACATAAAAACCATGCGCAAAACCTTTAGGAATCCAAAGTTGCCTCCTGTTTTCTGCTGAAAGTAATACCCCTACCCAATGTCCATAAGTTGGTGATCCTAAACGAATATCAACAGCCACATCAAAAACTTCTCCTGCAAATACAGAAACTAACTTACCTTGAATTTGTTTACTTTGATAGTGCAGTCCACGCAAAACTCCTTTTTGTGATCTAGAGAAATTATCTTGGACAAAATTATCTGTAATTTCCAATAACTCTTGATATCTACTTGCCTGAAAGGATTCATAAAAAAACCCACGTTCATCACCATAAATTTGAGGCTCGATAATTTTAATTTCTGGTATTTTTGTTGGAATAATATTCATTGCATCAATTCTACTTTATTTAAGTCTTTATCAAATAATTTATTAATTTCATTAATCAAATTTTCCCCTGACTTCCCATCTAAAACACCCCACTTAGCACTCTGCTTTTTTTGTAATGCATTAAGTTGCATATAATAATTATTATCCGTGACTAATTTATGTAATATTAATGAATAATCTGAACGCTCAAATAAGGACAAGACCCCATCTAGGCCGACATAATCATCATAATGATAGCGATATAGATCATAATTAATCACAGGAATTCCACAACTAATAGCCATTCTGATAGTGGCAGAGCACGATGCTACATAAATGGAACTTAAAGGAACAATTTCTGCAATATCGCCAGGATAAATATAAATTGGATAATCATTAATATATTCAACTGAGGAAGGAAAGACTCTTGGATGTAAATTTACTACAATATTATACTGTTCAGTATAGAGAACTAACTCACTTAAAATATACCGGACTATTTCTTCATAATTTTTAAATTCAACTAACTGAGATCTTTCTATATATTGATCAGGAGGAAGTGCGCATAAAATAATTGGCTTATTATTATTGATTCCTAATTTATTATTTAATTTATGCCTACTTTCATCTATAGAATTTAATTTAAAGTACATCTCGTCATTGTATAATGCTCCTGTCACCCGAAGGTTTTTTTTATCGATTCCAGCTTCAGTATAATAAGCATACATTGCCGCACTTTCAGTAGCTATAAAATCCACATCCCCACTATTTATCAACCATGGATTTTTCGGAGTAATGTTAAACATTTCATGCAATAATACCAGTTCTAAAGGTAAAATAAGCTTCTTATCTTTGTAATTATTTACCCAATGAGGAAAGGCATAAGCGAAAACTTTGTTATAACTTTTTGTCAATGAACTTGATGGATTATTATAAAATGTTTCAGACCACTCAATTGTGTTAGCTATGGTAAAAGGTACAATAATTGAGACAATATTATATTCTCTAGCAAGCATCACTAAAATCTGTGTAAAATAAAATAGATTATGTTCTGGAAGAATCAATAACTTAATATTATAATTTTTTAATATCACAGGAATATTTCGATAAAATACAATTGATTTTTTGGAAGTGGAGGCTGGTGGGAATAAATAAGTACAGCGATACAAAAAAAACTTATAACAAGATAATAATAAAGCCCTACATTCTCTCCCACTCCTAACATATAATAAAAAATAACAAGATATAAAAGTTACACATTTTAGGAATATATATAAGATTTTTATTAGGAGTCTTTTTGCATATTTAATTATAAAATTATTTTTTTGAATTAATTTAATTCTCTCTTTTTTTTTGGCAATTAAATTATCATCATAATTATTATTATTATTATTATTATTATTATTATTATTATTATTAGAATAAGTTTTTGAATTAACCCTGCCATAGGCAATGCATGCTATATTTTCAGATTGGCACTGATTAAAATCTTTTTGCCACCCATCATATGTAAATACGAACAAAATATGAGGATTGTAGACTCCATTTCTTTGCATCACACGAGCTACCCTAATCATCTCTTTAAAATGAGTAGGGATATATACATATAATAATACATTCATAAGAAATATATTTTCCAATATTGTAAACCATGTCTATTTTACTGGCTAGGTTCTAAATATGATATTAAATCTTTATCAGATACTTTTTTATCATACCACATTTTCCAAACCAAGTTAGGTCGCAGCAAAGCATTAGGCCAAGAAAAACTCCATGTTGAACGAACTCCAATAGGAAGAAAATCATCATAAACATTCAATGATAAGCAGTTTAAACTAGACAAAATATAATGACTGTCTGATGGTCTAATAAAATGAATTGAAATAAAAAACTGACCTTGATTCAAAAACTCTTTGGGAATTATAAGGGTTTCGTGATAACAACCTATTAAGCGGGAATATAAATCCGAATTAATAATATGGTGGTCAATACTTGAAAATACTATTACCCCTTCATCAGTAGTTAAATCCACTCGAATATTTAACTTAGTTTCTGGTTTAAATATTTTAAAATTAATTTTTATATTAACTTCTTCATTCACACTATATTTATCTTGTAACACTCCATCCTGACTCAATATTGCTGCGGAAACCAATTGCAAAGCATCATTTTTAAATTCAGAAACATCAAAAATATATTCCTGTCTTGATTTCTTAATTTCTTTAAATGGGTGAGGAAATTCAACTAAACCAATTAGTTGGGAACCTTCTTTTTCCTTCGGTATAACAACATCTTTAATTTCTACGATTTGCCCATATGACATTTCAATTGTTTTTTTACAAATAGATTCAATTGCACTCATGTCATGATTAACAAATATCACCGATCTACCATCATTTGCGAGTGCAAGCATCTTTTCTTTACATTTTTCTTGAAATGACTGATCACCGACAGCAAGAACTTCATCGATAAGCAAAATTTCTGACTCAAGAAATGCTGCAACAGAAAAAGCAAGTCGCATATACATCCCTGAAGAATATTTCTTCACAGGAGTATCTATCTGTCTACCAACCTCTGAAAATTCAACGATTTCTTTAAACCGCTGATTTATTTGCTGCCTACTCATCCCATTGATAGCAGCATTCAAGAATAAATTTTCTCTTCCTGTTAGTTCAGGATGAAATCCCGTACCTACTTCAAGAAGACTAATTAAATTACCTCTATATCTAAATTCACCATGAGTTGGAGCTGTTATTCTCGACAATATTTTCAGTAGCGTGCTCTTTCCAGAACCATTTCTACCAATTAATCCTATGCGCTCACCAGGTTTAATTTGAAATGATATATTTTTCAAAGCCCAAAAATAACCATCTTGCAAACCTTCAGACTGAGCCCCAGAAACAACAACGCCTTCATTTTCTTCTTCTATTAAACCATCATGTTTTGCTAATTTATTACCTGGAATGAATTTTTTTATTTTTTTAGCACATTGTTCATATAAAGTACCATGATGACTTGCACCAGCACCAATACGATATACCTTACTTAAATTATCTACTCTTAATATCCAACTCATAATGAATCTACTATTGATTGTTCATGCTTTCTAAAACTATTAAATCCAAATAAAAAAATTATAAGTGCGACACTAAATCCAAAAATAAATTGCTCTGGATTTGGCCACACCCCTTTTAAAGCATCTCTGTAAGCACAAATAACCATGCTAATAGGGTTAAATTCGAACCATAACCGTAACCATGGCGGGGTAGAAGAAATAGGATATAAAATAGGATTTGCGAAATAATAAAACTGGAGTGCTAAAGGAACAATAAGTCTTACATCTCTATATCGAGTATTTATAGGTGCTAAAATTAATCCCAAACCCATAGCAAACATAGCTTGAATCAAAAAAAGAAAGGGAAACAAAACCAATAAATGGTAGTTCAACTTGTTATATATAAATGCAAAAATTAAAATAATAAATATTCCTACAATATAATCTAATCCAGCTGATAAAGTATAACTTGCACCTAATAGCATCCGAGGAAAATATATTTTACTTACTAGCGGCGCATTCCCGTCAACAGACACCATTGTCATATTAATCATAGCCATAAAACAATACCAAGGAATTATAGCCACCAAATAAAATAACAAATATGGTAATCCATCAGATGGTATCTTAATCATAAATCCAAAAACAAAGGTAAAAACACCAACTGTGATTAGAGGTGTTATAAATATCCAAAGAAAACCAAAGACAGTCTGCGCATATCTAACTTTAATATCTCTTAAAACAAAAACCCATAGTAGCATTCGATAACGCCATAACTCCTTCAAATAATTATTTAAAGGTTGTATATCACCACCTTTAATTACTGTTTCCCTCAAAACTCCATCACCATTTATCATGTAGCTGTTACTCCTGCAATTGTTTTATTTTTTTTAAAAATAAAATTCAAGCAATGAATCACTCTATCAATATCCTCACAACTTAAGTTAGAACCAGATGGTAAGCATACTCCCTGATTAAACAAATAATCAGAAACACTAAATGATTCATTATGAGGATAGTAAACAGATCCTGAAAATATTGGCTGCCTATGCATAGGCTTCCATGTTCTTCTGGCTTCAATATTATAATTTTTTAAATGATTTATAATATCTTCCGGCCTTAAAGACGAGTACTCTGGATTAATCAACATAGTTGATAGCCAATGCGTACTCATTCCATTTTCTATTTCTGGCATCATTTCAACAAAAGGATATGCTTTAAATGCTACTTTATATTGCTGAAAAATATTTTGGCGAGATTTTACACGTTGTTCCAATACTTGCAATTGCCCTCTTCCAATTCCTGCTAAAACATTACTCATCCTATAGTTATATCCAATATTACTATGTTCGTAGTATGGCGCAGGATCTCGAGCTTGAGTAGCCAAAAACCGAGCTCGCTCAATAAGATTCTCATCTTCAGAAACTAACATTCCACCACCTGATGTGGTAATAATCTTATTGCCATTAAAAGAAAACACGCCTAGGACACCGAATGTACCGCTAAATTTATTCTGATAAGTAGCCCCCAAAGACTCAGCAGCATCTTCGATAATTGGTATATTATACTCATTACACAAGCGGCCTAAAGCTTCATAATTAGCGCTCTGACCGTAAAGATTAACTATAATTATAGCTTTTGGTAATTTATTTTTGTCTTTTGCTTCTTTTAAAGCTTTCTCTAACGCAACTGGAGACATATTCCAAGTCTCTAAATCAGAATCAATAAATACTGGCGTGGCACCCTGATAAATAATTGGGTTTATGGAGGCAACGAAGGTAAAACTAGAAGCAAAAACAATATCACCTTGTTTAACACCTAATAAAATTAATGCTAAATGAAGTGCGGCTGTCCCTGAACTTAAAGCAACAGTTGATTTAATATTAATGTATTGAGAAAGATCCTTCTCAAATGCATCTACATTAGGGCCTAACGGTGCAACCCAATTACTGGTAAATGCTTCTTGTACGTATTGTTGCTCCTGCTCGCCTATATGAGGGGATGAAAGTAAAATATTGGGAGATAATTCTCTCCTATGAATTAATCTAGTAGGCTTACCTTCGTCATCAATAAATGGAATGTGATCCAGCTCATACTTATCCATTAAATAATAAGCATCTTGAATTGTAGATGAAAAAGGAAGTGATTTAGAGGCTTTAACTGGTAATTCTTTAATTAATGAATCTAGACCAAAACCACTTAATAATAATCGTCGAATATCACCATCAGTAACGGTTCTTATCAAACACTCACGTTCATCTACCAAAAGTAAGACACCTTGTGCTGTTGCATCCAACCGACTTAAAGCTTCTTTAAGTGTAATAGATGAATTAATATATAAATCATTAACATGAAGCTTTTTACCTTTCATACAGCAGGAACTCCTTTTACAGTTGTATTGGATTCTATATCATTTATTACTACTGCTCCAGCAGCAATAATTACATTGTCACCTATATTTATTCCTGGAAGTACCACAGAACCTGCTCCAACTAAAACACCAGAACCTATGCTAACTCTCCCTCCTAAAGTACTATTTGGAGCAACATGAGTGAAGTCACCAATCTTAACCTCATGATCTACTACAGCACAATGATTAATAATACATCCTTGTCCAACAGCACTATCAGGAGCTAGTATAGCTTGTGCCGCAACAAAAGTGCCAAGACCTATATTTGCCGCTTTAGAAATTACTGCTTTAGGATGAATAATCGACAAAGGAATTGCTTTATGATGAAACAAATTAAATATACGTTCGCGAATTTTATTATTACCAATAGTTACATGCACATAACCAATAAACTCTGATAATGAATCAATGTCAGAATCAACTAAAAAACTACAAACAACCGTATTCAACAATTCTTTGTTAGAGTCACATAGCGATATTTCGTAAGCATGCTCACATAATGAAAGTGCATCAATCACTACTCTTAAATGACCGCCACAACCTATAATTTTTAATTTAGTATGCATTACATTTATTCAAAATTTTGTTATCAATATTGATATTTCTTAACAAATGATAGCAACGCTCACTGCTTAATCCATCTCCATAACAATTAGTGTATTTTTTTAAAGGTAGCGCTAAAGCTTTACTTAATCCTAATGATATAGATTCCAAATCTGTCGATACATCAATAATGTTATCACCACGCTCACGTAAATTTTGCCTGCTGCCTATATTTACAACAACTAAATTAAAAGAAGCGGCCTCAATGATGCCGCTACTTGAATTTCCTAACATGATATCTGCATGTGCTAAACAGTCAATATATTCTCTTCTGTATAAATGTTTAAATATACGTAAATCAATATGAGAACTATATTTTTTCAGCACCGACCTAATTATATGCCCTCCAGCATCAGAATTAGGTTCCAAACAAATAAGTTGTAGATCAAAAGACAATGATGCCTGAATCACATTATTAAACTGCTGTTCTAACTCGCTATACTCCTGAACCACCGGATGGTAAACAAGCAAGGCTATTTTTTTTTGCTCAATAAATTTAAATTTTTGGCAAAACGTTTCTTTACTAACAACTTGATGATTATTTATTTCATCAAGACCAGGAGCACCCACCACAAATACAGTATTTTCTTTTTCACCCATTTTAATTAAACGCTGCCCGGATGCTTCAGTAGATACAAAATGATAATGAGATAATTTTGAAATAGCATGCCTTACCATTTCATCTACAGTACCAGAGCGCTCACCGCCATGAAGATGAACTATTGGAATATTTAAATGTGCAGCAACTATTGCTGCTGCAAGCATTTCACCACGATCTCCAAGTAACAAAATAAAGTTAGGTTGTTCACATTTAAAAATTTCAGTCATTCCTAAAATTTCTTGACCGATACTCATAGCCATAGATTCTTTAGTTGCTATATCTACTTCAACAGGTATTACGCCACATATTTTAAATCCATCTGCATTAATTTCATCTATAGTATTGCCATATAAGCTAGATAGATGCATCCCGGTAATGCACAAAGATAAATCAAATTCTTCTGCCTGATCTAGTTTTTTAAGTAGTTCTCTCATCAACCCATAATCAGCTCGAGTACCAGTCACATAGATAATTTTTTTCTTATTCATCCTTGAATATGATCCCATAATAATGTGGTACCTTCTGATAAGCTCTGCTTTAATGTCGCACCAATAACTTTCTCAAAGTCTCCAGGACTAATACCAGTTCCTGGTCTTAAGATAATTAAATCATCTTTAGCAATTTTAGTACCTTTTTTCAAAGCAGTCTTTAGAGTAACGCTTCGACGCACCAATGATCTTATAATTAATTCATTATCGGCTGGTTTTTTTTCACCATTACCTAATGCTGATTCAGCATCACGAATCATTTGAACCATTTGCTTAAGCTCATTAGGATTCATTGATGCCGCATGATCAGGTCCAACTAAGGTTTTATCCAGGGTGTAGTGTTTTTCAATAACACATGCTCCCATGCCAATCGATAATATTGGTATTAAAACCCCTAGGGTATGGTCAGAATATCCCACCGGAATATTAAACTCATTTGCCAAAGTGCTCATTGCTCTTAAATTAACATCCTTAAAAGCTGCTGGATAATTTGAGGTGCAATGAAGTAAAACAAGATTATCCTCTACTCTATCTCCATAAAATTCTCTAAATATTTCAATAGCCACTTTGACTTCGTCAAGAGTAGACATACCTGTAGACATTATAGTAGGCAGACCTTTTTTGGCTATATGCTTTAGATAGGGAATATTGGTTATCTCACCTGAAGGAATTTTAAGCCGTTTCACACCTAAAGACACTAAAAAATCTATGGTTTGCTCATCAAAACCTGTAGACATGAACTCTATATTTAAAGATGAAGCTAATTCGTTTAAGATATAATGATGATCTTCTGTGAGTTCAAGCGCTTGTAGCATTTCATATTGAGTAGAAGAGTTGCTTGAATTTAATTTTTGGTATTGAGCTTTTTCAGCAGTTTTAGTAACTAAGGTGTCCGCTTTAAATGTTTGAAATTTTACAGCATCGGCCCCTGCTTCACTTGCCGCATAAACTAGATCTTTAGCTAACTCAATATCACCATTGTGATTCACGCCTGCCTCAGCAATAACAAAACAACTCATTAAAGAACCTCTTTTTTTGATTCAATTAATTTTTCTGCTAACGCCCAATCTTGCCAAGTGTCTATATCTAAGCACTCACTTGAAGCGTCCATAAGAAAAGCCTTTGTTGGGTTACCATAAAATGACTGATTTACAAGCAGCTGTTCAATAGTTGTAATATATATAGCACCATTTAAAATGTACAGATCTTCAGACAAATCATCTGACTGAGCATTCCTGAAAAGCTCTGGTGTATCTAAATTCCCAGTAATATCTATTGATTTGTACCAAGAGTGTTTTAATGAAATAGGATTCACTGATACAACACTTAGGCCTGATAATTCATGTAATTCAACCGCCTTCCTAATGGTATCTGACTTTCTAAATAGTGAAGTTGGCTGAAGAAGTAACACACTATCAAAATGAATATTTTTCTTATTATATAATTCAATCATATGAATAATCGCATGCATGACATCAGATTCATCTTGTGACAAATTACTTGGTCTCAAACAAGGAACAATTGCATTATACTTTAGTGCTATATCAGCAATTTCTTGACTATCCGTTGACACAACTATCTCTCCACAACACCCAGCTTTTTGTGCGGCAATGATAGTATGTGCAATTAAAGGCTTTCCAGAAATAATCTTTGAGTTTTTTCCTGGTACTCGTTTCGAGCCAGAACGCGCAGGGATTACTGTTAAAATAGCCACGTTTATATCCTAAATTTTTAGAAATTGCTCAACAATACCCAACCCAACAGTACCAGATTTCTCTGGATGAAACTGACAACCATAGATGTTTCCTTCTCGTATTAAAGAAGAAATTATCTGGCCGTCATATAAAGTATCTGCTAAACGAGTGCTTGGATGAGAAGGAATAGCCATAAATGAATGAGCGAAGTATACGCTAGAATTTAAAAGAGTATTTTTTAAAATAGAGTCATCCCAAACCCTGCCATTATCAACAGGAATTAACTTATTCCACCCGATATGCGGTATTTTAATCCGAATTCCATCGCTCCCATACGAAGGGATTGGCACAACTTCGCCACTTATCAAGTCTAGACCGGAATATTCGCCAAATTCCATGCTTTTAGTTAGCATCATTTGCATGCCAAGACATATTCCCATAAAAGGTTTACCAGTTTTAGCAAAGCTCTTTATTGACTCAATAAAACCGAATTCTCTAAGTCCGTTCATTCCGTCTTTAAAAGCACCTACTCCTGGTAACACGACTCGCTGAGCTTTCATAATTTCTTCAGGGGTATTAACTATATTTACATCCGCACCAAAAAAATTAAAGGCCCTTGCTACACTCAATAAATTTCCAACTCCATAATCGATGATAGAAACTGATGTCACATTGTTCTCACTTTAATATTATTTTCAATCGCATGCTGTCTAATCTCTGACAAACTTAATCTTTTATAATGTAAAACATCTGCCATTGCCACAGCATCTGCCTTTCCTTGAGAAACAACCAATGTTAAATCTTCAAGTTTTCCCATTCCACCACTTACAATTACAGGTATGGATACAGCTTCTGAAACTTGCCTAACTAGCTCAACATCAAAACCTTTACGTGTTCCTTCTTGTTTTATAGAGGTAAGCAGGATTTCCCCTGCTCCAAGTTTCTCTCCTTGTATGGCCCAATCAACAACATCCACACCTGTATGCTCTCGCCCATTATCAGTCATGACTTCCCATTTATCATTTGAGATACACATCGCCTCAATAGATAAAACAGCGCACTGGGAGCCAAATTTTCTGGCGATATCAGTAAGTAAATTATGGTTTTTAGTAGCAGCTGTATTAATGGCTACCTTATCAGCACCACATCGCAATAACTGTTTTACATCATCAACACTTCTAACTCCACCACCGACAGTAATTGGAATAAAAACATTCTCTGCAGTAGATTTTACAATATCTGATAGATTATTACGGCCATATAGAGAGGCTACAGCATCCATATATATAAGCTCGTCTACACCTTCTAAATAATAATTCATAGCGAATTCATTCGGGTTGCCGATTACTCGTAAACCTTCAAGGTTAATTCCTTTGATCAAATTAGGGCCTTTAATATCCATTCGAGCAATAAGGCGAACATTACCCATTAAATTATCTCCAGATATTCACCCTTAGTTTTTTCAAAGTTAGTAACTTGATGTCTCAATTGCCATTGATTACCATTTTTTTTCCATAAGTGTGGAGATCTAAATGTATCTGCTAAAGCCATAAAATAATCCCTGTACATAATAGGTTCCTCAAACATGGAGGCCGCGATTGGAAACTCTTTAGGATTAATACTTAAATATCTAAATATTTCGTCAGCAAAGCGCTCTGGAAACTCTTGATCAAAGCGCTTAACCAAAGACACGCCCTCTTCTCTAGTAATATCTCCTGAACGTATTTCTTGAGAGGCATCATATGTAGCTCTACCAATGCCAAATTTAGTAAGCGTAGTAAAATAATGAAAATCATCAATCTTGTCATCGATACTATTATACTTGCTGTAAGTTCCTGGTGTCCGCTCTGGAGATGCCTCAAAACCACCATGCTCCACAGAGTAATAATAACAGCTTTGAGGATGCCATTTTAAGTAGTAACCTAAGTAATGAACTTCAACTTTATTTTCTTCTATTTGCTGTGGATCCGCGGGTAAATAAGCATCCAAATCACAATCGACCATTCCATAATTTTCTTTAAGCTCTTGGATGGAAGTGCCGCCTAAATAAATCTTACTTTTATCTTCAGCAGTAAAATATTTCCAATCTCGTTTTGCAGTCTCAGTATCCCCTATAGGATTACCATACTCTGCCTCATTTTCTCCATAAATAACTAGTTTAATATTATTAAGAAGAGCCATTTTAGGCGCATAGGATTTTTGTCCTATCATAAAAGGCTGAAATGGGTGAAATAAATTTTCAACAGCCAAACGAGTAATTAATCTATGAACACGACCGTTAGGAGTAAATAAATAATTATCAAATCCTGCATGTAACCAAGCTTGGAAATTTCGCCACCCCCAAGGAGTGTACATATGAGGTGCCCAGGTTACAGTAAGAGGGTTCATTTTATATTTATATTTTAAAATATGTGCGGCATAAAAACTATCTTTACCACCAGATCCAGGAACAACGCAGTCATAACTTCCATCTTTGCTACGAAATCTATCACATAAATCTTTTAGTTCATTTTCTCTACTTTCCCAGTTAATTTCAGCATTTTTTCGTTCCGCAACACGACATGCATCACAAACACCTTCTTTATCAAAATTAATTGTCTTTTTTTGAGATTCTTTTTTATGCTCATATTCTACAGCAGAATTAGGTCTTTGATTTGATATAACGCATTTTTTACAAAATTGTACCTTTTGAGGTAAGCCATATTTAATTTGTAAATTATTATCCGTCTCATTAAAAATATAAAAATCTACAGAGTGTGGCAAACAAATTTTACTCATATGTATTCCTTACCTTTATTGTGGGCAACTTATTTTTTTAATGCATAGAATAATAATTACATTAATTGATAAAGTAAAATTATATTTTGGAAACTTCTAGTTGTGTAGCCAATACGTTAGATAAAGCAACTGAAACCATCTCCTGCTCCGCAAAAGTTAAATAAGGGTGCATAGGGATGCTAATTACACTACTTGCCGCAAATTCAGTATTAGGAAAACTTTGTGCCTCAGGATATAACTTTTTAAATATCGGTTGCTCATGCAAACCTAATGGATAATGAACTGCTGTAGGGATTTTAAGCTCCTGCAATTTTTGTTGCACATCTTCGCGATTTGCAACTTCAATAGTATATTGTGCAAATACACTAGTGTTAATCTCTTTAATCTTTTGCTTCTTAATAAATCCAGGAAGTAATTGCTGATACCTTGCAGCTGCCTGATGTCTAAGCTCTACTTCTTCATTAAAAATTGCTAATTTTTCTAATAAAATTGCAGCTTGTAATGTATCCATTCGACCATTAATACCTAAGCTTGTATGATAATATCGCTTTGATTGGCCATGAGTTCTAATCTCTTGCATGCGTTTATTAAGCTCTGCATCATTTGTAAAACATGCGCCGCCATCGCCAAAACAGCCGAGTGGTTTTGATGGGAAGAAGCTTGTACATCCTATGGTTGTTAGACCACAAGATTTATTTCCCTTATATGTTGCCCCAAAACTTTGGGCCGCATCTTCGATAACTGGTAAATTATATTTTTTAGCTATTGCATTAATTTCATCAAAATCAGCGCACTGACCATATAAGCTCACTGGCATTATCGCTTTAGTTTTTGGTGTAATTGCCGCTTCAATAAGATTTGCATCAATATTATAAGTATCTTTATCAATATCAACAAATACAGGCTTTGCACCTAATAAAGATATTACTTCAGCGGTTGCGAAGAAACTAAAAGGTGTAGTAATAACTTCGTCACCATGCCCCACATCCAATGCCATTAATGCAATCAATAAAGCATCAGTACCACTTGATACTGCTAATGCATGTTCTACATTAACAAATTTAGCTAATTCACGTTCAAGTTCATCAATTTCAGGTCCCATGATAAAAGCGCCATGATTTAAAACTTCTTTAAATCTTGCAAAAATACGGCTTTCGATACGGTTTGCTTGTGTTTTTAAATCAATAAATTGCATAATTAATTCCTGAAATAAATTATCTTTTACTAGGATATTATGACCATTGCTCTAAACTCCCAAAGAGGCTTAATCCAAGAAATCTATGGATACCGCAGTACTTCGAGTTTTAGAGTAATTGTCAAAAACCATAATTTTTGACGTATTTTATCATATATTTATGTTTATGGCTTCATCATCCTAAAAAAAGCTGTAGCTATCGTTGCGATACAAGCTACTGCACTGATTTTTTTAGGATTATATACCAAACTAAATAAATTAAATGTATACTGCTCGAATGAAAAAGATTAGGAATTTTGCATGACCTTGAAGGCCATGTATAACAATATTGCTGGAAAATATGATACCGCCAATCAATTTGGTTCGATTAGTGAGAGTCATAAAGTTGCAATTGCTCAAATAAAAGCCGCTCAATTAGGACTTAAGCCTCATTATAAAGTTCTTGATTTTGGCGTTGGTGATGGCGCTTTT
>Ga0247840_10005996_pt1 | contig 17828 bp, 18 predicted proteins | sample LaCruzMarch2015__FD_192404 | JGI IMG/M metagenome (GOLD analysis project Ga0247840, IMG submission 192404) | Freshwater microbial communities from meromictic Lake La Cruz, Castile-La Mancha, Spain - LaCruzMarch2015_17m | ecosystem: Environmental > Aquatic > Freshwater > Lake | place: Spain... | reverse complement strand
ATCGCTAAATGCACTTTTAGCTTCCGATTGTGCTAATTTTATTTGCTCTTCAAACTCACTTTCCACTTCCACTATTCTCATACCTTTTCCGCCACCGCCAGCACTTGCTTTAATTAAAATTGGGTAACCAATTTCACTAGCTATTTTTTTAGCTTCATTTATATCGGTTAAAGCATCTTTGGTTCCTGGAACCATTGGCACATTGAACTTTGCAACAGCATTTTTAGCTGAAATTTTTCCACCCATTAAATCCATACTTTCAGCACTTGGGCCTATAAATGTAATTCCTGCTTCTTTTACTTTGCGAGCAAAATGAGCATTTTCACTTAAAAAACCATAACCAGGATGAATTCCATCTACACCTAACTGCAAAGCAACTTCTATAATTTTATCACCCAACAAATAACTTTGATTACTTGGTGGCGGACCAATACAAACAGCTTCATCGGCATAACGAACATGTAATGCTTTTCTATCGGCTTCACTAAATACAGCCACTGTTTTTATTCCCATTTCTTTAGCAGTGCGCATTACACGTAAAGCTATTTCTCCTCTGTTTGCAATTAGTATTTTTTTCATTTTAAAATTTTAGTTGGCGAATATAAAAGGTTTTTTGATTTTTAAATTTTTTTGTAATTAGAAATTTTGAATTGCAATAAAAAAAAATACTTTTGTTGCTACCAATTCAAATAAAATGAAAAAAACAAACTTATTTTTAGTATTAGTATTAACTGTAGCTACTTGTATTCAAACAAAAGCACAATTAACAAAAGTGGCCTTAATTTCGGTTTATGGAAACAGAAATTTAAGCGACAATCCGCTTGAAAAAGCCATGAATGAAGCCTTATTAAACGATACCTCATTCAATTTAGCACCCTTTGTTGAAAAATTTTGTGGCGTTATTAACAATGATTTATTGAAAGAATTTCCTTTTCCATTTGTTCCAAAGGAAGAAGTTTTAAACTCGCCAGGCTATAAGGAATTGGCACAATTTACTGGCTACACAGCGAGTGGAAGTGGCTATAATGCCATTGAAGGTAAAGTGCCTTTGTACAATGTTGCACAAGGATATATTCCAATTGCTTCTTTTGGTATTATTGATGATGTGAAAGCAATTAAAAAATCGTTCGAAATTTTACCTCCTGATGTTGATGGAGTAATGATTGCGTATCTTTCATTTAAATTGGTTGATCAAGCAGGTGCTTTTGGTATAACTATTAAAAAAGTACAGGCTTATGCCAACATAAAAATATTTAATAAAGAAGGAAAACGAATATTTAAGTTAAAAGATTGGGAATCTTCAAAAGGTGGAATTACCGCTGTTTATGGATATGTTGCAGAAACAAAAAAAATAATGCCACATATACAAGATGCTTCGAACATTTTGTTTGAATCTATGAAAAAGAAAATGGCCAAGTCTTTAGCTAAATTAGCTAAAAAAATTGAAAAAGATAAAGAAGACTAATTAAAGCCAATAAGTTATATTTTATAAATTAAACCATTTAGTAATTTACTAAATGGTTTTTTATTTTTGTAGCATTCAAAACAATTTTTACAACAAGCATCTTTTATATTTAAATGATAAAAACAGTAAGAGTAGGTGGGGTTCCCGAGCACTTTAACCTAGCTTGGCACTTAGCCATTGAAAAAGGAAAGTTTGCTGAAAAAGGTATTTTAATTGAATGGATTGATGTACCAGGTGGAACTGGCGCCATGTGTAAAATGCTTAGAGATGGCGAAATTGATATTGCCATTGCATTAACAGAAGGCGTAATTGCTGATATTACACAAGGAAATCCAAGTAAAATAGTTCAGTTTTATGTAAATTCACCATTGCGTTGGGGCATTTTTGTAAATGCAAAATCTAAAATAAATAGCATTGCAGAAATGCAGGGTAATAAATATGCAATAAGTAGGTATAAATCGGGTTCGCATTTAATGGCTTATGTAAATGCAGCTAATAATAGTTTGACTATAAACGATGAAACCGATTTTGAAATAATTGGAAATTTGGCTGGTGCAAGGAAAGCATTAGCCGAAAATACTGCTCAACTTTTTATGTGGGAAAAGTTTACAACCAAACCTTTTGTAGATAATGGTGAGTTTAAAATGATTGGTGAATGTAAAACGCCTTGGCCTTGTTTTGCTGTAGTTGCTACTAATGATTTTATTAACTCGCAACCTGTTACATTAGACGAAGTTTTGGAAATAGTAAATGAAAGCTGCCACGATTTAAAATTCAATGATGAAGCAGTTGATTTAATTGCATGGCGTTATCAAATAAAATTAGCCGATGCCATGAAATGGTTTGGTGAATTAGAATATGCTGCTAAAGCTGAAATAAACGAAGAGGAAATGAATGAAATATTTTCAAAACTAGTTCAGTTTAAAATATTGAAAACAGTTCCAAACATTTTCGATATATGTTATAATAAATCAGTGGAGTTAACATAAAACGTGTTTAAATTTTTACTGATTATATTTCATAAAAAAAGCCCTTCGAAATTTTTTCGAAGGGCTTTTTTGTTTATAAAACTTTTTAAATAATTACTCTGCAATCATTTTACCAGTAGTTTTAAAGCCATTAGCTTCTACACTGTAAAAATAAACACCAGCAGCAACATTACCTAAATTAATTTCTAAATTACTTAAACCAGCAGCAATTTTATAGAAGTTTTGGCTATAAACTTCTTGCCCCATTACATTTACCACTTTTACTATAGCGTTAGAGCTTTGAGTAAAGTTTACTTCAATATTTGTAGTTCCTTTAAAAGGGTTAGGGTAGTTACTAACTACATTAAATAATTCGTTTTTAGTATTGATAACACCAACATTTCCTGCCAATATATTTGCAATTGGAACACTTAAATGCATAATGCTATATTTTGAATTTCCAGCATCAGTATTATCTGGATCATCATAAGAACCTATTATTGTATTTTGAGAAAAAGTAACATGAATATTTTCATCGCTAGTTGGAGAGATACTTGCATAAACTTGCTCTTGGTTAAAGCCCAAAAATTCTGTTAAGTTTAAAGTTTTTGTACTCCAAGTTGTACCTAAATCAGTAGAATATCTTAAATAAACATCTCTATAGTTTTTACCATTAGCATCAACATCACCTTCTGTCATTCCAGAAAAAATCATATAAATTGAATTATCAACACTCATAGAATGAGGCATAGTAGCAATTGAATTACCAAAATAACGAGTACCTGCAGCGTTCCAGCTTGTACCTAAATCTAATCTACTATTATTATCAGTATCAGGCGACTGACCAACTACAATAATGCTATCTAAAGAAGTCCCTTCTTTCCAATATAATATTTCATTTTGACCTGGGAAATAAGAGTAACTACCTACTGCAGTTCCTTCAGTTCTAATCATTCTGCCAAATGCCCAAAAACAATGTGCATTACCATTTTTGTCTAAAGTTACACTTACACTACCATCGTTAGAATCAGTAGTATCAATGGCTCTAATAAAATCAAAAGCTGGATCAGGAAATGAATCAATAATAGTTTTAGTCCAATTGTTACCATTATCGGTCGATTTATATAATTGCATATCGTCAGCAATTCCACCAATTAATATAGCCACATTTGAACCTTTAGCATCCATTGCATAATTATCTCCACCACCACTGTAAATTCTATCAGCAGTATAATTTGGCAGCAACATTTTTTTTATTTCCCAAGCATTAGTAGTTAAATTTAAACGTGAATAAACTTGAGGAGTTCTAATTCCATTAATTGAAACTCTATTTGGTTGTGAAGCACCAGAATCGGTAAATGAAGCAAATACATGTAAATAATTACCTGAAACTACACTTCTGTTCCATAAAATACCAGGAATCAAAATATTAGTACTATCTAAAACTGCTGTACCTGTCCAAGTGCCAGCACCTAATCCAGTTTTACGGTTTAACATAATTCCAGTTGCTGCACCTGCATTAGCAGTTCCAGAAGCTTTAACAATGTGAGAAAGAATCATTTCTTCATTAGTTGAAGCACTAAAGGTATAATTTGGAAAACCGGTACGTTCAGGATCTATTTTTAAAGATGATTGAACTGGATTCATCCAAGATGTTCCGTTAAAATGATTGTAACCAGAACCTCTAGAACTTGAACCAGCAGGAATTCCTTCTTGAGCTGAAGTCCATGTTGCAGAAACTTTACCTCCTGCATGCGCATAAACTCTGGTGTAAATAGAGCCATTAGTTTGTTGGTTATTCATAGTTTCACCAATTTTGGTTGCTTTTGAATAAGTGGCTCCTTTTCCTATACTTGCAGTCGATAATTTTGTACTATTATCGGTTCTTACAACTGAAGGTTTAGTAACATCATTTGATTTTTTTATTGCATTTACAGCAACATTATAATCGTTTGGTAGTATTCTGTTTTTTGGTACCTGAGCAAAAGCTGTACTACTAGCAATTGCAAAACTTAAAAGGAAAATTCTCTTCATTTTTTTATGGTTTATTTGTTGTTGTTTATTTTTTAACGGTTGCATATTTAATAATTTAGTAACAATAATGCAAGCACAAAGGTTTTGAATTACAATATTTTTATCAAAATTTCTTTTAGCATTTCTTGGTTTGTCATTGCTACACTGTTGATTCCTTTGCTTTTTAAGTCATATTGCGAGCAAACTGAAATAACTTTTTCAATTTCATTCAAACTAAAGTTTTTTACCAAATTCACATAATCGGGCGCTGAAAAATAGTTTAAACCAAAAGCTTTTGAAATGGTATCCTTATCTGTAGTATTGGTTTTTTTTATTAAATAACCTTTAGAAAACATGCCACTTAAAACTGCTACAAATGGAATTATAGAAAAGTCCTTTGCTTTGGCTAAATGATGGCCAATTTTAAATGCTCTATGCGAATTTTTTGCAGCAATAGCACTTAATAATTCAAACGAATTAAAGTCTTTACTTATACCAATATATGTTTCAATATCTTTATCCGAAACTATTTTATCACCACCCGATTTATTTATAAAAAGCTTGTCTAATTCGTTAGCTATTTTCGATAAATCATTTCCCAATGAATCTGCAATCAATTGAACCGATTTATCACCAATTGAATAACCTTCTGCTGTAACATAATTTTTTATCCAAGGCATCAAATCTTTTTCATATAATTTGTTGCTTTCAAAAATTACATGTTTGACGGCATCTTTGTAAAACTTGGTTCTTTTGTCTATTTTTTTTCCTTTTATTGCTATAACTAAAATGGTGGTTGGAACTGGTTTAAGTAAGTATTTTTCAAAGCCATCTAAGTTTTTAAATCCTTGAGCTTCTTTAACAATAATTACTTGCTTTTCGGCCATCATCGGAAAGCGCTTAGCAGTTTCTATTACTTGGCTAGGTTCAACATCTTTAGCGTAAAAAACTGTTTGATTAAATCCTTTTTCACTTTCGGTCAAAGCATTTTGTTCTATGTAACTACTTATTGCATCTACAAAAAAAGTTTCTTCACCATGCAAAATATATATTGGAGCAAATCGTTTTGCTTTTAAATCTTGCATTATTTTTCCGTATTGAATCGATAATTCTGTTGCCACTTTTTTAGTATAATAATTAAGTTCGCAAATAATTAAATTTATTCGAGTCTTTTTACTTCATTTGTGAACATTTGTATAAAAAACTTTGCACCTTAACCTACCCACATACCAAATAAAAATTACTAAGCAGCTAAATAAACCGTTTATTTACGATGAAATTAGGAAAAAATATGTGAGCTTAACTCCAGAAGAATGGGTGCGCCAACATATTATAAATTATTTACTAAACCATAAAAAATTCAGTAAAGCCTTAATAGCAGTTGAACGTAAGCTCACTTATTTAAATTCATTCAAACGATTTGATATTTTGGTGTTTAACAACAATGCCAAAGCCGATATATTAATTGAGTGCAAAGCACCAAACATAAATTTAACCAGTGAAACTGCTTTGCAATTATCGATATATAACCAACAATACAAGGCAAATATTATTATTATTAGCAATGGTTTAAAACATTTTGCTTGGAAACTAAACGATAATTTGGAATATGAATCATTTTCTTTTTTTGAATAAATAGTGTCATTTATTTAAAAAAATTTAGTTTTGCTATTCGAAAAAATCAGTAAATATTGAAACTTAAAGTCTGCCATTTTTCATCAGTTCATAACATAGCCGATACACGTGTTTTTTATAGAGAAAGTGTTAGTTTGGCTTTGCATTTTCAAATTACTTTAATAGCAATTGGAAATTTTTCGGGCAATAAAAATGGTGTAAATATTATAGGTATTGAAAAACCTATAAATCATTTACAACGCGCATTCAAAACTATTTTTAAAGTATTTGCATTAGCTATTAAACAAGATGCTGATATTTACCATATACACGATGCTGAAATGCTTCCTTTTGGTTTGATTTTAGCAGTTTTAGGCAAAAAAGTTATTTACGATATACATGAAAACACCAAACAAGATATTTTATTAAAACCATGGATTCCAGTTAAAAGAAAAGTTTTTTTTGCAAATTTATATGATCAGTTATTAAAGTTTTCGAGCAATTTTATTCATTATATTCCAGTGGTGGCCAATGATGATTTTTTGCCTATTTTTCATGTAAAAGACAATCAATTTACAGTTATTCAAAATTTTGCTGATACGGCACAAATGAATAATTATAAAGTTTTAGATAGAAGTATTTTGCAGGGCAATCATATTTTTTATATTGGCATGATAAAAGATATGTATTACGATATAAATCAATTAATTGATGCACTATTGATTTTAAAAAACTCTGGTAAAATTTACTATTTACATTGTGTTGGTTATTTTGGTTCCAGAACCGATAAAGGTTTTGAAAGTAATCCAAATTACGATGCTGTAAAAAATCAAATTCATTTTTATGGATTTTTAGACATTGATACTGCTTATAAAATAAGTATGCAATGCAAAATTGGAATCTGTTTAAAAAATCAACCTGAGTCAATGCTGGTAAGCCATGAACGCAAGTTCTTTGAGTATATCTCCATTGCTTTGCCATCGGTTTTTTGTAACAGTAAAATTTATACTGAAGTAGTAAAAAAATACCCAATTGGAATAGCTGTAAATTTAAATAACGCCAATGAAATAGCTGAAGCAATTGAAAAATTATTTACTAATAAAGAATTTTATAACAACTGTATAAATGCTTGTGAAAAAGCTGCTAATGAAGAGTTTAATTGGCAAAGTCAATCATTGAAATTGGAAAATTTATACAAGAAAATAACAAAAGAATAATTAACAATTTAAAACTTAGCGAAAATAAATTATACATTTATTTTTGCTTTTTTATACATAAAAAATGGAAAGAATATATTTTGATAATGCAGCTACAACACCTTTAGATAAAGATGTTGCTGATGCAATGTACCAAGTAATGATTCATGAGTTTGGAAACCCGAGTAGTACTCACGCAGAAGGAAGAAATGTAAGAACCATTATTGAAGAATGTAGAAGAACAATTGCAAAGTTAATTAACTGCTCACCAGGCGAAGTTTTTTTTACATCAGGCGGAACAGAAGCCGATAACATGGCTATAAAACAAACTGTTAAAGCTTATCAAATAAAAAACATCATTACTTCTTCAATTGAACATCATGCTGTTTTGCACACTATTGAAGAAATTGCAAAGCAAAAGTACATTCAAGTTCATTTAGTAAAATTAACCGAAAATGGTCATGTAAATTATGAAGATTTAGAATTGCTTTTGCAAAATAATCCAAAGGCATTGGTTAGTTTAATGCATGCCAATAATGAAATAGGAAATTTATTAGATGCAGAATTAGTAGGGAATTTATGCGAAAAATATAATGCGTTTTTTCATAGCGATACTGTTCAAACCATTGGTCATTACCCAATTGATGTACAAAAGCTTAAAGTGAATTTTATAGCTTGTGCAGCGCATAAATTTCATGGTCCAAAAGGAGTAGGATTTATATACATAAGTAGCAATGCTAAAATCCATCCATTTGTTACTGGTGGTTCGCAAGAACGAAACATGCGCGGTGGAACTGAAAATGTATATGGAATAGTTGGATTAACAAAAGCGCTCGTAAAAGCATATTCAAATTTATACCAAGAAATGGAGCATATAAGTTCTTTAAAAAAATACATGATTGAACAACTAAAATCAAATGTGGAAGGAATTACATTTAATGGCGATGCAGAAGGAAATTCACTTTACACCGTTTTAAACACCTCATTTCCTCCAAGTTCAATAAGCGAAATGTTATTGTTTAAGCTTGATATTGCTGGCGTTTCGGTAAGTGGTGGAAGTGCTTGTAGCAGTGGTTCAGAAGTAGGAAGCCATGTTTTAAATGCTTTAAAAACTGATAGAAACAGAGCAGCAGTTCGTTTTTCATTTGCAAAACAAAATACCAAGTTAGAGGTTGATACTGTTATAAATATTTTGGTAAAAATGTTTGAAAAATCAAATAGTTTATCAAAAAATAGTTAGATAAATAAGTGGTTTGTTTTCGGGTAAATCATGTTAATAATTAAAAACTATCAGGTTTTAAAAAACAATAAAACAAATTAGATTCGCAATTTAAAAATCAATTATGGGAGTGTCAATAGATTATATAGCAATATTTATACAGTTTTTAGTAGGATTTGGGTTTGTAGCTCTTGTAATGGCAGTAACGCATTATGTTGGTCCTAAGCGAAAAACAGCTGATAAATTACAAATTTTTGAGTGTGGAATAGATAGTCAAGGAAACGCTCGTTTACCCTTTTCAATCAAGTATTTTTTAACTGCAATTTTGTTTGTAATGTTCGATGTAGAGGTAATATTCATGTATCCATGGGCAGTAAATTTTAAAGAATTGGGCAATACTGGTTTCGTAGAAATGTTAATTTTTATTGGAACATTACTTATTGGATTTGCTTATATTATAAAAAGAGGTGCTTTAAAATGGGAATAATTGTTGTTTTTAAATCATTCAATTTATAAGCCCAAATCAAAAAAAATAAAATAATGTCAGATATAAAAATTGTACAAGCACCACCAAATATTGAAGGGCCAGGTTTTCAAGCAACTTCATTAGATAAAATAATTGGACTAGCCAGAGCAAATTCTCTTTGGCCGCTTCCTTTTGCTACTTCATGTTGTGGAATTGAGTTTATGGCTACTATGGGTTCAAATTACGATTTAGCTCGTTTTGGTTCTGAACGCATAAGTTTTTCGCCTCGCCAGGCCGATGTATTATTAGTAGCAGGTACTATTTCAAAAAAAATGGGTCCAGTTTTAAAACAGGTTTATTTGCAAATGGCCGAACCTCGTTGGGTACTTGCCATTGGTGCATGTGCTTCTAGCGGAGGAATTTTTGATACTTATTCGGTTTTACAAGGAATAGATAAAGTGATTCCTGTAGATGTTTATGTTCCTGGCTGCCCACCTCGCCCCGAACAAATTATAGACGGAATTGTAAAATTACAAGAAATTGTTAAAAACGAATCATTGCGAAGAAGAGAATCGGATGAATATAAAGCACTTTTAGGAAGTTACGGAATTCAATAATGGTACAAATAGATAATCAATATATTTTAGCAGAATTGCAAAACAAATTTGGCGAAAGAATTTACAGTTCTTATGAACCTTATGGCTTGCTAACAATAGAATTAGACAAAAATAGTATAAAAGAATTGCTTAGTTTTTTATACAATCACAAAGAATTACAAATGCAGTTTTTAACCGATGTTTGTGGTATTCATTACCCCGATGTAAAAGGCAAAGAAATTGGTGTAATTTACCATATTCATAGCTTAATAAATAATGTGCGTTTGCGCGTAAAATGCTTTATGCCAATTGAAAATCCTTCTATTGATTCTGCAACATTTTTATTTAGTTCAGCCAATTGGCAAGAGCGCGAAACATTCGATTTTTTCGGAATCAATTTTATTGGTCATCCTAATTTAAAGCGCATTTTAAATGCCGATGAAATGGATTATTTTCCTATGAGAAAAGAATATCCATTAGAAGATGGAACAAGAACAGACAAAGACGATAGTTATTTTGGACGATAAGAACCTTTGGGTTTTAAATGATATAAACTAAATGATTGAATCATTAGAATTAAATACAAAAAGCGAGAAAGAAGATTATAATATCTTGAATCTTGGGCCAACACATCCTGCTACACATGGTGTTTTTCAAAATGTTTTGAAAATGGATGGTGAGATTATTCACGAAACCACTTCTACAATTGGTTACATTCACCGTGCATTTGAAAAAATTGCTGAGCATAAACCATTTTATCAAATTACAACTTTAACCGATAGATTAAACTATTGTTCATCGCCAATAAATAATATGGGTTGGCACATGACAGTAGAAAAACTGTTAGGTGTGGAAACTCCAAAACGTGTTGATTACATGCGTGTAATTATTATGGAATTTTCTCGAATAGCAGATCATTTGGTTTGTAATTCAATTATTGGGGCAGATACTGGAGCTTTAACAGGTTTTACTTATGTGTTCCAATGGCGTGAAAAAATTTATGATATTTTTGAAGAGGTTTGTGGTGCTAGGTTAACTACAAATATTGGTAGAATTGGTGGAATGGAAAGAGATTTTAGTCCTGCATGTATGAAAAAAATGCGCGATTTTTTAAATGATTTTCCTAAATATTTCGATGAATTTACTACGTTATTAGAACGTAATAGAATTTTCATGGAAAGAAATATTGGCGTTGGTGCAATTAGTGCTGAACGTGCTTTAAATTATGGCTTTACTGGCCCTAACTTGCGCGCTGCAGGTGTTGATTACGATGTAAGAGTTATGAATCCTTACAGTTCTTACCAAGATTTTGATTTTATGATTCCATTAGGAACTCAAGGCGATACTTATGATCGTTTCATGGTTCGCCAACACGAAATAAGGGAAAGTTTAAAAATTATAAAACAAGCATTGGATAATATTCCAGAAGGAAAGTTTTTTGCTGATGTTCCGGATTTCTTTTTACCTCCAAAAGAAGAAGTTTATAACAACATGGAAGCTTTAATTTTCCATTTTAAAATAGTAATGGGTGAAGCCACAGTTCCAGTTGGTGAAGTTTACCATTCGGTAGAAGGCGGTAATGGTGAACTTGGATTTTACATGGTAAGCGATGGTGGAAGAACTCCTTACAGATTACATTTCCGCAGACCTTGTTTTATTTTCTACCAAGCTTATCCCGAAATGATAAAAGGGCAAATGCTTTCAGATGCTATTTTAACCATGAGTAGCATGAACGTAATTGCTGGAGAACTAGACGCATAGAAATTATGAATTATGAATTATGAATTTTGAATGAGGTTATTCAATGTTTTATATTCATTTTATTATAAAAAAAAACTAAAGAAGAAAAGAAGTTTTGAATAATTCAACATTCAAAATTTAACATTCAAAATTTTAAAAAATGAGTGAAATAAAATTCGATGATAATTCCCTTGCACTGGTGCAAAGTATCATTAAACGTTATCCTGAAGGAAAACAAAAGTCGGCATTATTACCATTATTGCATTTAGCACAAGCTGAATTCGATGGTTGGTTAAGTGTACCTACAATGGATTATGTAGCTTCATTGCTTAACATAAAACCAATTGAAGTATATGAAGTAGCTTCATTTTACAGCATGTTTAATTTAAAACCTGTTGGTAAATGTTTAATAGAAGTTTGCAGAACAAGTTCATGTTGGTTACGTGGTGCAAACGAAATTGTTGACCATATTGGTAATAAATTAGGAATAAAACCTGGTGAAACTACTGCCGATGGAAAGTTTACTTTAAAAACTGTAGAATGTTTGGGTAGCTGCGGAACTGCTCCAATGTTACAAATTGGCGATAAATACCACGAAGATTTAACATTTGAAAAAGTAGATTCTTTGTTAAACGAATGGAATAATAAAACTGAACATAGTAAATACTTAGATGTAAATACTTTTAGAAAAAACTAAAATTCAGCCACTGATTAACACAGATTTTATAATGGATTTGATAAAAAAATATGACAATACAAAATATCCATATCAATCTGAGTCATTTAAAATAATTGGTGCTTGTATGGAGGTTCATAAAATATTAGGAAAAGGGTTATTGTAAATTGTTTATAAAGATGCTTTAGAAATAGAATTTAATAATCAAAATATTCAATTTGAAAGAGAGAAAAAATTTGATGTAGAATATAAAGGAGCTACACTAAATCATAATTTTTATGCTGATTTTGTAGTTTTTGATAAAATTATTTTAGAAGTAAAAGCACAAAATGGGTTAGTTGAGGAGCTTTATAAACAAACGTTAAATTATTTAGCAATATCAAAAATGAAGTTGGCATTGTTAATTAATTTTGGAAATGATTCATTGAATTACAATAGAGTTATTTTATAAAGAAATCTGTGTTATTCTGTGGCTCTATGAAAAATGAAATTGGTTTTGTTAATTAACTTTAGAAATGATTCTTTGCAAAAGAATAGGATAATAAAATCTGTGGTAATCTGTGGCTAGAAATAAATAGAAATGAGTAAAAAAATATTATTAGAACATATCAACGTTCCCGGAATTGAAACATTGGAAGTTTATCGCTCAAAAGGTGGTTATTCTTCGGTTGAAAAAGCTTTGAAAACTATGACTCAAGATGCCATAGTGGAAGAAGTGAAAAAATCAGGATTACGTGGTAGGGGCGGAGCAGGATTTCCAACAGGAATGAAATGGAGTTTTTTGGCCAAGCCAGAAGGCGTTGCTCGATACCTAGTTTGTAATGCTGATGAAAGCGAACCTGGTACTTTTAAAGACAGGTATTTGATGGAAAAAATTCCTCATTTATTAATTGAAGGAATGATTACTTCTAGCTTTGCTTTGGGTGCAGCTACTTCTTATATTTATGTGAGAGGAGAATATTTTTATATTATAAAAATATTGGAGAAAGCCATTGATGATGCTTATAAAGCTGGTTTGTTAGGTAAAAATATTTTAGGTACTGATTACTCTTTAGATTTATATGTTCAAGCTGGTGCTGGTGCATATATTTGTGGTGAAGAAACTGCTTTGTTAGAAAGCTTAGAAGGTAAACGTGGAAATCCAAGAATTAAACCACCTTTTCCAGCTATAGCAGGTTTGTTTGCTTGCCCAACTATTGTAAATAATGTTGAAACTTTAGCTTCTGTTCCATCTATAGTAAATAATGGTGGCGAATGGTATGCTGGAATTGGAATTGGTCGTTCTACTGGAACTAAATTAATTTCAGCATCTGGACATATCAATAAACCAGGTGTGTATGAAATAGAAATGGGAATTACTGTTGAAGATTTTATTTACAGTGATGAATATTGTGGCGGAATAAAAAATGGTAAAAAACTAAAAGCAGTGGTTGCTGGAGGTTCTTCTGTTCCTATTTTGCCAGCCGATTTAATTTTAACAACTGCTAATGGCGAAAAACGTTTGATGAGTTATGAAAGCTTGGCAGATGGTGGTTTTGCTACTGGAACTATGTTAGGTTCTGGCGGATTTATTGTAATGGATGAAACCACTAGTATTGTTGAAAATTTGTACACTTTTGCTCGTTTTTACCACCACGAAAGTTGCGGACAATGCAGCCCTTGCCGTGAAGGAACTGCTTGGATGGAAAAGATATTGCATAAAATTAAAGATGGACATGGAACTTTGGCAGATGTAGATTTGCTTTGGGAAATTCAACGTAAAATTGAAGGAAATACCATTTGCCCACTTGGAGATGCAGCAGCTTGGCCAGTGGCTAGTGCAATCAGGCATTTTAGAAGTGAGTTTGAAGAATATGTAAAAAATCCTTCAACAATTAATAAAGTGAAACATTACCACAATATGCATAACTTAGCAACAGCTTAGTTAGCCACAGATTGTCTCAGATTTAAAAGAAAAAAAGAAAGAGAGCCACTGATTCACTGATTAATAATAAAAAATAACTATAGAAATCAGAGAATCTGTGGTAAAAGAAGTAAATGCAAGTAGAAGAACCATACATTAGTAGTTATTCAGATAAAGATTATCCTTATCAAAAGGATTCTTACCAGATAATTGGTATTTGTATGGAAGTTCACAGATTGCTTGGTAAGGGATTTTTAGAAATAGTATATAAAGATGCTTTAGAATATGAATTTAAACAAAAGAATATTTTATTTGAAAGAGAAAAAAAATACAATATAAATTACAAGGAAATTGTTTTACCTCATAATTTCTATGCTGATTTTATTGTAATGGATAAAATAATTATTGAAATAAAAGGAAGTTCAACCTTGATTAGTGAACATAGAGAGCAAGTGATTAATTACCTAGCTGCTTCAAAATTGAAATTAGGATTATTAATTAATTTTTGAGAAAGTTCACTAAAAGTTGAAAGAATAATATTATAAAAATCAGTGATTCTATGGATATAAAGAATTTCCAAAATTACACTGACTAAAAAAAATAAATTAAATCTGTGAATCTGTGGCAAACAATTTACAGGCTAAAAAAAAATAATAAATGGCAAAAGTAACTATAGACGGACAAACAATTGAAGTGGCAGATGGAACTACCATTTTACAAGCCGCACGTATGATAGGACCAGAAGTGGCTCCGCCAACAATGTGTTATTACAGCAAACTAAAAACCAGTGGTGGTTATTGCCGCTCATGTTTGGTAGAAGTAAGCAAAGGTTCTGAAAAAGATCCTAGACCAATGCCTAAATTGGTGGCTAGTTGCCGAACTGCGGTAATGGATGGAATGGAAGTAAAGAATATTACTTCCGAAAAAGTAATAGATGCCAGAAAAGGTGTAGTTGAATTTTTATTGCTAAATCATCCGCTAGATTGCCCAATTTGCGACCAAGCAGGCGAATGCCAATTACAAGATTTAGGTTACGAACATGGTTCTGCTAAAACCCGCACTGATTTTGAACGTAGAACTTTTGAAAAAATAAATATAGGTTCTAAAGTTCAATTACACATGACACGTTGTATTCTTTGTTTTAGATGCGTTAAAGTAGCTGAACAAATTACAGACGGTAGAGTTCATGGGGTAATGAATAGAGGCGATGTTTCTGAAATTTCAACTTATATTGAACAAGCCATTGACAACGATTTCAGCGGAAACATCATTGATGTTTGTCCAGTTGGTGCATTAACCGATAAAACTTTTAGGTTCAAAAGCAGGGTTTGGTTTACTAAACCAATGAACGCTCACCGCAATTGCGATAAATGCAGTGGAAAAGCTGTAATTTGGTACAAAGGCGATGAAGTAGCTCGTGTTACAGGACGTAAAGATCAGTGGGGTGAAGTAGAAGAATTTATTTGTAATACTTGTCGTTTCGATAAAAAATTAACAAGCGATTGGACCATTGAAGGTCCAAAAGAAATTAGTCACCAATCGGTTATATCTGCTAATCACTATCCAGCAAACATGGTTAAACCACGTGAGTTTACCATGAATAATATCAAACCCATCACACTAATAGAAGGAGAAAATAAATAATGGCAATTCTTATATTTAAAATAGCGCTGATTGTAATTTTATTTGTTATTAGTTTAGGAGTTGCTGCTTATGCAACTTATGGCGAACGCAAAGTTGCAGCTTTTATGCAAGATAGAATTGGGCCAGATAGAGCAGGTCCTTTTGGGTTATTACAACCCATTGCCGATGGCACAAAAATGTTTATGAAGGAAGAAATTATTCCAAATGTTTCCGATAAATTATTATTCATTTTAGGTCCTTGTATTTTTATGGTTACCTCTTTAATGACCAGTGCTGTAATTCCTTGGGGAACAGCTATGGAATTTGGAGGTGTTAAGTATGCCATGCAAGTAGCCGATATAAATATTGGAATTTTATACGTTTTTGGTGTAGTAAGTTTAGGTGTTTATGGAATTATGATTGGAGGTTGGGCTTCTAATAATAAGTTTGCGTTACTAGGTGCAGTGCGTGCTTCAAGCCAAATGATTAGTTATGAATTAGCCATGGGAATGTCACTTATTGCTGTAATCATGATGAGTGGTTCATTGAGTTTAACCGAAATTGTAACTTCGCAAGGCGATGGAAAATTATGGGGTTTTATACCAGTTTCTGGTTTAAATTGGAATATATTTTATCAACCAATGGGTTTCATTATTTTCTTGGTTTGTTCTTTTGCTGAATGTAACAGAACTCCTTTCGATTTACCTGAATGTGACACTGAATTAATTGGTGGATTCCATACCGAATACTCATCTATGAAATTAGGTTTATATTTATTTGCAGAATACATCAATATGTTTATTTCTGGTGCCATTATTTCTTGCTTATATTTTGGTGGTTATAATTTCCCTGGACTATCTTATTTGAGCACTGTTTTAAATCCAAACATTGTGGCGTTATTAAGCTTTGGAGCATTGTTTGGTAAAGCAATATTTTTTGTATTCTTTTATATGTGGATTCGTTGGACAATTCCTCGTTTCAGATACGATCAATTAATGAAATTAGGATGGCAAATATTATTACCGTTATCAATAATAAATGTATTGCTAACAGGTGGTGTTTTAACAATTTTCAATAAATAACTTAAAAAATTCGAATAACAAAATTCGAAATTCTAAATAATAAATTCGAAAAAGGAAATTCGAATATAAAAAAAGGTTGAGACGTTGCGTGCAACGTATTTTTAAAATATAAAAATATACTATGATACAATTAACCAGTAGATCAAAAGTAGTAGTTGATAAACAAATGAGCTTTATGGAAAAGCTTTATTTGCCAGGAATAGTAAAAGGAATGGCAATTACATTTATGCACATGTTTAAAAAAGCAGCTACATTGAGGTATCCTGAAATAAAAAGAGATTTTGCTCCGGTTTATAGAGGAATGCATGTTTTGAAACGTGATGAAGAAGGTAGAGAAAATTGTACTGCTTGCGGACTATGCGCTGTTGCTTGTCCTGCAGAAGCAATTACAATAGATGGAGCTGAAAGACAAAAAGGTGAAGAAAAATTATACCGCGAAGAAAAATATGCTGCTAAATATGAAATAAACATGTTGCGTTGTATTTTTTGCGGATTATGCGAAGAAGCTTGCCCGAAAGATGCCATTTACCTTACTGATAGAATTGTAGAATCATCATATACCAGAAATAGTTTTGTGTTTGGAAAAGATTTATTAGTAGAAAAAGTGGATGAAAGAATTGATGTTTCTAAACGTAAAAAAAGCTACCATATTGACTAGTTTTTAGTGAATATGTTCTAACTTGAAATGATATAAAAAGCTGCGATAATTTAATTTTGCAGCTTTTTTGTTTTTAGAAATTAACAGTTTGAATTCAGGTAAGTGATAACTTTATCTCATCAATCAAAATCTTTAAAAGCTCAATCAATAATTTGCATAACTAAATAAAATTCAAATGATTTAATTTATTGGTTTCCGCATTCGCTCGCATCTTGCGAGTGAATATTTTGATAAGCCTCCGGCTGATTTTGTAATTGTAAATTTGAAAATGGGCGGGACGCCAATTAAACTCACACTCGCAAGATGCGAGCGAGTGCTGAGAACAATGTTCAACTCATAAGTTTTAAAAAATTGAAGTTATGCTTTAGCAATTATCCATTGATTTTAAATAAGAAATGTTATAAAATTAGAAAATACTATTATGATGAAAGCAAAAACTATATTGGCAAAGGCAAAAGTCATTGTAACTATAAAAAAAATTGGATTGAAATGAGCAAACAGCATTTTTACATTGGTATAAATTCATGTGGCGGTAGTAAAAATCGTTTTGACTGTAGTAAAAATCGTTTTGACTATGACAAGTAGTCGTTCGAACATGACATAAATTCA
>Ga0247840_10005988_pt1 | contig 17835 bp, 18 predicted proteins | sample LaCruzMarch2015__FD_192404 | JGI IMG/M metagenome (GOLD analysis project Ga0247840, IMG submission 192404) | Freshwater microbial communities from meromictic Lake La Cruz, Castile-La Mancha, Spain - LaCruzMarch2015_17m | ecosystem: Environmental > Aquatic > Freshwater > Lake | place: Spain... | reverse complement strand
CAGATTCTCTGTATAGTATTTGAATACATAATCATCTGCAGTTCCATATGAAACTGAAATTAAATTATACTCGATCGCACCTGATGCAATATGGTGATGCGCATTTTTCCATGCGAAAAATAGATTGCTCTTCCCGCCAATGGCCATGATTTGTGCTTCTTCTTTCCTATCATATTCGATAAAATCTAAAAGCTCATCAAAGTCCTCCATAAAGCATATCATATAAATCAAATCAAGCACAGAGCATGAGAATCGCTCTCCAGTACTACCTAAAATTACTCCATGTGCAGAAATATCTGTGAACGGTTCAATTAACAAAATTTGAACCGTCATATCCGCCAAAACATCTAATGCATATCCCCCATGTAGTTCTTCTCTATAATATGTTTCACCAAGACGCAACTGATTTCTTTCATGCAATGAATCAATTAAATGGATCTCAGTGTTAATGCTATCATCGTTATCAAAATCACCTTTATTAATAGCAATTAGTACCCTATTGGCACTGACAGACATAAAGGCTAGATGATTGTCCGTGTATGGTTTGCCTGTACTCTTATTTATGATTGTAGGTGCTATGAGAACTCGTGAACGATCATTATCTGAAAAATTAAAGGTATTTTCAATTAACTGTCCAATTGTCAAATTGATGTGGCGATAATATTCTTCTTTAGTGGCAAGAGAAAGAAGTTTTTTATATAAATCGACCAATACTGATGTATTATTAAGTGGATACCATCCTCCCATATAAACAAAGAAATGCCGCATTTCAATTGGGCATTTTTGATATCCCATTATTGGAAAAACCCTATTTGCATGTTCTGAAAACTCTTTCGAATTAAATAGTCTATTCACTGCTTGCCAAAACTGTTCTAAAGGTAGTTCAAATGTAATATCATATTCTTCATCGGAAGAGATATTGCTGTCAGCAAGGATATTTATTATTTCGCGGTTATAATACAATACAGCTTTAAGCTCATCTGTCATATCAATGACTTTCGCTAGTACAGGAAGAAATTTCATTACAGCATATACCTGCTCGTGTCCAGTACCGAGGATAACAGGAAACGTTTCGCCATCAACGATAATTTTAACTTCACCAAAGTCATTTAAAGTCAAATCTTCTCTATATGTGATTTGCAAATATGGAATAATAGCATCAAAAAACTTTTTAAATTCCGAATACTCTTCAATACTTTGATTACCGAATACTTCAATATTACTTATCGCTTGGTTGAGCGTTAATGCTTGTGCCAATGCAGAACGATTATTAACCCAAGAATTAATGCAGAAAACGGCTCTTGTAACATCATCTACGTTATATAAGGAAATGATTTGTTCAAGCCTTTTTGCAGTACCATCAATATAATCAAAATCCGACAAGGAAATTTCAATTGGCACCGTATTAACATTGGAGAGATTACGTACAGATTTATCAATGCAGCACTTTTTATATTTCTTTCCACTTCCACAAGGACACAGATCATTACGACCAATCTTCATCTTAAAGCCCCCTACCAGTTAGTTCAAAACTTATAATCTTATGGCTATTCCAATAAATTTCTTTCCTCAACTCAATACAGACAGCTATATGTGCTAAAACAGCTTTCTATTTTTAGCCATTCTAAAAACATTACTCTATCCAACCATATGATAAAAGCAAATCATCATCAACATCTATAGAGACTAATCCTTCACACCCATAAAACTAAGAACGTCCACTGCTCGCTACATTTTTTTGGAGTCCCTATAGTTGATAATCCGCTACAATTACAAAATGCATGCTCAGCAATGGTTATCTTCTTTCAGGTATGGTAATTGAAGTCAGGCTAAAGATATTGATATTCATTAACATAAAACAATAGATAAAAAGTCTTTAAAATCATCAAATAACATTTCATCAAAGCTTTTTCCCAACGAGTTTTTTAGCTTTTCTATAAATTCAGCTATGTTATGAGAGATGACAGCCACTTGTTTCGCTTCGTCAACAATGCCTTGTTTTAAAGCTATATCTGTTATTTCAGTGTCAAGCCTATCAATTTTTTCTTTTTCTGACTCCCAATACTTAATGTAACTAAACCGATTGATAGAATAAATGTCTGCATTTACGTCGGATTCTTTTGTGGTGCTATCATAATATTTTATATCATTTGCGGACAAAACAACGAAAAGAAGCTTGTCGAAATACTTCCTGCTCCGCATAAGCTCTGATACTTCATACATACAACCCCGTGATTTAAGATACCTATCAGATATTATAGTAATTGTAAAATCATGCTGTTCTATAGTTTGCATAAATTTTTCAATATCATCTTTGTATCCCATTGTTCTAACATCTCTTGTTATGGATATTCTATCTTTTGCAAGTTTATTTAATTTTGTTTCAATTATATCAGAAATGCACTTGTCACTATGACTATATGATAAAAACAGTTTTTTTATCGGGGTTTTTTTAAGTTTCATTTTTTCATCTAACATATATGCGGTTCCATCACTAGTAACCAGTGCATCTGATTTTGGAATTTCAATATAAGTTAACTGTGATTTATCATATATCAATTTGCCAAATTTTATATCGATGTTATTGCTTAATCTTTCCAAAATATCATGTTCCTTAAGGTCAAAATCAAACGACTTTACCTTTAAATTTTTGCCGTCATCTGATACTCCTAGAACAATATACCCACCTATAGAGTTTGCAAATGCAGATATTAGTCGACATAACACTTCGTTACTTGCAATGGGGTAAATATATTTAATATTTTTACGGGAATGATTCTTTATAGATTCAATTATATAGTTACTCATAAATTGCCACTCTCTCTTATTTGCTTATTTATTATAAAACTTACGTAAAGGAATCATCGTAATACCTGTTGTTTTAAGAATATCCCCCAAAGTGATCATTCTAGTGTCATTTCTCTCATTATCTGTCCACAACTCATAGTCTGTATCATCTAAAGCAGCCAGCTCTTGGTCATGATAAAAAATAATTTTATCATAATCACTTGGTCGAACAATTATTCTTATATCTTTATCATCTTTTTTTGCAGGAAACACAGTGCTTGAATATTGAGATTCTTTCCATTCATTTACAGTATCCGCTACATTGTATAAACCAGTTTCCATTAAGTATTGATGTACATTTTCGATAGTCCGCTCTAATATGTTTTTATAAAATTCCAACCCATTATCGTTGTGCAGTGATAAATGCTGTAATTCCACTTTCATTTCCTCGGCCGAAAGATCATCACAATTTGCCAATAATTCCGAGATTTTTCTATGGTTATCTAAAAGCAAATCCAGTTCACTATCGGTAATATTTTTACTTTCAACTTTTTCTGCTATCCTAAATCTGCGGATATTTTCCTCTACCGTAGATAACATATTTCTTTTGTTGTACAAAGTATCAAAAAACTCTGAACCTCTGTCTGGATTTACAAGAAACCAATTGGTAAGCTTATTAAACGTCAATTGCGTTTTTGGCTCACGTTTCACATTATTCACTGTCTCTTCAGATAACAATTTATTTATTTTTTCTTGAATACGTTTAGCAATATATTTGTTATCTTTACTGGTAACGTTAGCTTCTATTGGTATAGCAATTTCTTTTGCAATCAGCAATTCTCTAATGTCTTCACCAAGATTCAGTAATATATTTTTCAACTCTTCATCAATATCATTATCTGTAACCAGTGTGTTTACGGAAACAAACTTTTGATTCTGATTTAAAACTAAAGCTTCTTTGCAAAAAGATTCTAGATTTGAAATTTTCATCCAAAAAGAATAGTACGAATTTAGCCAAACATAACAATCGCTATGACAATTATTGCATATTTCTGTAAAAGTCATGTCCTTAAAAAACCACTCATTAATATTCTGAACAGTTATTTTGTTATTAAATATTTTCCCCCACTCCTTATAAGTGGCTAATGATGGTATAAAAAATTTTGAAAAAGCATTTACAATTCCCCAAAACTCATCGTTTACATCTGCTTTGTCTGTTTTAGGTATCCAGATTTGATATTCTAACTTACCATCACGCTCTATGCAAAAAGAAGCCTTTCCGTATAATTCTCCGTCACAATTAACAGTTACTATTGGAAGGGTTTCAGCTTTTATTGCGAAGCTGTTATAAAGATTTTGTTGTAGCTGTGAAGATTTGTTAGGTTTGCAAAAACATATATTGTAGATCCCTTCCCACTGATTTTGTGCTGCTAAATCGAGTAGGGAATTATACATAATTCTTGCTGTTTCCAGTACTCGTATGTTTTCCTGATTACCTTCATGTATTGCGTTGCGGTCTTTTTCAACTTCAAAATTAGCACAATTAACAACAATTGGAGAACTAAAACTTTCTGTCCCTATTAAAGGGAAATTACAAAAGAGCTTAGGGAAATTTTCCGGGTATGGTAATGCTTTATATTGAAACGGAGTAATTTCTTTTACTGAAAACAATATAGTTACCTCATTTTCTGTTTTGCATAATAACGTGAAATCCTCCCAAAAGCTTTCAACTTCAATCTTTCTAAACGCTCCATTTAAAACAGTTCTGCTTGACTTAACATTGAACTCAATGCCATTGCAATTGATACTACTAATAGTATGGTTGAGTGCTAAAACAAAGGGAGCGGCATTCTCTAAATCTTTTAACCCTATTGATACTGCTTGATTAGCATCTTCGCTTTCTATAAAATAAGTAAAAGTAGTCTTGTGTTCGGTAGGACAATGTACTATATCGGAACTTCCATTGCGAATTCCTTCAATGTTGTTTAGGTTTTTCTTAATGTTTTCACGGATATCTTGATAGTCAGTTCCGCTTCTATCAATAATACATTCAAACATTTTTCTATTACCATTGTCATCTTGCAAAATGCTGTTTAGTTTTACTGTTTCAGAAAGCAGGTGGGTTGCAATAAATCCCGTTCCAAACTTTCCCGTTTTTTCCTCAGTATCGCTTTGTTTTGATGATATTTGTGTAATTAAGTCGATTAAGTTCCCATATTTAAATGGCTTGCCATCATGTATAAAATGCAATTGCCGACTAGATGTGTCATGCATTACACTAATATTGACACCTTTACTCTGGAATGCACAATCAGATGCATTCTGAATAAGTTCCCAAATCCATCTACGACGCATGCTAATCTGTTTTGCGGTTATATATTCAGCACCATCAGGAATATCAAAGGTTTCTGTAACCGTTCTACGATATGGTATAAAACGATAACCATTAGATGAAATCTGCACTTCCAACTTATCACTATTAGGGGACATTTGCTTAATACTTGGTTTGCTATCTATATGTCCCTCAAAAAGCATAATAGGTGTACCATCATTTTTGATTAAATCCACCCTTATGATCTCGCCCTCCTCTGGGACACCATCTGTAATTTTCATGTTATATAATGTAACAGAGCATGTTTTATAATGACTTGAATCCATATCAATCTTTAAGCTTTTTGGTTTGCAAAACTGTGTTTTATCAACTCCACCGAGTGATATTTTAACCATTCACCAGCACTCCTTTTCGGCTGAGCGCCTCAACAATTCGATCCACAAGTGAATCTATATCATTTTCATCCCTAATTTCATTACCGTGGATATCAACTTTTACAGTTTGGTTAACAGTTTGGCGAGTTACAACAGGGTCGTTAGATAATTGCATAGTAGCAACATTGGTAGCATTCCACCTTTGATCTGCCCAAAGGGAATTAAGCTGTGATATCTGCTCTGGCGTTGATTTCGCAAGTGACTTAACCTCGTTATAGCCAGAAACACCTTTTTTAATTAATTCCTGCAAAAAGGCAGAATCAAGACCATTATTTTGCAACGTAGAAATATTACCCTGCCAACTTATCATAACATCTCGGTTAATACTCATATTTTTAATTAACCTTGCAAGGCTTATTGTTTTACGCTCAAATCTATCAAACAACCCAACAAATTGTTGTGTTGTATCTGTTGCCTGCTTCAATTTATCCATATACGACGAAACCGCATCACGCACATTTTTTATTGCATCTGCAACTTTATTTGTTTTATCAGCAAAACTACTCCCGATATCAATAGGTGCAATATTACTACTTGAAAAATTAGACTTATATGTGTTTTCTGGGATATATGTGCTGTTGCCAAATTTATCATTATATTGCTTTCGCATATTATATGCATCCTCTATTTCCTTATTAGCCTCATTTACAATACGCTGATTTTCCTTAATAATGGGGTTATAATCAGATGATGCAGAATAAAACACTGGCACACCATTTGGAGTATAACTCATCTCTCTACTTTTGCTATTTTCACCGTCAATTTTCTTTTGTGCATCAAGAAGTCTACTTGCTGCCGCCTCTGCTTTTTTCTCTGAGGCTTTGACTAATATTAACTGTTTATATGCACTAATTGCATCATAAACAACTGAAACCTGCTTAGATAATGCACCTGTTTCATTGTTAATTACAAGTGATAAATTAGGTATAACTTGGTTAAGCTGACTTACAATCTGTTGCATACGCTGTTTTTCTGCAACAGACTTCCTTGTATTATTTGATAGAGCCTCAAGCTCTGGAATTAACCGTTCAACTAAATACACCTGCCCTAATTGTGCATTAGCAAGATCATCAACCTGTTTTCGGTTTTGCTCAGCCTGCTCTGATTGCCTTATATATTCCGCACTTAAAGCACCTTGTGCCTGTTTGTTTTGCCATATTGCAGCAGTTAATGCAATTACAACTCCAATTCCAAGTGCAATCCAACCAGCAGGCCCCATTACAGCAAGTGCAGCCTCACCAAAGGTATATAACCCTAATTGCCACATCTGAAATGCAAGTGCTGCAGTTTTTACAAATCCGATTACAGCAGTAATTGCAACTTGCACTGTTGCAAATATACCAGGCAATGCACCAAGTCCTATTACCATATATCCAAGACTGGTTAACATCGGCCCAATTACGGCTGCAAACATTACAATACCTATTATGCCACTCTTAGTTGCATCAGGCAGTGCTACAAAGCTGTCTATTAATGCTCTTAGCCTTTCGGCTCCTGCCTTAATCATTGGCATTGATGCTTTTACTGCTTCAACAAATGAAATGCCAAGTGGCTCTATTGCATTTTGAATTTGATGTTTTAACTTCTCAAATTGTGACCCTGCTGTTGCAACATCCGCTGCTGCAAGTGAAAGGCTGTCACTATTATCATTAAGTGCCTTAAATAGTTCTGTTAATTCAAATCTATTTTCACGAATTGCCCTCATCATATCATTAGCCGACCTTGCACCGAATATATCAATTGATGTTTTCATAGCGGTGGCATCGTTTGGAGCATTCTTAATATTTTGTACTGCACCTGCAAAGCCTCCTGCAATATCTTTAACACCTGCCTTGGACATATTAACAGCAGCCCTACGCATAGAGGTGAGCACTAGTTCAGCATTAACACCTTCTTTTTCAAACTTACCAATTAAGGCTGCTGCCTCACCAAAGTTAATACCCATTGACCTAAGTGGAGCACCGAAGTATACAAGCTGTTCCATTAATTGCCCAGAGCTTACACCAGTTAATTGTGTTACCTTATATAGCTTATCAAGTGTTTTTGTATGCTCAGCAACGGGTATACTCCAATCACCAAATAATCTTGTGGATGAGCGTATGGTTTCATTAACATCACTACCTGTTAATTTGGCAAAACGCAGTTCTGACTTTGCAAGTTCCTGCAATGCTGTACTTGTTAAATTGGTACGTTGGTAAAGCTGTGCAACAGCAGAGCTTACAACATCTGCACCCGATGACACAGAGGCATATACTTCCTTAAAGTCACTTTTAAGCTGTTGAAATTGCCCACTATTTGAACCTGTTTTACTACGAATGGTATTATATGACTGCTCGTACATTTCACCTGTCTTATATATACCTGTTCCTGCTGCAACAATTGGTGCTGTTATTGCAGCAGTAGCACCAATACCCACATTTTTAATTGCTCCGCCAATTTCAGCAGTCTGTTGTTTAAATATCTGCTTTGGTGCATCCTTAATGGATTTGTTCAATTTTTCCTGTTGTAATTGTAAATCCACGAGCCTGCCCCTAAGCGTCTGTGCCTGTCTACTATCTTCGCCATATTTTTTTGCTTGGGTTTCAAGCTCGGCGGTAGTACGTTTAACTTGCACCTGCAAAAGCTGTTGCTGATTCTTTTGCATTTCCAGTTCTTTTTTAAGATATGTGGCACTTCCAACAGCTTTTTTACTCTGCACAGACCATAAATCTAATTCTTTTCTTAGTATTTGTTGTTCTTTTGTTGCCATTTGCATAGTTTTTGTATATTGGCTTGCATCAGCTTGAAGCCTTAATAACATTGTTCTTGCTACCGCCATTAGTTAATCACCCCACTCCTTTATAGCCTTATCTATTTCGTCATAAAACATTTTTTCAAGTTCATTTTCTTTAGCAATCATAGCAGGACGGAGCCACGGTTTAGCTTTTTGCCTTGAAGTCCCATACTCAGAGAATTTACCATAAAAGCTTTCAGACCTATCACCCTTATCAGTACCCACAACAATGGATTTACCCTTACTACTATCACGAATATCACCAATCTTAATATTTTCTTGTAATTTACCCGTTCTACGCTTCAATACACGATAAACATTGGCTTTAGCTTCGGTTTGCAAAACCTTTGCACCTTTAACAAGGTATGTATCAATAACCACATCAGCCTTTTCACCAAGCTTTTTAAAAGTTTTTATAGTTTCATCAATTTGGGTTTGATTGTCTTTCATATACCGTCACCCCCATTTTTGGATACAAAAAAGACGCTTGTTTATTTCACAAGCGCCTTTTTTTATATTATTTTATTACAACATTTTATGTGGTTTTACTTTTTATAAAATCAATAATCCTACTAACATTTTTAATTGCAAGCAACACATCTGCTTCCTCTAGATCAATATGAAATGGATATCTTACCATAACTGCATATGAAGTTAAATCTGAACATTCATCCATTATTGCTTCAAATTCTTTATCAAATTCAATACATTTTTTGCATAACGAAATGAGGTTATGTGTTTTTTCAGCTTCTGCACCTTGTATAAAAATATATCCCTTTAAATATTTTTCAGCACTTTGTTGGCAATGGTAACATATAATTTCGTTTGAACGTTTAGGCATATCAAGCAAATATTGTGCAGCTTCATAATCCATATCACCAAATGTGAACCATTCATTTGAAAAAGCATTAATGTCCATATAATTTAACCCCTTCACGCATAATTCTGTTTTCAAAAGTGTTAGATATTTCTGCTCTTTCATAAAAATCATTTTTATGGTACAAAACAATATCAACTGGTATATTTTGAATGTGTGAAATCTCCCTATATATGCTCCGGAGTAGCACAGGTCTTCGCTCAGTTACATTATCAGATATGACACACAAATCAATATCACTATATTCATTAGCATTTCCTGTTGCCTGCGAGCCAAAAAGTATAACCTCGTTAGCATTACCTGTCTTTACTATAATAGACACTAAACTATTTAACTTCTCTTTAAGCATTGAGTTCAATTTTCACACCTACTTCCTAATATTTCTATGCCTTATTATAATACATTTTCTTCATAAAATCAACAATTTATATTTCATTTAATCCCAACCCCCATTTTTAGCGGCATTTTTAGCCTTATCATATTTATCGTCCTGCTGGGTTTCCTCATCACGCATACGCTCACATATACGAAAATACGCTTTCCATTCCTCTAATTTCAAAGATGGCAAGGCAAGAACATCATCGACATCAAGAATATGCAGAGCTTCAGCGAGGCTATATGCAAAAAACCTTATACCTCGCTGTTGGAGTTTTTTTCTAATTCCTCAACATCTTTATCTGATAACCCTGATAACCTTTGAGCAACTTCGAATAATTTATCTAGAGCAGATGCAGATTTAGCACCCAATGCTTCAACATCGCTATCAGCAAATATGCGGTTTCCATCTTCATCACAGATTGTTTTCACCAACAATTTTGCCCTAAGATTAGCACGGTTCATTTTAACATCTACCTTTTTGCCATGTTCACTTACAATAAATAGCGACTGTTCGTACGAATCCCTTTCTGCGCCCGTTAAGCCTTTTACAAAAACATCCACATTCCATTCTGTAATATGCACCTTTTCCTTTGTAATATCCTGTGTGCCAAGAATCATACCTCTTAAATCTTTACTCATTATATTCATCCTCCATCTTTATTTAATATAATATATTAATTATGATATATTTTCATTTGCCGAAATAAATCCGACTGTTGCATCCTGCGGACTACCCACCGCTGCCTTTATTTCTTCCTTCTCAAAAAGTGCTAACACTATCTTTGGCTCTGTACCTTCAACCCCACTATTAAATATTATATATTTTGGTGTAGCGGACAAAAGTGCATCTGTAAAGAATGTATCTGTAACATCCCACTGAGATATTGTGCCATACGCATACTTTTGCATTGGTAGCTTTCGTTTATGCGTATCACCAAACCTTGTAACATCACCAACATCAACACCTTTTCCAAAACTAAACTCGTGTGCCGTTACCGCCAGTGATTTTGGTATATATTTTCCACTAATTGTTACAACATCCTCTGAATTTCTTGCGATTGTAAATATAACCTTGCCAAGTAGATAATTGACTTTAAAACCACTGCTACCTTGAACACCATTTACCTTAACAACGAGTGTTGTTTCGCAGTCAAATAATTGTTTTGCTTCATTATTTATCTGATATGTTTTATGATCTGATGTTGCTGTGGTTTCATCCGTCATTGTAATAGGTTCACCAGTTACATAAATAGAAGCCTGTTTCCCCGCTACCATAATTCATCACACCCTTGCTGGCAGTGCTACTGGAGCACCATTTCCGCTTAATTTTGCAGAGAAAGCCTGCTTTGAAATATCTGCTTTCCAATCGAACGATTCAATAATTACTGGAATTTGTATTCCTGCAATAGTTGTGCCTTGTGGATATATTCCTATAAAAACAGTATCACCTGGTTCTAACAACACCTGCCCTATTGTATCCTCCGGGTCATAATGCCCACTAAGTGAAACATCACTATCCTTAACACCACCCATTCTACGTTTATAATCATCACCGAATTGGGTTATTTCTAAAATTTCACACAGTTTGTTATATCCTGCATCATTTACACCATTTATTTTATGCCCTGTATTGCCTGTCATTTGTGATGTATGAACCCATACTTCATTTAATTTGCCTGCTAATTCTGGCATACAAAAAATCCTCCCTTGCTGTTATATTTGGTCTTGAAAAAATACTCTAAATTCCAATATTACACTATAAATCTCTGTTTCATACTCATAATCGTCTATCTCATTTTCAATTAACAATGCTTGAATATAAATATCATCCACCATAAGCATTAAATTTCGCAAACATATTCTAATTGTGGTTGCAGTATCCTTTGCCTCTTTATACGTCTTGGCAAAACAAGAGATTTGATAATCAGGGTATGCAAAACCACTATCACCACCCATGCTATGTTCAAATGTTCCTGCAATTTTTTGATACGTTACAGCAGGATAGGTAACTTTCTGTGGTAGTACCAGTGGATATATTCTACTTATACCATTTGCCTTAATATGGCTTACCAATGCTTCTTCAATATGCATTATAAAAACTCCTGACACATTATTTGTAATTCATTATGCCTTTCTTCCACATCAATAATGGCATTAATTTCGTAAATCTTATCACCATATTTAATACGCATATCAGGTGAAATACCAGATCTATACCTTATTGTAATCCTTACCGTTGTTTCTGCATTTTCCTTCTGTGCAGCAAAGAATTCTCTGCCTTTTAAAGGTTCAACTGATGCCCATATAGTGCAAACATTCACCCAGTTAGAAACTTCACTTCCGAAACTGTCAATTTCGGTCGATTGTTTTTGTATTGTAACCCTGTACCTCAGCTTTGAAAAATTTATCAGAAAGCCTCCTCTCTATAGGTATCAAGGAGCCGATACACCACATCCGGCATCGGCTCCCCGTCACGTTTTTCGTAAAAATGTGATATGACAATAAGGCAGGCTTGCTTTATACTTATAGGCATCGGCTCGGGAAGTTCCCTTCGCATATAGTTTTGGCTCATTTCCATCGAAAGTAGAATAAGCACATTTATATACCTGTCTTCATCATCGTTGTCAATGCGCAGAAACAATTTAACCTCGTCTAAACTAAGCAAAATAATCACCTCAATCTAAGCGGATTTCATTTGAAGTACCTTTACAGCCTCGTTTAGTGTCAATTTTCCATCAACGCGCTGACCTGCTTTAAATCCGACCTGCCCTGTTGCAGCATATAGCTCGTTTAATCGTTGGAAGCTCCTGCCTTGCCTATCGGCGATCCAATAATACGAGAAATCACCAAACATCATAATTTTAGCGTTTGCCGCAAGAGTTGGCATAAAGCTCGAACTCTTTACCGGTCTGTTTAAAATTGTGTCAGGACTTCCTGCCGTTAAGGATGGCTGCCAGATGTAGTTCCCTAATGTGTCCTTAAACTTTCTGATTGCCTTTATTGTGGCATCATTAGTAATAAACACAGCTTTTTTCCTATATGGTGTTTTTAGGCTGTGGTACAAATCAATCAGCTCATCGCATTTTAACGAATCGGCGGCAGCAGATGTGACACCAACCTCTGCACCTACTAATATTCCGGTAGGCTTGCCAGTTCCATTCCCGATTATAAAGGCTTCTTCCTCAGCTGATGCCATTCTTCGAGCGAATTCCTTAGCAAGATAATTTTCAATGCTGAAAACGCTGTCATTAATGAGTTCTTCACTTACCTTTATAATTGTAGTAAGCTTGTGAGCACCTAGAGTAACCATACCAAAACTATCATCACTCTCCGTCAGAGCCGCCTCCTCATCCGTCCACGCAGCACTGCCGTGACCTGCTACAACGGGAATTTTCTTTTCACCAAATGATGTAGATATTACATTAGCAACCTGTCTGATTATATTTTCCTCCGTCAAACCGTCAATTAACATTGCTTCAAATTCATCCGGCACTAAATATCCACCTTCACTACCGTCCTCCCCACCGATTTGCAGAGCATTTAAAACCTCTGTTGTAGAGTTCTTATTCCTCATATATTTCCAATATGAATTTTTGTAATTTTCACTTGCCCTGCCTGATTTTGTATCAGCATTGCCCTTGGGCATGTTTTTAATTGCATTATTAACAGGTGCGTTCAGCTCCAACTCAAGCTGAGCCTGACGCTCCAGCATCTCAATCTCACGCCCCATTACTACAATGTCAGCTTCCATCTTTTCATACTTTCCCACATCCTCAGCAGATAGAATATCTCCCTCGCGTTTTGCGGTGTCCAAAAAAGCCTTGGTTTGCTCCCAAAGCTTCCCACGTTTTTCCCTAAGTTCTAAAATCTTATTCATGCTCTTTTACCTCCCAATAAATTTAGTCTAATTTGAAATTGAGTGATATCCTCACCTTTAGGTTTCTCAATGGTTTTAAGCTTACTTTTCATTGCTGAAACAGTATTTGTAACCATTGCAATTTTATTAAAAGTAAAGCCCTCAATATTCTCCTTAGGAGCCACCGTATCCTCTGTATATAGCATCCTGTCACACAGGCCCATATCAATAGCAGATTTTGCATTGAACCATGTTTCAGCATCCATTATCTTAGATATTTTTGCTCTTGAAAGCCCTGTTTTCATTTGATAGGCATTTATTATTGACTCTTTGACCTCATTTAAAAACTCAATGCCCCGCTCCAATTCCGACACTTCCCCGAAGAGGTTTAGAGCTGGATTATGAATCATCATCATAGCTGTGGGTGACATTTCAACCATATCTCCTGACATCGCAATAACACTTGCAGCACTTGCCGCAATACCATCAATTTTCACATTAATACTGCCTTTGTGCTCTTTTAAAGCAGTATATATTTCGCTTGCCGCAAAGCAATCACCCCCTGGACTATTAATCCAAACGGTCACATCTCCGTTATAGCTTGAAAGCTCGGATTTAAAAATTTGTGGTGTCACGTCATCCATAAACCAACTTTCTTGTGCTATATATCCGTTTATAGTAAGGATATTTTCAATTCTTTCATCTGCATTTGTAACTTTATTAAACTTCCAGAACTTATTCAACAATTACACCTCCGTTTTGCTCAGCATTATTTATTCCTAACATATTTCCGTTCACAAGATATTTTTCACCACCCATCCCCTTTGGTAGCTTATTCATATTCTCCAGCTCCCTGATATCGTCCGCCGACATCCAGCCATTTTGACGTGCAATGGAATAACCAGTCATTCGGCTTTGGAAATCCCCTCTAAGTAAGCCATCAACATTGAAATTCACAAAGGTTTTACCTTTTTCGTTCGGAAGTAATAATTTCTGTCCTATTGCCTGCTCCCACCTCACAAGCCACGGACGAACCGTATTGACTACAAAATCAAGGCTCTGCTGTTCAATATTCGAAAAGCTTGATTTTTCAAGATCCGCCACCATGTGGGGAGGGACACGAAAAATTCGGCATATCTCGTTCACCTGAAACTTGCGTGTTTCCAGAAACTGCGCCTGTTCAGGCGGTATTGATATTGATTTGAAAGAAAGCCCCTCCTCCAAAACTGCTACTCTATTCGAGTTACTGCTCCCTCCATAAACGCTGTTCCAACTTTCCCTTACTTTACCAGGATCTTTTAAAACTCCTGGGTGCTCTAACACACCGCCAGGATTTGCTCCGTTTGAAAAGAATTTACTACCGTATTCCTCAGCGGCAATGGCAAGTCCTACCGCATTTTTAGTCATTGCAATAGGTGAATACCCGATAAGGCCATCAAACCCAAGACCGGGAATATGCAACACATCTTCTTTTCTAAGCAATATTTGCCCATCATTATCTGAATAATATATATAATAGATTTCCTTATTTGCCCCTCTGTCCACTCTCATTTTATCTGGTAGCAGAGGGTATAATGATAATACCCTGCCTCTGCCGTCCCGTATAATTTGCGCATATGCGTTCCCATATAACAACAAATGGCTCATAAGTGTTTCCCTAAATATAAACGATGTCATTTCATTGTTTGGTTCATCATGGAGCAAATGGTATAGCTGGTGGGCATAATCCTTTTCCTTGCCATCTTCAGTATATTTGTATGTATGCAGTGGCAGGCTTGCTATTGTTTCCGACAATATTCGAACGCAAGCATAAACGGCTGTTGTTTGCATCGCAGTACGCTCATTGACGTTCTTACCAGAAAGTGCCATACCGAAGTAAAACTGTCTGCTGCCTATTTGATTTTTCGGACTTGCCCTGCTTTGAAACAAACGTGTAAATATGTTCATTTATTTCATCTCCCACCTAAATAACGATTAATCCCCTGTTATCATAAACACTGCCAGAACTTCCCTTATTTCTTACAGTCCTGTCAAGCGCCATAATTGTTGCAACAGCACCGTCAATACGCTCTGTGCTGTGTTTCTTTGAAGGCTTGATATTCTCGGCAGAATCTGTTTCTACATGAACATTATCAAAATTCCACCTTAGAACAGGATGGTTGTTATGGATAATGTTTTGTTTTAAAACCAGTGTAAATATTTCCTTTGTTGGAGGACTCATATCCTTGAAGCCCTGACCAAATGGTATCATTGTTAAACCTTCATCCTGTAAATTCAATATAATCTGCGTTGCGTTATATCGGTCATATGCTATTTCTTTTATAACATACTTGCTTGCGAGCTCAAGGATATCGCTTTCAATTCTGCGATAATCAACAACATTACCTTCGGTAGTTCGTATATATTCCTGTGCCTGCCACACGTCATATGGAACATGGTCACGTCTTACCCTCTGCTTCAGATTTTCTTCCGGAATCCAAAAGAATGGCAGAATAATATATTTCTCATTATCATGCCTAGGTGGAAATACTAACACGAAAGCAGTTAGGTCTTGTGTGGTTGATAAATCCAGACCGGCGTAGCAATCCCTGCCAACTAGAGTTGTGGGATTTACATTTTCATTACAGGCATCCCATTTGTCCATAGGCATCCATCTTAGGGATTGTTTAACCCACTGGTTTAGCCTGAGCTGTCTGAATATATTTTCCTCAGCAGGATTATCCATGGCGGAGTTGCAGGCGTTCCTGACCTTTTCAATGTCAATAGTGTGACCAAGTGAAGGGTTTGCCTTGTACCAATTCGCCTCATTTGTCCAATCGGCTTCATCGGGTATGCCATATATTGCAGGATAAAATGTTGGGTCAAACTTTCTGCCTTGTAAAATATCAAGAGCCTTTTGGTGAACCTCATAACAAATAGAATTCCTGTCTGTTCCTGCTGTTGTAATAAGGAAAAACAGCGGTTGGGTTCGTGCATCCCCGCTACCTTTGGTCATAACATCATAAAGGTCTCTATTTGGCTGGGCATGTAGCTCATCAAATACAACGCCGTGGACATTGAGACCGTGCTTGGTAAACACTTCGCTGGACAGCACCTGATAATAGCTATCCGTCGGTTTATATACCAACCTTTTCACTGACATTATGGGCTTAATATGTTTTTTAAGCGCAGGACATTGCTCCACCATTGCAACAGCTACATCAAATACGATACTTGCCTGCTGTCTATCGGCAGCACAGCCATACACTTCCGCTCCCCATTCCATATCTGCACACGTCAGATAAAGAGCAATTGCTGCAGCAAGCTCTGATTTACCGTTTTTCTTTGGAATTTCAATGTATGCTGTGTTATATTGGCGAAAGCTGTTATCCTTAACGGTACCGAAAATATCCGATATAATTTTGTCCTGCCATGGAAGAAGGTCAAACGGAACTCCCCGCCATTTTCCTTTTGTATGCTTGAGAGCGTTGATTAACTGAATTGTACGCTTTGCCTTAGCCTCGTCAAACATACACTCCCTCTCCTTTTAACGTTTTCGTATAACACCGAACAGCAAACCTTCCAATGAATCGTCCCCCTCACTTTGATCCTCTGCCGAAAGTCTGCTTCGGGAAGCGGGGGTCATTCCGAATTCCTCACAGAATTTCTGCATCGCCTTCATATACGACTGAGCAATGGAAACATGGGGTATCTGTTGCAGATAGCCAGACGGAGTTTTAATTACAAAACCATGCTTTGTTATAAATTCCTCCGCCTGTTTCCACCTGGCATAAGCCTGACAATATCCTGCGAACGCAGAACCGTCCACCTCGGTTATAAGTCCGAGGCTGTCCAGGCGTTTCGACATCCTCACCCATTCCTTTTTTGCCTCATCATCCAGCCATGCGGGACAGCGTGGTATTACAGACTTTGGCTTTGGCTCATTTTTATTAAGCGGCCTGCGCCCCGGATTGCCTTCGAGTTCCTTAATGGCAGTCGGTTTTGGTATCCTGCCTTTTGCTGACATCATTTTCACCTCCAAATCGCAATGGAAAAAGAGCCAGTGGCTCAGCCAAGGCTCTTCTAAATCTATTGCTTTATTTTAATTTAACCACGTAAACCTTTATAGTTATAATTTCCTTTCCGAATCTCCGCCAGTTCGGCTTCAACTGCTCTATGGTATTCTGGGTCTTGCTTTTCCTTATCAGAGCAATCAATACAAATACAATTTTCGTTAAATCTCGACATAATTCTACCGCCTTCAAGTGAACCGCCACAGCATTCACACTGCTTTATAGTAAAAAATCTATCCAAATAGCATACCTCCGTTTATTAGTATATTAACTTAAGCTTAGATTCTTTTTGATACAATGCTGCATACAGCGGAAACTCAAACTTTTTGCTTTCAACTAAAATTCC
>Ga0247840_10005979_pt1 | contig 17839 bp, 8 predicted proteins | sample LaCruzMarch2015__FD_192404 | JGI IMG/M metagenome (GOLD analysis project Ga0247840, IMG submission 192404) | Freshwater microbial communities from meromictic Lake La Cruz, Castile-La Mancha, Spain - LaCruzMarch2015_17m | ecosystem: Environmental > Aquatic > Freshwater > Lake | place: Spain... | reverse complement strand
GGGGCATCCACTGTAAGCTTAGATCCGTCTGTATTAATAAAGTGCATTTTGGGAATGATGGTTGACATATATTACCAATCCGTGATTTTTTATTTGGAATTAAATCATAAGACATGTCGTGTCAATCTGGAAATCTTTTTAATTAGTATAAGGTGAAAAATATACTCTTACTAAGGCCCCTTCTATTAGCGGCTATTTGCTCTTTCGCCATTACAGGCTGCACAGCCTGTAAGAATGCCATGAAACCAACCGCCCCTCCAAGGGAGGCTTTTTTTACCAAAATTACATTTTCCGGGCTAAATGGATGGCATGCCGAGGATCACTTGGCTGCATTAGATAGCTTTACTCAATCCTGTAGCGCAATACTACCAAGGAAAACTTTGAGCCCACTAACCTCTTTAGGCGGAGGAATAGATCGCTGGAAACAGGTCTGTAATGCAGCACGCTATGTCCACAAATCGAATGAAGCGGCGCGACATTTTTTCGAAACCGGGTTCGATGTATATAAAGTAAGTGATAGCACAGGCGGCGCCCTTGGAAAAATGACCGGCTATTATGAAATTGAGTTGCGTGGAAGTCTTAAGTATAGCAAGTTATATAAATATCCGGTATATAGCGCCCCACAAAATCTCTCTCGATTAAAGGGCACCCATATTGTCAGTCGCTCAGCAATTCGTAGGGGTTCTCTTAAAGGGCGTCAGCTCGAGATCGTTTGGGTTGAGGATGAAGCCCGCCTTTTTTTTATGCACATACAAGGTTCGGGTAAAATTCGGCTCCCAAATGGAGATGTCATTAAACTATCCTATTCAGACCAAAATGGGTTCCCGTATACCTCCATATGGCCATATTTTAAAGAGTATGGCGCCACAAACGTATATTCTGCCTTAGATGAAATGAATTGGATACGGCAGCACCCGAAAGCTGGCGAAAATATCATGGAGAAAAATCAGTCTTACGTGTTTTTTAAAAAGCGTGTAGGAAGGCCAATAGGGGCAGAAGGAGTCAGCTTGACGCCAGAAAGATCGATAGCAATCGACTCCCGTATATACCCTTATGGTATGCCAATTTGGATCGAGACAACATTGCCGCATATTAAGGGTTCTCACCATTTCAGAAGGCTATGCATAGCACAAGATACTGGGGGGGCAATTAAGGGAGCTATAAGAGCCGATATATTCTTCGGCCACGGTAAAGTCGCTGAAGAGTATGCGGCACATATGAACACAAAAGGAAGTTTTTCTGTTCTTGTGCCGAAAGGGATGCCGATGCAGACACACTACGTCACAACTCAGCCACTGAAGTGAGTTGGGTGCCTAAAAGGCCTGATAGGAAGGATAGATTCTATTTCTATCTGTCCACGCAACCGTAACGTAACTCAATCTTTCTTCGCGAAACTCCTTAGTGTGGGGCTTTGCCACAATTCTTTTATCAAACATACGTATACAGCCCTCTCATTGTGGATTCTAGCATATCTAATCCCCCACGTCAATTGGAACAACTATACTCAGCGTGACGAGAATGTTATGCCAGCAGGATACCAAGACCATTGTAGTGAAAAAATTATGGCGCTCTTATAGTCGTTTTTATACAAAGAATCGGCCTCTTTATGAAAAGTTAGCTCTTTTGTTAGTAAAGAAGTTTTCTATGGACCTTATTCATCACGCCTGGTTACTGCTCTTTATCCCACACTGAGGTTTTCTGAGGCAATCTGTGGGAATTGCTCCATTTATCATGTCTTGCAAGGGTCTGCGGTCTAACGAACAACATCTGGACTCGGATTTGCAGATGTTGCTATTGTCTCCATGCCCATTGGTTCGGGGGGCTATAAGCTCGAGATTACTCTGGGGCTTCTTAGCCGAGAGCAATTTTGGCCTTTGACGCTTGTTTTGGTGGATGAGGCTGCGTTTTGCCAGCGGGGGTCTCGGGGTTATCTTCGTCGATGGATTGTGCGCTCTGCCTTTCGTCATCGCCATCGGAATGCTCCGATGAATGGGTGGTGTCGTGTTCTTCGGATTTATTACCGCTATCGACTCCAAAGAACAGTTTGCTCAGTAATCCTTCTATACTGATAGAGGATTGGGTGAATTCTATTGTGCCATTATTTATAAGGGGCTCTGAACTAGCCCCTGGGATAAGCGCGATATATTTTGCTCCAAGCAGACCATTACTTATTATTTCTGCGGAGGTATCGGACGGCAATTGGATCTCATTTCTTACGCTTATACCAACTATAGCAGAATAAGATTTATCTAATATTTTATCCGTCACCATTCCTACAACGACTCCGCTTACCATCACATTGCTGCCAACATCTATTCCGTCTGCGCGCTCAAAAGAGGCGGTGACCCTATAGCCGTCTTTGATCCCCTCGGGAGAGCTGCCTCTATAAACTATCCAGATAAACGTGGTGCAAACAACGAGTACCATCGTACCAACAACAACTTCTACTATATTCTTCTCGGCGGCCATGAATTAGGAACGAAAAAAATTTTCACGCACTATCGCATATGTAACCATTATACCAAATTCTATTTTTGAATGCTATCACATAATTTTAGCCGACTGAACTCAGCGTCAAGCTGGATGATCGCTTCCAAAACTCCCTAATATTGCTTGATTTATTAGGTTTGCTAACACGCAGGGGTCCTCTATCCCCTCTCCAGAAATCAAGCATGCTTGAGCAAAGATTAATTCAACAAGAGTTGTTGGTGTCGAAAGATCTTCGCCACGAGTGTTATCGTGGGTTTGGGATAGCAACGACTTTAGACGACTGATGATCGGATGCTTTGTATTAATCTCAAGGATTTTTGAGGATCGTCTACTAAGCTGCTTTTGCTCCATCAGCATCTTTTCCATTTTAATATTCATCGCCCCATCTGGAATGCTTAAGCACGCTGGACTAGAGACTAATTTTACTGAAGCAACAACTTTGCTCACTCGGCTCCCTAATTGCGATTTAATATAAGTTAAAACCTCTTCGTCCTCTTTTTGGACTTCTTGGTTAGCATCGTTCGTCTCTCCATTTTCCTTCGTTACGGATTCCAGATTAAGGTTTTCCCGTGTAATTAATTGCAGCTCTTTGTTCTTGTACTGATTAATTGCATTGACCCAAAAGTCATCAACGGTATCCTTGAGCAGCAGGACTTCTATGCCTCGTTCTTTAAACCCTTCTAGTTGTGGGTTTATTCTGAGAGACTCTAATTTTTCTCCTGTGAGGTAGTAAATTTCGTTTTGCCCTTCTGCCATACGGTCGATGTATTCTTGTAGACTGATCAGATCGTCATCGGATTTTGTTGAATAAAACCTACATATTTCAAGCAAAGATTCTTTTTCTGGTAAAGCGATTTTGCATAAACCCTCTTTTAGAACTTCTCCAAAGATATTCCAAAATTTTAAATATTCTTCCTTTTCTTCTTCTGCCTTTTTCTTGAGAGAAGACAGTACTTTCTTAACGATGGACTGACTAATTTTATGAGCATTGCTGTTATGTTGTAAACTTTCTCTACTGATATTGAGTGGTAGGTCGTCTGAATCGATGACGCCGCGAAGGAAACGGAGATATTTAGGAATGAGAGACACATTATCGTCAGCAATAAAAACACGCTTTATATACAATTTTACACGAGTTTTCCTGTCTGGGTGGAAGAGATCGTACGGCTTAACCGTTGGGACGAACAAAAGACTGGTATAGCTTACGGTGCCCTCTATGTGGGTATGAATTGTCATGAACGGGGTATCTGGAGTTTTTGCTAAATAGTGATAACAATCGCTGTATTCTTCTTCCGTAATCTCGGATGGTTTTTTGCGCCATAAAGCCTGACCTGTGTTGATTTGCTCAATTTTTCCTTCTTCGTCGATTAGGTGTATCGGAAAAGCTATGTGATCGGAATAAGTTTTTATAATGTGTTTTATAGTGTGTTTGTCGAGGTATTCTATTTCTGTTGGTTTAAGCGTCAGCTCAACTACGGTCCCTCGCTTTAACGTTAAGGAGTGTGGGAAGACTTCGTACTCTCCTGAGCCATCTGATTGCCAGATATAAGTCTGGTCAGAATGCAACTTCGTCGAATATACCTTGACTTGAGCCGCAACCATAAATACAGAATAGAATCCAACACCGAATTGCCCAATGAACTTGGACGAAGTCTCGGCGCCAGATTGAGATGCCCCTTGTTGTTTGGAGGTTTGAGTTGAGCTCAGAGTTTCCAGGAACTTTTGCGTTCCTGAGCTGGCTATTGTGCCTAAATTATTAATCAGCTCATCTTCGCTCATACCGATTCCATTATCTTCTATTGTGAGCATGTTGTCTTCTTTGTGGATCTTGACCGTGATTTCTAGAGTGTCTCCCAGCAAATCATGATGGGTCATAGCTTCGTAGCGAAGTTTTTCGCAAGCGTCGGATGCATTCGAGATGAGCTCTCTCAAAAAGATAGAGTGATTTTCGTAAACCGAATGGATCATCAATTGAAGTACTTTTCCTACTTCTGCGTCAAATTTTCTTTTCATGAGTACTAAAACTTACACTGTGTTTTATGATACTTGACCTATATAACTTAGGTCGCAGATAAAGGCAAGCACCTCCGAATATGGTTTGGGCGCCAATAGATTTTCGGGTTTTTTCAAAAGATGCACCCTTGACGAGTGGGCTTTTCTCGGTTATACGGTGGAATCCTGGTTATTATTCTAAAATATAGGTTTTATGGCAAAGCAAGGATTAAATTCGTGCCTTCCAAGTCTGTTTATGGGGCATCTTGTTCTAAAGGATTTAAAGGGGCGTGCTTCTTCGGCTCTAGATAATAAAAATTATTATCAATTTGGATGTGTAATCGATGCTTTCGTTCAGAGGTTATCGGGAGGGGTTGGTTGTACTCTTGAAGAGGGGTCTCGGATTCATCATGGTGAAAGCTCTTATCAGGAGACGATACTCGGCTTATTAGCAAGGATTATGTCGGCTCATGATAGTGTCGCTTTAGGGATTATGTTGGGCAACCAACAGTTGAATGCGATCCTCTTTTCAAAAGACAGTGATTCTAAGCGATATTGTGGCGAGCAGTTCGGCGAGAAAGACACTCTGTGGAGGATTAATCTCCACTTAAAACACTTGATGCCGACGTATGGAGCGGTAGACAAAGATATCGTAAAGGTCTTAGAGCAGTATGTACCTGACCCTTCGGCACTTCTGCTGCAGGTTATAAAGGCCGGTTTATACCCAAGTTGGCCATCTTTTTTCGAATATTTAGAACGTAGGGGGCTAAACGGGACATGGTTCCAAAAAGAAAAAGAATGGAATGAGTTGCCGACAATAGAAGTGCCATATTCGTTTACAAATTCCTTTGGCGATACTTCGATCCGTCGTATCTTGTCGCGCACACATTATGGGCCTTCGGTTGATACAAAAAAAATCCAGGAAATGTACGTAGGCTTTTTTGAGAAGACTGATTTATCCAAGGTATATATGAATTGGTTAGCGCAGAGGATTGGGGAAGGAGATCCTGTTTGTATAGTTGTTGGCGAGAATTGTGGGGGGTCTCATTATGACCCAATGGGGGGTATTATTGTCCTAGATATTAAGGCCGAAGAGAACTACTATCTCTCAATACCTCATGGTGCAATTCTCATACACGAGATCGGGCACTGGTATTTTGATGAAAAGTTTGGTGATGCGGAGCACTTGGTATTCCTGTCTGGGCTCCACCAAAGGCGCGGTGGCCAGGACAGCCTTCAACGCCAGGCCATGGAGGTTATGGAGAATATCGTTGAAGTGGTAATGCAGCCCTCTTCAGAAGAAGTCCTTGTACATGGAGTGAGTAAACTTTTTCCAGAGTTTGCAAAATATGGGGCGTTGTCATGGCAAGATACGCAGTGCGCATTAGCAAGTAAGCGTCCGTACGAACATCTTGCTAAGCTTCTCAAAATCGAGGGAGTGGAGTGTGGTGTTTCCTCTGATATGTTAGAGATGGAGAGAGAGCTTTCCGGTCACAGTCTTTGTGAGGAAAGGTTGCTAAATGACCCTGTCTTTGCTTCCTTCTTACTAACTCCGTTGATCAGCCGTTACGACAACGTTACATCTTTCTTAAATCAGACCGAATCCCATGGTACGCAGTCTGAGAGCCCGGATGCCCTCCTGTTGTCTACTGTGATTGGGGCTTATGGGGATTACGTATCTCAGCGCCAGGAAGGTTTGTTCGCAGGTAACGAGAATTCTGGGACAATACCAGAAAAGGCGATAGAGTATGCGAGGAATGTTGTTGAATCTTTTAACCTAACTAAGAGTGAGAAGCATTATGTAATGCGAGTGGGTGATGCCCTCAGAACCGGGAAGAATCAAGAGCTCTTGGTGCGATATGTGGAATTTCTTTTCTCTGGCATTATAGAGGAGAAAGAATTAGCGCCTATGCGTTACATGATGGAGAAGTGCCACTATGCCAATATAAGTGACTTGATTCCTCTGGATATGGGGAAGTTGGTGGACAGATTGGTGCAGGCCTATAACTTGACGGAGGCGCAAAAGAATATCGTTGCCAATATTTCTGGATTGCACGTGCCAGAGAAGCTCCCCGATCTGCAGGATGCGATGTATCTGCTGCAGTTGCAAGATAATGGCGGTACCCATAATGCAGCTAAGGTGATTGGGGAGGGTTATTCCGTGCAGGAAGAGAAGACTCTCGATCTGCAGCAGGAAGAAGTTGCCTCAGGTTCAAGCTCAGATTTATAAAGGGCTTTTAGAGCGGAATGTTGTCGTGCTTTTTCCAGATGGTAGATTCTTTTTTACTTTCTAGCATCGCTAAAGCACGGCAGATTTTCCATCGTGTGCTGTAAGGTCTTATGATGTCATCTATATAGCCTCTCGAGGCGGCTATGAACGGTGACGTAAATTTTTCTTTATACTCTTGGATCTTTTGATTCAATTCATCTTTCGTAAGTTCCTTGCTCTTGTATAGGATCGATACCGCTCCTTCTGCTCCTAGTACGGCTATCTCCGTATTCGCCCAAGCGTAATTGACATCGCCACGTAAATGCTTAGAACTCATGACGATATATGCACCACCATATGCCTTTCTTATGATGATGCTAATTTTGGGGACCGTAGCTTCGGCGTAGGCGTAAAGTAATTTTGCACCATGTTTGATGATTCCGTTATATTCTTGCGTTGTGCCGGGTAAAAATCCTGGTACGTCAATGAGTGTGAGGATTGGGATATTGAAGGCATCACAAAACCGAACAAATCGCGCCGCTTTCAAAGATGCGTTAATATCAAGGCATCCAGCCAAATGCATTGGTTGGTTCGCGACGATGCCAGTTGTTCTGCCCTCAAAGCGCCCGAATCCTATTACTATATTTTTTGCAAACTCTGATTTCAATTCAAAAAAATCACTCTCATCGACTAATTTTTCAATGAGGAGTTTGATGTTATATGGCTTACTAGGATCTTCTGGAACGATGTTGTTAAGCATCATTTCGATTCTATCTGCCGGGTCTTGGGTTGTTCTGGTGGGAATTTCTTTTGTATTAGAGAGCGGAAGAAAATCAATGAGTCTTCTGGCTTTATGTAAGCAGGCTATGTCGTTTTCACATGCAACGTCACATACACCACTCTTAGACGTATGAACGTAGGCGCCTCCTAATTCTGCATGAGTTACTTTTTCGTGAGTAACGGTTTTTACCACGTCAGGTCCAGTGAGATACATGTATGATGTGTTATGCACCATAAAGACAAAATCTGTTAAGGCCGGTGAGTATACTGCGCCTCCAGCACATGGCCCCATGATTAATGAAATTTGAGGTATGGCCCCAGAGGCCCTAACGTTACGTTGGAATACCTCGCCATATCCACCAAGAGCATCAACACCTTCTTGGATGCGCGCTCCACCAGAATCGTTGATAAAAATGATTGGGACACCAAGTTTCATTGCTGTATCTTGGATCTTTGTGATTTTCTTCGCATGCATTTCGCCTAAAGATCCTCCCATCACTGTGAAGTCTTGACTGCAAACGGTAACCATTCTGCCGTTGATTGTGCCGTAACCTATGACGACCCCATCTCCAGCAACGATTTTTTTATCTAGTTCAAAATGAGTGCATCTGTGCTCGACTAAGCTATCTACCTCTTCAAAGGAGCCGGTATCGAGGAGGATTTCAACCCTCTCCATCGCCGTAAGCTTACCACTTTCATGTTGTTTGTTTATTCTGAAATTGTTTGATCTGGCTGCGTTACGCTTGCTTTCTAGTATCTCTCTGTTGTTTTTCAAGGCTCATACAAAAATGTAAAATTATGCCCCGATCATAATCGTTTTTGATAACAAGTCAATTCGTTGTGTGGGCGTCAGAAGAGCGGACGCGTCCTCTGGGATGAGGTATTAAGATGCAGTTAATGGATCAGGGATCTAAGCGCCCCTTCTTGACAAGGCGGCCAGATCCAGCCTACACTAAAGTATAGAAGAAGACATAAATCATGATTGGAGAGGGGATTGCCATGCAGGTGGGTAGATTGATACAGGGGTGGCTCGGAAAGAGGCCGGAAGACATCCTTTCGAAGAAACTCAGCGAAAAAAAGTATGATGATTTCCAAGAGGGGATAGCTGAATATCAGGGGATACAAGATCCGTCCATTAAGCAAAGCCTTAATCAGCCGCTGAAAAATGGCGAGAACATCTTTACACAATTCTTCACCGATTATTCTCGGGTCGAGAAGCCAGATATCAACTTACTGAAACAGGTTGGCGAGAGCTCCCTAATCGATTGGAGCGCTGTAAACCAGAGAGGTGAAAGCCCCCTATCATGTTTGTTAAAATTTCCTGCTAATGTTGTGAATAAAGCGCTCATACATGGGGTCTTAAGTCGCTCGAAGAGTTGGGATGCTGCTATAGGCTTTTTACTGAGCTCAGATAATGCAGCCAAGGATATTGCCGAACTGAATACGAGGATGGGGACGGATTTTGCAAAGAAACATTCGATGATTCTGCCGGCTATAAAGGCCAATAAGCTTGGTGTTGCTATCCAATTAATAGGAGCCGCCAAATTGGATCCAGAATCTGGAAAAATTGCTATTGATAAGATAATTGAAACCCTAAAAGCGATTCCGGCACAAAAAAACAAAACAACCCCGGAAATTTTGGACCAACTGGAATATTTCCTCTCTAAGACGCCATTGGAAGAGAAGCAAGGTGCGGCATTGCTTTTGGAGGCGATTAGACTTGGAAATAGCAAAATCGTCCAATCATTGGTTAAGGCTAAAGCTATTAGGGGCGAAATGATCACCGAGGAGGTTCAGCAAGCTCTTGTTGATGCCTATGAAGCCGGAATTCAAGTCCATAATGGAAGCCAAAAAGTTATTGCCGCACTTTTGGCGCCATTTATGCAAGAGAGCTCTTTGAAGATACTTGCGGCGAAGCACGGGAATACACTGCTTACATTAGCCATACTGGATAATAATACCGAGTTATTTAATCAGATCCTAAATGGCGCGCTTAAAGATGTCACTCAGGATGTAAAAAACAAGCATCTTACTGGTTCAATAAAGATTGGGGGAAAAGAGACGAATTGCCTAAAGTTAGCTGCTGACACACATAGGATGGGCATGGTGAATAGCATTATCGCGATTCCAGATGTCAAGGTTAATCTGAAGGATATTGACGTTATCTTAGAAAATGGCGTTTGGAAGAAAAAGATATATTTGATGGAAGCGTTGTGTGCGAATACAGACAAAAGTGTTGTTCCGGCAATAAAGAATTTGATGGAGCAACCAGCTTTCTTCGAATCGTTCCACGATTCATCAGCGCTAACTCGGATCTCGAATTCTCCAAATTATTCTGAGTTGTTACCAAGGCTTTTTGAGATCAATGCGTTAAAGAATTCTGCGCCTATAGATGAAAACGCCTTCAAGACGCACATGTCTTCTGTTGTGAATGATTTTCAAGAGGTTGATAAGAGTCCTAGCGAAGTCTTCTCAAAGATGATGTTGATGCTTGATGCGGTGAAAAAGAAGCAGGTTTCTATCTTATCGCCCATTATAGGGGCCAAGGAGATGAGCCTTATTTGCGCTAGGATGCAGGAGAAAAATTTTGTGGTGGTTCAGCAAGAGTTCGGTCAGTTTATTCGGAATGCAATCGCATTAAATATGATTGATCCAAATATATCGATCAAGAATAAGGATGGGCATAACAGCCTGCATTTGATAGGTTTTTTAGAGGCAGAGATGCCAGATCAAGCTGCACAATTGATAATTCAGATTATCAAGCACACAGAATTTAAGTCCGAAAAAGCTGATGCCGCACTTAGAAAGCTGGTCTTATCTGGGGATAAGGCGCTTTTGACCGCAGTCTTGTTAGATGAAGGGGCGAGCGATAAAATAGTCGCATTTAGCAAGGCAAACCATCTTCTGCGGAACAAAGACATTAATTCGCAGAACTTTGAGCTATTAGTGAAAACAAAGGGGTTTAGTGTTGAGGACATGCCTAGCGAATTTCAAAAGATGTCCTGGGGCGAACTGAAAAACAAATTGCCATCTTTATTAAAGCAAGCTGAAGCCACCACAATACTTACTCCGGTTTTATTAGAAGAGTTGGCCACTAAAATGTTGGATGGCGCTGAGGAATCGAAAGATCCGCTTAGATTGGAATATTTGAATATGGTGATGGAATACCATTTATCTCAAAAGAATCCGTCATTTAGTAGGACTTTCTTTGATATGCTGTATAGCAAAGTATATTCGAAAGATGGCAAAGTCATCGATGAAGGGGCTTATAAGGTATGGCAGTCAGTATTAGGTTCTGGAATTTGTGATCCAAATATGTTGATCACAACAGAGAGATCGACATTGGTTATATTTGGAGGAAAGACGCAGTCCATATCAACGGTAGTGCTAGAGAAGGGGTCAGAAACCGATGTAGAAGCCCTTCTCAAGAATTCCTTATTTAAAGTGCCAGGGAAAGAGAACGAGGGTTACGCCCCTTTTGTTGCGGCATTGTCTGCGAGTACTTTTCCCAACTTCTCTAATGTACTTACTAAGATTGCCGGAAGTGAATCTCTTTCCTCAATTATAAACGATATTGCAAGGGGGGTTTTTGTTTTGGCGAAGGATAAGGCCTTTAGAGCCGATCAAAAATTGCAGTTGTTGATTTCGAAGAATCTAATTTCTTCTAAGGACCTAAATATTCTTTTTAATGACATGTCTCAAAAGGGCGTTGATTTAATAAGTATATACAACTCTGGACAACAAGAATTACTCAAGATTCTTCTTGAAAACAATATCGGGGACATTAATGCCGTTGATGCAGATGGAAATACCCTTCTTCACCATGCAATATTAAACGGACACACAAAGCTTATAGAGAGTCTTTTGCAGAACGATGACGTCAAATGTAACGTACAAAATAAGTTTGGGCTCACGCCATTATCGGCCTTCTGTTGTACGCCAAAAGGGGACATAATTCTCGCTCAAAAACTGCTCGGGCACAAGAATTTCAATATGAAAGAAGAGTTGAAGGGGATGAGCCAAGTCCCTCACGTTGCTCTGGCATATGGCGCCGGCAATAAAGAGATTATGGGTGCGTTACTAGATACTAAAGAGTTGTGCGAAAAGAGATCTGCCATATATTCCATCTTAAGTGCCGCAGCTTTTGCGGGGGATAAAGATGCAATGGTTGACTTAGAGGCGGCTTATCCAGCAGAATGTAAGGAAATTTTATCTCACCCGAAGCAATATCCTAGCCCACTAAACATCTTATTTGCTTCCATAGCTAAAAATGAGGCATGCCTCGATGTTTTGTTAGATTTATTGGGACAAAAGCAATTCAATGTCCATCTATTAAATCCAGATGAGCATGGACAGATATTATTAGATTATGTTTTGCGCGATCGAACTGCGATTACCTTGGAAGCTAGGAAAAAGATACTTGCTGTTCTAATGAATCATCCTGATTGGAGCAAAATGATAGATCCGCAGGACGTAGCAAAAGGAGCCCCAAGGATTATCCAGCTTTATCAGGATTCAATTGACCCGAAGAATTCAGAGCAACAGAGGAAGGGGTCCAAGGATCTATTCAATACGTTGGTCGAAAATGGTGCGCAGCAAGTTGGTAAGCCTAGGGTGAACGTTAACGTTAATCAGGGTAATGGGTATTATGGTCCAAGTCTACTCAATATGGCTTGTGCTAACGGAGATTTCGAAACAATAAAGGTGCTAATCAAGAATGGGGTCTTGCTACGACAAGGGGGAGTAAAAAGGGATGGATCTCAGTTTGAGCAACCTCTAGCGGCTGCATTTCATGGGATGCACGACGATAGCGGTGGAATGAGTGAACATTCAGCGGGGTCTGTGAAGTGCATGCTGCGTCTTGCAGAGGAGGGGGAAGTTGACCCTAATTGTTCAATCGGGGATGGCACTTTACTAGTAAATGCTATATATCATGATGCAAAATTACAACAAGAAGATAGGGACTCCATAATAAAGGCGTTGGTTTCGCATAAAAACTATGATCCCAATGTTGGCGACGACATCCCGATGCCAGAAGGGCAAAAGCCCAAAAAGGGGAACACTTTATTCATGAACGTATGTGCGAGAGGTGATAAAGGTCCGTTCAAAGCATTCATGGAGAATCTAAAGTTAGACGTGGAAATAATGAATGATCATGGACAAAATGCGTTGATTACTTTAGCCGGTTGCAAAAAACCTGAGGCGGTAGAAATGATGAAGGCGTTGTTGGAGCGTACTACGGATGGGGATGCTGATAAACGTGATGCCTCAGGTATTAATGCCTTATGCTATGCCGCCGCACAAGGGAATGTTCCTATGATGAAATTGTTGGAAGCTAAGGGGGCGACAGCTGGAAAAGAGGGTTATATGAATGTTCTGATGGCCTTTGCTTCTGAAGGCAGGGTAGAACTCTTCAATGAGTACGCGAAGAAATATCCGGACTTACTAAAGCAACGGGATCAGACTGGGAATACAGTGTTACATTACGCAGCTCTATCAAGAGAGCCGGGTGCACGAGAGATTTTCAACGAATTAATCAAGAACCCCAAGGTGGATTTTAATGCGATGAATAAATCTGGCACGACCCCTCTTATGGCGGCCGTACTCTCTGGTGACAGCGCTAAGGCTGAAGCTTTATTAGATAAGCGCGGTATCGAAGTTAACTTCACAGATATGAATGGTAATTCGGCGCTCCATTATGCCGCGAGTATATCTCAATTCCCAGCGGTTCAGACCTTTCTTGACCATCCTGACATTGATGTGAATCTTCGAAATAAAGATGATGTGACGCCGTTAATGTTGGCTGTGGGGGGCTCTATTTTAAATAAGCCAAAAGAACAGAACAAGAGTGCGCTAGACGAAGTCGCTAATAATTTAGATGGGCATCGCGTTAAGAAGAATCAAGAGATCGAGCAAGAGATCTATCAAAACATAGATGGTAATAGGGCGATTATTGAAGCGTTTATAGCTAGGGGGGGGTTGATTGAAGGGCGGTCTGAAGAATTTTTCTGGAAATCTGTTTGGGCGGCGGTGAAATTTTTGGCTATAAGAGCTGCCGGAGGTCTTTTTAGTAAGATTTATCCTGGAGCTCAAATGGCTGGAGATGTGATCGCGGCCTCAAATCTTGGAAAAGACACTTATAATATTGTAAGTAAGAAGGTGCAACAAGATATCCGGGATTTCTTAGGATCTGCAATCCAAAAGGAATCAAAAATAAATATAGGAGACATGTGTTTGATAGGCAATTATGTCGTAACTGATTCTGGTAACGTTATAAGGGGCAACGATCTAAAGAAGTTCTTTGGGGGAGATCAATCTTTATATACCGGCGTTGATTTTGCTATCTTCACCTTAGAAGATTTAAAGAAGAGAATGGGCTTGGAGCTGAAGGGTGACAAGGCTCGTTGTCTAGAGATGCATAAGGCGCTAAGACTTAAAGCGGTTGTATTAGCGAAGAAACTGGAAGGGTGGCATCTCCCGTGGACCAGCGATGGTATTAGGGAGTCGTTAGAAGAAATATATAAGGCGGACAGCTTAATTGTTCAGGACATCTCTTTTAGTCCGGGTACACAATATCCGAATCTAGCAAAGATTTTTGATCCAAAAAAATCTAGTGCATATATAGAGCAAATTCTCCATATAAACGAAGTGCAGGCTATAGATCAGAGTGTTATGGATGCATATGTTGGGGTCCAAAATCTTCGAACCTATATTGATTTGGTTTTACGTGGAGACATAGTGATTCCTGCGGAAGAATACCTGAAAGTTGTAAATTTCGATAAGGCTCTTATTATGGCAGAAAGAAAGGCCGCATCAAAAGTTGGGAAAGGTGGTAAGAGGGTAAAAATAGATACCGAGTTGTGGGCTGGGGTGTATAGCGAATTAGGGGCAACAAAGGACACCAAATTGAGAAAGGATATTGAGGGTGTTATTGAGGAAAAGCGGAAAATAGAGTCCGAGATAAAGGCTCAGTCTCAAGGAGGAAAAGATGGGAACAAGACAAGATTAAACGTGCTTGAAGATGATATCAAAACTGGGAAGAAACCTTACCTCGAACCAGAGAAATTTGGGCAATGTTCAAAGATGAATGATGAAATTATCAGGCAGTGTACACTAACTGGGCAAAATAGGTTTGTTCAGAAGATAGGGTTTTCTGAACAGGATTCATTTAAGGCCTTGTCATCCGATGGTCCAGATAATTCTTGTACTGGACAAATAAGGAATGCTGGGAAAGAGGTGTTAGCTAAGGCTGTGCAGGGTATTTCAAATTTGACCGGTAAGAAAGATCACGAGGTTGTATATGCGATGAGTAAAGGTGGTGGTCAAATTGCTGGGGTGGCTGCTGGATTAGGCGCTACATACGTATCGTTGCCACAAGATACCAAGAATTGGGTGAGTAATGCAGTAAATTACGCACCAACTATTATTGCGGCAATTCCGACAATTTTGAGCTGGGCTGGGTTGGTAATGCTAGCTATTGGCACTGGATATCTGGCGGTGCAAGGCGTTAAGAAGGTAGGTCAAGTATATGAAGAGCGTCAAGAGGAGAAGGGGAAGGTCGCAGACATAAAGCCTGTTGAGCAAATATTAGCGGCCAATAGCAATACAAAGCTAAAAGATGCTGTTGATGCGGTATATAAAAAGGCTCACACGGCAATTCAGCAGGTATGTGATATAGTCGAAGTAGTACAGTGCAAAAAGCCTATACTAGTGGTGGAGCAGGGAATATAGTCTCGTTTACGGGGGATCGCTGCTGAGTCAGCCACTATGTTAACCAGCTATACCCTCCAGTTCGCGTAAAGAGGTGCTAATTTTTTTACTAAGGGATATTATTGGAATATAAATACACGTGCCGTTGTAATTAAAGAGATGGAAAAAAACGGTGTAACAATTGTATATCGAGAGGCAAATATGCAAAAAAACATAAATAACAATAACAACCAGAATTCAGTCAAGCTGCTGACAATCGTTGGTTGTAATATGGAGGGAAGGGATTATGGGAAAGGGGCTCGTGGGACGGAGGTAAATGAGCCAAGTATAGATCAGTTGGAGACAGAATTAACAAAATATTTCAAGGCTCTAGGCCCAAACGACATGCCTCAGATATTCCTTAATGCTCACGGAGCGAGCATAGATCATGATATGATGTTTGAGTTGAAGACGGGTGTCAAGATGAGTGCATCTGATTTCTTCAAGGCGGTCAAGCAAGCCATGGGGACGGACTCTTCAAAGCCGTTATCTATAGAATTAATATCTTGCCACGGAGGAGAAGCAAGGAAATCGTTCTTAGGTTTTAAGGATAGCATCCTTCTTACGTATATAGGGAAGAAGTATTCGTCAAGGCCCCTGTTTATACTTGGAAGTCGCAAATACCAAGATTTTGATTTGCAAGCTAATATCGTGAAAAAGATAGCTAACAATGTGGAGAATTTGGTAAATTTTAATATTACTATGACCAACTCTACTGGATCCCAGATACAATTTCAAAAGAAGTTGAGGTCAGGGGATGAGTCTCCGAAACCATATCTTCGATGCGGGATACGTTTATCTGAGTTAGCAAAAATCGTTACTAAGCTTAAAGGAAGGAAGCCGGAAGATGTCACGCAGATTTTTGGAGAGCGTATGAAATCGAAATTTGATCGCATTATAGAGACGTTGTATTTCAAGAATCTCGATTTTTTCAAGGCGCAAGGATACACGGACCTAGACAAGGCAAAAGAGGTTTTTAAACGAGAATATACTATAAAAGATGTGCAGCAAAAATTGCTCTTTGTAGCAGCGGCTCTATTGGACATGACTGAAGGTACGGTGGAGAGCCAAGATCGGAAACAGTTATTAGGAAAATCTCCGAAGGAAGGCGCTAAAATATTTATAGAGTATGTTAGAAACTTGACCGGAATAGATGTTAGCAAATTTGATAAAGCAGAGGTAGTGTGTGATATGGGGCCAGATAAGGGTAAGGTTATCCAAACGGCTGACTCCATTTTATTAGAACGGATTAGCAAAATGAACGGGGATGTACTGAGTGTATTGGCACAAATACAAAAGTTACATCCTGACGGACTAGACGACTCCCTTCTCACTTTTCTTGAGCGAGCGTCAAAGTTAGGTACGCTGGATATCTTCTCAGCCCTTGTTTCATATCCAGATCAGGATATATGGCTCAAGTATCTTAAGACCCCAGCGGACGATCTGTTTGGAAGCTCTGCGGTATTTCATAACCTGGATATAGAGGATTTTGTACAACTTATCAAGCTTCATCACTCCGGACTGCTACCCAACGATTGTATTAAGCCCCTCGCCAAGGCAGCTACATTAGGTAACGGGCCTGGTAAGCAGATTATTAGCTTGTTTCTTACAAAAGAGGGAGTCCGAAACCCAGAGAAGATTGAGGCGCTTGTATCGGCAACAAATCTAAATGAATCGCGGTTTAATGCGCTTAAGGATAAAGCAGATCAGCTATCTGCATCCAAGATTAAGGCGCTTGTATCGGCAACAAATCTAAATGAATCGCAGTTTAATGCGCTTAAGGATAAAGCAGATCAGATATCTGCATCCAAGATTAAGGTGCTTGCATTGGCAACAAATCTAGATGAATCGCGGTTTAATGCGCTTAAGGATAAAGCAGATCAGCTATCTGAGCTCCAGACGGAGGCACTTGCATTGGGATATCAACTTAATGATGGATGCTTTACTAGGCTATTGTCGTATGCAACCACAGCCCCAATGTTCACGCCAAGCGAGATCGAGGTTGTTATGGCATCTGGGCCGCATGGTGCGGAGGAGAAGATGAAGCAGATTTTGCAAGACAAGCCATCTTTGGCTCTACCGAGTAATGACCAGAAATAAATTTATCACTTATTCCATGAAAAAATCCAGATCACAACCGCCAACCTAATCCCGAACTGACGTTTTAAGGCGTTGGGAGATGATCGGAGGCGGAGCGAAAGTTGCGGGCAAAATTTCGGATTGCCCACAACATGATGAAATCGAGCGGCATTTAAGTTAGCATAGTAGGATCTTGCTCTAAGAAACTAATATAACAACCAAAGGCGTTGAACACTGGCTCTTCAAGCGGGGTTTCTTTTAAGACGTCGTGACTTGTATGATATTCTTGACCTAACTTACGTAACTCATTTAAGTGTAACTTATTGAACCTAGGGCCTGCGCAGACAGAGGAATTTTTACAAAACCAGTCAAAGAAACAATTAATGACTTCTGAGCTATAGCATGTCTCTATTACCTTCTTCTTTTCCTCTTCACAAGACATTGATAGATAAGTATTCCCATCTTTCTTTATTGCATAACCTGCGGTGGGAAAGGTGATATTGTTGTAGGAGATGGTAGGTCTGAGCACTTCTCTTGATA